>Ga0123353_10003456_pt1 | contig 19960 bp, 14 predicted proteins | sample TergutLab28metaG_3_FD_92763 | JGI IMG/M metagenome (GOLD analysis project Ga0123353, IMG submission 92763) | Labiotermes labralis P3 segment gut microbial communities from Petit-Saut dam, French Guiana - Lab288 P3 | ecosystem: Host-associated > Arthropoda: Insects > Digestive system > Gut ... | reverse complement strand
TTCTTAGAGTGAGAAATGTTTCAGCCAAAAGTTGCAGAGAAAATCGAATTATATTTTATGCTCCATAACTTTCTCTTTTTCTAAAATCGTGTCGCTTTTTGTGATAATGTGGAAAAATATTGTAGAGCCAGGCAGGCCACAGATGACAATATGGCGCGTGCGCTTTACATGCTGAATACCAAAGGCTTCAAACACACACTCACGATACGTAACACTTATCGCTTTTCCCCTGTAACAGTGGTTGCACGGACGCGCCTCATTGTTACGTTGTATGTACATTATCTATCTTGTTTACACTGTTGTCCAAACCGTTCCGACAGCCGTATGTCTGTGCGTAGCTCAGTCTCAGCATCCTCCCTCACACCAGGAACAAAACAGATTGTAATTATTAGAAGTGACAGAAACTATACGTGATTCAGGATTGATGTCATGAATTATGAGAGACGAACTGAAATATATCATGTTGGTTCCTTTCCTTATTTGTTTATTATGAACTAACACGACAATGTATGGGAGTGCTTATATTGCAAATACAATGCACAGCGCTGGAAATGAATTCCATCTGTTAACCACAACAGACACCAAGTTCAAACTAGTTATTCAAATAGTATGGAGATTAGTTCATCTTTTCGCGTGTAAGATTTTTATTGTAAGCAGATGAACGTCGGTAAGATGTGGGCTTGTGACCTTTGACTGGCCTTACTCTGTTTCGGGGGTGAGGAGTGAACATTATATAGGGTGAACAAAAGGAAGGTAACCGCACTAGTTTGTTTATGTCGTAATTTATGTAACACCATTTTCGGAAAGTTGGGTTTGAAGAGCTGCTGAGCAGCGTGTTGGCTTGTTTGTACAAGATATCAGTTGGAACGTACGGCGTAGGCTGATCATAATTACATTTCACTTCAATCATACTGGTAGACTAGACTACAACTAGGCTTGCTATATACAACCTGCATGCAAAATGTGTGCGGAGATGATCGTGAGGTTTTGGGACTTCCCTTTGTTCCATGTGTATCAATCCAGAGTGACTGGCTGATCTTCCTGAACTCCATTTTTTCGATCCTTACCTGTTAGATTTTCGTGTTTCGTTTTTCACGGTAACAAATTATGTGTTGTAATAGTAAGGAATTTTTAATATATCAAGACGATGTTGGAAGTTTTCCCGAATCAACAATTGAATGCGAAGATCTTCGTATAATAGTGTATTGTCGTTATGGCTGTTTTAGGCGCTGTAATCGTGTTGTAATACCTGTCGCTTTACAGATTGTGCGGAATGCCATTTCTGGCACTTCACGCCCTAATTTCAAGAGTACATATCATTTGAAAGGCAGACCATTTGCTGAGTGTGCTACCAAAAACCTTGAGATATTTGTAATTGCGTAAAGTAGCAAGGTAGCTGAGCGGTAGTTTTTAATTTTGGCTCCACGGTATTTGTAATTAAACCCTATGATGTACATTATGTTAATTATATTAAGAATACAGATGCTGTAATCCTTTGTCATTATAGTTTAATTTTGGGGAACGTCTTCATAGGCAGTGGCATCTGAATATCACAAGTCTTTGCGTAGAGCAGTGTCCTAAGTTCCTTGCCCTGCTTCAGGGCCGCATTTAAATCTGATAAATATTAATCACTGTGTGGGTAAGACCGAAACTCGTTAGCGTATATGTATGAGGTATGCTTAAGTAACCCATACGTTATGTGAATGTACTGTGTGCGTTTGCTTACGCACACTGCCATATAGTTTCGACCTTCACGGTTAATTTTGTTGCGTGTGACGATGAACAACACTCATGGACATGATGTAGTGTTCTGTTTGCCTACACTGTTGGTTAGGCGAGAGATGTCTAAATTAGTCCTCGTGTCCCGGATGAGGGGTTTCTCTTCGTCTCAAAACCGGGGGCCCTATTAGCTACAGGAGTAGTATGCAGGATGGCCCACGCGACCGATTTGTTTCCGTACAAAATTGCGTTTAACTTCTTGTGTTCGATTTCCTATGTTCCTTCTCATCTGTCGTCGTATCTACAGAGTGCCTGTTTTGAGTGACATAGGATTCTCAGGCTTAGCTGTAAAGTGTCTGTCAACATATGGCCGAGAACGCTTTTTTTTTTTTGAGGTAGGTAACGTCATTTTATAAGGCCAACAAATATGAAGGGAGGGATAAAAATTATTTATTACACACACAGTATACTTCATAATAAACGTTCCTGTTGTTGTTCTTAACACATCTTTTCAAGGTTCTGTAATTTCTTTCGGTTTCTGTCATAAACCCTGTGATCTGGCCTCCACGATCGCCGATCCTCAGTTCAGATTTTTGTCTCCACGGCCACATGAAAAACTCCGTGTATCGCCTTGCTGTCAGCATCGCAGATTGGTGTTGCAACACGAAGCGGTCGGTTTTCCTGTCACTTGTGCTTATGAATTGTGAGGGACTCATTCGTAATCCGTACTCATGCATACGTTATTGCCAACAGCGATGTCGTGTCCATTTTGTTCTGTCCGTGTGCGCGGTAGTTGTCGAGGGAACTTCGTCGCATAGGAAGCCTAGATCTACCGGGAATTCAGAGTCATTTTTTCCCACGGGGTTTAATTTACCATGTTTCATGGAAGACTGAAGTGCTCTAAACTCCCGGCTAGCACAGGCTCCCCGTATGACAAAGCTGCCGTACTCAGGGACACGACAAAATGGACACTGCATTTCAACACTTACTTTTGCTGTGGTACAAGGCATAGGACTCGGTAAAAATTTATAAAGTTGACGAGGAATGTAATATGTACATATGTGTGATTGAGCTTGTTACAGCGGTGCTGATGAAGATTGCATTTTCTGGAATATGACGCCGTGCAGATCGATAGATACGTACCAACTTTTTCGGAGTGCTTGCTGCCTCTGTCTTTACTTTCCTTTGGCTACCCTGAAGATGGTGGCAGCAAGTCCCTCCGAACTTTGGTACGCGTGTGTCAGTAAACGTTGCGTCATTTCCCAATCGAGTGGAATCTTTTTAAGATTTTATATATAATTATATATGTAATTCAGTAATGATACATTTATGGCGTATGCTCGATAAGAAAGAGATCCGGTGATCATGGAGGTCTGAAGACTTAAGCTGTGACCAGTGCAACTCACAGTACCTTGTAGTGTGTTACCGGTAAAAATAGAGATGTTATTTTCAGCGTGTGAACATTTTTCATCGGCCGTAATTCAGGTAGAAGCATTTCCGGATACAGACCATTGACTTTTCGTTCAGTGTGACGTCATGTCATTCAGTGAAGAAACCACTTCTTGGTGACACTCTATGTATATTATATTCATCTGATCATTCAATCTGCCTTCGAAACCAGCTGGAACGTACCCTCCCACACGAGGTAAACTATCGCATTTTAATAGCGCTATCGTTGTCGACAACCAGTAATCGCCAGGCTCATTACTAGACCTACGAACAGGCGTTAATACCATATGAAATATGTTTGTTACAGGTCTAGTCAATGAAGCGGATGTTTCCTAATTACGTTTCCTCCGTTCTCTGCCCAGTATTATTTGAGAGTTATATCAGTTGAGGAGGCACTTGTACGCAACGTAATTTTTCTTCGTTTAATATCTGAAATTATTCGTTTTAACTCAATCTTGTTATTGGAATCTAACAGAATTGTTCAGCTCTGCAGGCTGAATGTTTATGGAGCAAGTTCGAGTCACGTAAATGAATGAAGAACAAGGCTGCATATTTACGGGCTGCTCATCACATGGCAAGTTGGAACACTATGTTATTACGTAGTTGGCGTTAAGTCTGATAGCACAGCAGTTTTTGTGCGACCTCTATCTACGTTATGATCTGTAATTTATACCTACAAGGTTTGTTGTTAAAGCAATAATCAGAATCCCTACCAAGGCTAATCACCACCTTAGCGGTAAACGAGTTCAGTACACAAGTGGCATTACCTTGAAATGCAGGGGCTACAGTAAGGCAATGTTGTTGTTGTTGTTAACTCAGAGCAGGGGAAAATATCGCGTTTGTATTTGTAATAAATACGCCGCACAGTACGGCTCTAATAATTATTACAAACATTCTGCATACTTTTGTAAAAATAAAAGCGTCCGATAGACACAGAAGTCGTTAACTCAATTTTCAATACGTTATAGGACAGGCAACTCGGTTTCTTACATTGATATCATCCTCATGTAACATATAATGTATATAAATATATCTGAATGTGTATGTATGTATAAGTAGTTGACTTATATTGGTAATAACCGTAACGCTTGTGTGTCAGAACATGTTAAATATAATCTCATCCACCAGCGTTTCTCGCAACATTCATGCACCTAACCATAGTCACATGAACCTATGCTGTGTAACAATTTTATACCTCTTTTTTATTCAACCATTTTCTTCTCATTTCTGCATGGTAACACAATTTTACGTACACTATGTCATTGTTGTGATTTTTATCATAGGGTACACACACCAAATACGGAAATCCAGTATTTGGAAAACTGTCTGTATAATTGTAGAGTGAACAGTCTCTATAACGGAAGAGCGAGGAACCGAATTTTTTTCCGTTAGAGAATGGTTCCGTTTTATGCAAGTACTTCTAGTTTGGACCCTCCGGACTTTAAAGGGTTTCTGCTAAAGACAGGTTTCCGTTATGACCAGGTTACGTTTCAGACAGGTTTCACGGTATTCGTAAGAAAGAAAGAAAACGATATCTCGGCCTTTTAAGATAATTTGCATGTTATATCGGTTTCCTGGTATGAAACTAAAAATCATGAAGCGGGAGATCTCCCGCTTCATGATTTTTAATTGCTATATTGTATTCACTTTCTTGTATTACGAGTATTAAGGCCCGATGATGGCCCAAGCTTGGCGTCCAAACTAGTCCGTGCTTAATACACGTATTCGTAAGAGTGTGTTGATTGTGATTGAAGATATTCAAGATCTTTGTGATTGATACACCAACGGGAATGTTCCATGTAAAGTTTCCATTCGTAGTTTAATATGATGATAATAGTTCATTGTCAAAGTCAAAATTGGTGCGTGGAAGGGAAGTCTGCTTCTTGCTTAACATCACCATATTTGTAGCCTATAATATAATCTAAACGCGAAGAGAATTTAAGGTGTTTTCACCTCCAACTGCCCTTGAAAGAGTGTGTATCAGGAGCGTCGTAGTAAGTTCGTAGGCATACCAGTTTCTTTTGTATATGTCATTGCCAGAGAACTTTCGAAATAAAAGGAAAGACATATTATACTTGACTAAGAATTGGTGATTTCGGTAGTATCTTTCCATATACTTCGTCGTGAAGTATTGGAAATCCCCGATAGCTAAGCATATTTCAGTATATATTTCTTATAAATAATGCATTTTGTGGTACGAATAACATTATTTGCAAAACAAACAATGAAATAAATTGTGTTGATCAGTAGAATTTCAGTACCTATGTGGCAACTGTTGTTTAGACCTGTTGGGCCTTATAGAATGTGTGATGATTTGATGGCTAGTTGTCATTGTCTTCGAATTATTTCTTTCCTCTCACGAGTGGCGGCTGTTGAAGTCAAATCAGAACCCTTTAAAAATAAACTCGCAGGCTTAGGCAAGTCTCCCAATGGCCCGGTGGTTACAGAAATTGAGTAATAGCCAGTAGTATTGATAACCTCAACACTGCAGATGACTGCCGGTATGTACTGTCCTGCTAGGAACTCTGAAATCTGAAAAAACTCTGAATCGATATTCATGAAGCTATAATGTTCCGTAGCCGATCCCACTGGCCGCGCCATCTAAGGCATAGGTCCGCGACCGCTCGCCTGCTGAGATTGTGAGTTCGAATCCCGCCACTGGCATGAAAGTCTGTCTCTTGTGAATGTGTGTTGTCAGGTAGAGATCTCCGCGACGGGCTAATCACTCGTTCAGAGTAATCCTACACACTGTGGTGCGTCGTTGTGTGTGATCTAGAAACCTCAAGGACGTGGGGCCCATGACCCGATTTGGGACGCAGCGCCACGGGAAAAACAGTTTTTGATATTCTGTGGTCCTTGCATCGTGACATATGTACGTAATAAGAACCAACAAAATGCACTTTTCTGTCTTAATTTATTTCAGTAATCATCCTCCACATGTTTCGAAGAGATTGGCTATTCATCATCAGAGGTAGTTTACTGTATATAGCCTACAGTATATGGTACTTATCATGCGTCTACGTTGAGCAGCTAGTCAACGTAGATGCATGATAAATACCATACGCTGTATATACAGTAAACTACCTCCTGATGATGAACAGTTAATCTATTCGAAACATGTGTGGGTGATTATTGAAATAAATTAAGAGAGAAAAGTGTATCTTGTTGGTCCTTGTTACGCGAAGGAAAAACAATGTTCCTTAGCAGTATTATCCTCTTCGTGTAGTCCATCATAGCAATCAGCAAATATAGACAGCACTTGGAAACGAGTTCCACTCACGAGTTTAAAATGAAATTACATTTTGTTTGCAGTGTGTTAGGCTTTATTTTCCCCCTCCCTTCCTTGCTTGCTTGGTTGCTTGGGATTAAATGTCCTGAAGTTCCTCCATCTGAGCGACCATCAGCTTGTCAAGGACTCTACTTTATAAAATTACTTCGCGTCAAAACTGAAATAAAAGTCTATCAGAGGTGACGCCAGGGATCCTAACAAACATTAAAATTATGTTTTAGAGCTACAGAACATCCATGGTTATTTTGTGACTCAGGGATCTTCAAGGACCGAGTACTTAGAAACCTGTGTAAACTTAAATGTTTGTTTCTGAAGCAATGCACATTTCATTTGTCCCAAGCACATGTATCTCAGTTAAGCAGGCCTACTCTGATTTTAAGGGGAGGCTGACGAATTGTTATTGACTGATATTTTATTCCACTTTTTTAACGAAAATAATGCGTAGTGAACCTCAGGGGACTTCCCTGTCTTCTGGGGGATCATTTATCTTGAGCAATCATCCTGTCAAGGATTGGTTACGATTTCTGATGGAAAGTGGCGAATTATTTGGGCTGGGTTCGGTTTCTATGGGAAACACCTGCGTAAGTAATACTGCGTTCGAGTCGTTGCGGATTGGGCGAAGGGGTCAATGATAATATGTCAGTAGTGGTCATTAAAATTACATTGCATTGCACAGTGTGTAGATGGCATGATACAAAACGCTAAAACCATTCGGATGAACGTCAGAGGTTGTGCTTTTTGGTTTCGTTTTAGTGACAGGAACCAAATTACGCTTTTCACCATCGTGTGCATATAAAACACAAACCGTATTCCAGCAAGGCTGGCCTTTTTGTATTGTTACTAGCAAGGTTAATCTTTCATGTTGCATTTTAGTGACAGCAACTCAAGTCAAGCAAAAACATTTATTTCATCAAGGTGAGGCTTTGATTTTTCTTTTTAGTAACAGGTACCCAAGATGCATTAAAAATCATGACTTAAATTAAACATTGAGCTTAAAATAAATAGACGCATCTTAAATCAGGGGTACGTTTTCTTGCAATATATTTTATTGTCCAAAACGTGCCACATGTTTTTGGCTTTACCGTAATGCCATCGTCAGGCACAGGCATGGAGATATAAGAGAAAACAAGTACTTTTAGACAAACCAGTACTAATGATGGGTTTATGGAAAAGCGGAAACATGTACGTAATACGTATTGGACGATAAAATATATTGTCTGTAAATATAGTCGTGATTAACGATCCAGCTGTTGGTCTCACCCAAAGATTTGAAGTTTCATTTTAGTGACAGAAATCTGGTTTCGCTTGTCAGGTTGCGTTTCCGACCCAGAACTATTCCTGTACGACTGGCCTTTCATGTTTCAGGCAGCGTCAGGCTCGTAACTGTCATTGTATTGACGAAGTTCGAGGCACGGGTGTCCGGTCTCCGCGTGTTCCATCTCATTAAATGCATGGATATGAAGTAACTACCAGCGATCGAGAGGCACATGACAATTTCAGGGTGGGGTCGCAGATTGACACAGGAAATTGGTTGACGATGCCTAAGCTTTATTGATACATCACCTCCTTACGTTGGCAGCCGTCGTATACGTTGCAGCCACCATCTGTGTTGGCAGCCCTTGTCTCATATAGTTAGCTCTACATCCAACGCAAATTCAAGACAATAAATATGTACGGCCTACGTGTTCAATCATGTCGTTGTTGTTCAAGAAATAAGTCTTTGGGTGTACCGGTGTGTATGTAGAGGTGTGAACACTTCCGTATTGCTATAGAAACAGGTTACGATTCCTATTCGATATTAGATCCCCCAGAACTCTCGAATGGCGATAACGTAGCCTGTTACACGCTGCAAGAATGTTATCTTGTTGTACGTTACTTCATACTGGGGGTCTATTATAATTAACTGCTTGGAAATATAGTCCTTCTTGAAAAACTGCTGGCTTCTAAAGTAGGCAAATTCCCCACCTGTTATGAAACACGAAGGTTCTGTACCCTGTTCACAAGAGCCCGCCACTTGTTCCTGTATAGAGCCAGATCAATCCAGCCCACTCCCTCCATTCCCATTTGTTGAAGATCCATTTTAATATTATACTGCCATCTACGCCTATGTCTTCGAAGTGGTCTCCTACCTCCATTGATTCATGCCAAAACTATATGCATTTGTCGTCTCTCCTGCTCATGCCACTTGTGCCATGGATTTCGTTCACCTTGATTTGATTGCTTCCTCAGTCATTTGCTATGCTAATGTGAAGGCTAGACAGACTGTTTGTGAGGTACAATTGTTATGTTCAGAGGATGTTCTTGCTGCTAAATGAAAATTTACATTCCCATGCTGAAGTTTATTGCAGTATTTTTTTTTTTAATTCTGTCATTTTTATATACGAAAATGGGAACATCTTGGGGACGGGTCGGCACTTAGGCCCACACACTGTTCACTTTTCGGTTTCCTAACCTTGGCAGATGAATCATCCCAGCTAGGCTTGTGAATTTGATGTAGTGTCGTATGTAATACACCTACGCGTTGTGTATATGGCAGTATGACGCAGCAAGGGTTTCAAGATTTTGCTTATAAAAACTCTCTGTTATTGAAGATTTTTTTGCCAGAGAAAGTTACTTTAATTATTATTTGGCTTTTAACATTGTAAGTTTCGCATCCGTATTTATATGTTTGAAAAAATTTAACAGGACACGTGTCTTGCGTTCTGCGAAGAATTTCGATCCGTATAGCGTCAGTGGTGTTTCGCCTATGCAACAACGTAGACTGTATCACGTGCAGTGGTCACTGCTGATTATCTTAGTATTTTACAACGATGACTGTTTCTACGACGGAGTCCTGTTTCTTTTCGCAGTCACATCCTTCCTGCAAGCTCAGGCCTTTATCTAGAGTTTCCAGGCACAAGTGGCTAGAGGATAAAGCGACGACTTCTGCCACGGTCTAGAATGTGGAGTGTTTATGAGTGCAATATTTTTTCCACTCTGTCCTGTGCTAAGAGTGTATAGCGTTGTTGATGGATGAATATGGAGGAACATTTGTGAAATTATACTGACAGGGTAAACCCGAAATACTGGGAGTACAAAATGTTTCAGTGTCTTTTCGTCTGAGCAATGGCGCGGTCTAGAACGCATAGAACCGTCTGTATTGTCATGGAATGGTATGCAAGTGCGGGACCATTTCCTTGGCGTCACAGCTGCACTTACCAAACGTTGTAAGCTGTGTAGTAAACACAGAACAGAGATTGGATTTTTGACAGCAAAGAAGGATTTCGCTTGTATCTGAAGATTGTCTGCGGAGGCAGTGTAGACCATACGGCAGCGCTGCTGGCAGCCAGAGGCAAGGGAAAGTCGACTTTTGGCATGCACCACGCATCACTTAGTTTCTGCATTTGCAACTCACATACATCGTGTCTCTGTCGTATGAATTTCGGTCACCGCTGTTTTCTACGCGTTTTGGGGACGAGGCCTCGTTTCGTTGTGCAGTTGTACTGTTTGTCTGAATATCCTGAAACTTTTGAATTACGAGCGGGTAGGTTGAAAGTCGTCGTCGTCGTCACCATCGTCGTCGTCGTATTATCAAGGTCACGGATTAAGTTCTTAAGCCTCTTCGGATGACAGGGATTGGAAATGTCTGCTTTCTGACGGACGGCAACATCTTCTCTAAACCGACAGAGCAGTTTCGAAGTGCTATCAAGGTGCTTTCGTTCGTGTTTTAAACACAGCTGTGACAATGCTTGGTTTTACTCCTGTATTTTAGGTCCCTCTTTGCGTGTCTATAGCTCTGAGTAGCTGCTAAAATGTTACGCTTCATACGAAGAATTTAAGTGCGGCAAAACCCATCTCTAACGGAACTTGGACATAATGGACACAAATACAATTTTTTTACGGAATGGTCGTGTCGCAGTGCGTATCCCTGTTTCAATGCATCTTATATGCTGGGTTGTGGGAGAAACAGTTGAGGATCGAGTTCAACGTTGCGCAACCAGATGGCAGTCCTGTAGTAGCTATTAACGCTTGGTTTGCTGTGAGGACTGAGGAAACAGGCCATGGAGTATGCTAAACGAAGATAACTGACAGTAATTGATTAATTTTTTAAATAGTTATCGATTTTTTTTTTACACTTTGCGGTTGTACGATTCAGTGCTATCCCGGGCGAAAGCCGGGTATCTGGCTAATTGTTAATACAGAAGAATCCTCGTGGGTCTGCGAAACAGGTTTATTAAGTCAGGACGCGAACCGTAGCGGGAAGTGACACGCCCCTTGTCGGCCCGATTTGCGAAGAGCGTTCGGCTGTTCGCCTGAGTACACAGTTGCTCCCCTCCCCTCCCCCCTCCCCCAAGTTTCGTTTTTAAAATTTATATAAGAAAGTACATTTGTCCCTTTGTTTAATCTCTACGCTATAAAGCCAAATTTGAAAGTGGAAGTGTAGCTCCACGCGTTATTAACTTCAATACTAGATAGAGATGAGTGGTGAGTTACCCCCGGGAATGGTTAAGAACGCATGCGACTAAAATGTTTACAGAGGTTCTCAACGGTTAACGTACATAGTTCCGACGGCCACCTACCAGACCTTAAGAGTAACATCTCAGGCTTTTTTCCTCCATATTTGGTATTTTTACTGATGCTTTATCGGTGGTTTTGGTATGACCGTTACGAGAGTAGCGTGATCATGCACTCTACGTTTGTTGTGTGCATGAGCATGGGTAGTGATTAGTGCTAACAGTTTTAATAAAGAACCACACGATATTCGCTGTGTAGACGTAAGTTAGTAAAAGGTAATGTTAACGCTGTAACTGACCATAAAGACCCAGAGGGGGCAGAGGTATAACTACTCTTTCTTTAACCTCGGCGCTAGATGGTGGTGGGTGGTCGACGCCACTCCCCGGCCGTTGTACTCCTCGGAAAGAGACGCGGTGCCCATTGTAGAGGAGGCTGTGTGCGCCCCAATGCCGGTCTCTACGGTTGCGAAATTTCTCGCCCCCACCGGGTTCGATCCCCGGTCCTTCCAGTCTGTAGAGAGTTGCTATACCGGCCCAAGTAAGTAAGTATATACAGTCACTTTGTGAACCAGGGATGGCGTTCGTACTTACTCGCCACATGTGATGGTGGTACTCATGTTTCACACACACACACCACGGTCTGTTCTGCTTGCGGCAGGACTGTATAGTCAGCCATTTAACATAACCTCGGCCAGTAGTTTAGAGTGTCACTTCTCCTCCCCACCGAAAATAAAGTGTCAATAACTTCCCACATGACCTATTTTGTATATTGTTATATTATTTCCAATGCCTCTCTTTACCTCCTTCGTTTCCAACTGCTTTACTTGTATCCGGGTTGTCTTTACCAGTAGGACGAGCGGGCACTGCCTGCATACTGTGAGAGCCATAGAAGGTTATTCTTTTCTCCCGAAATAAACGTAGCGTGTAACTGTACCTTCACTTGTGTGTTATTCATTCTTCCTTCCTTTCTTCTTTCTTCCAGGAGTTAAATGGTAAAACCACATTTCTCATTGCCCGGCAATCGCCGCTAGTGGAAAAGCGTGGATAGATAAGCTTTAGAAACTTCGTAGTCTTGTTATGTTATTGTGGAGTATGACACGTTGTGTTCTTGTAAATGGTTACAGCACTAAAAGTGGAGACAGGAATCTCGTCCCAAATGTTGGCAGGCACCTGCTAAGACGGTATATAATAAATCGCAACGACCAGAATGTGAATTTTAGCCACTACGGAAACTGCAGATTTTATACCTTTAACTTAGTTCGAGTGTGAGATATCGTAATATGCTGATTTTATTGTGTTAAATTCGTGGTGTTGGAAATAGTCTGTGGAAATAACTGCACAAATCCCAGTGGCTTTCTGTTCTGACATATGAATCCCCATTTAATTGCTGTTGTTTTTCTGCGAGGAAGGTTTGAACCGGTGAATAAGCGCACTTAAACGTGCAGTGCGTGCTCCGTTGAGTATTACCGATTGCTGCCTGTACTTACAGATTTCGTGTTGTGCTCCAGTAACGTAAGGCGGTGCAGTCTATGAGCTAGTTGCGAAACTTTCCGCTTTTATGGAAACCCAGGCTTTGTCACCATATGCAAAAGAGTCTGCTGCTGGCTTGCGACCTCAGTCATGTGAATCGATTACACATCTTTCCACCCAGTTTCTTAAATATCTATTTTTATTGTTATTTTAGGGAATCAGGGTAGCGTAGCCAGTAGAATGACTAGGCTGTGGGCTGGAAGTTCCAGGGTTCGGATACGAAGAGTGATTTTTATTTTCTTTAAAACGTCTAGACATGCTCTGGTGCCCATCCAGTCTCCTATTTAATGAATGCCGGGGGTTTGTCCTGAGGGTAGAGCGCCCGGGCCGTGAAGTTAACCTTTCATATATGCCTTCATGGCGTAGAACAGGAACAGCTTCATCTCTTACTTTCAGTAATATTCTTCCTTATACGTGAAAGTATTCCAACTCGTCATTTCGCGACAATTTTTTTTCGGGCAAAGTTTTGTTTACATTGCCCATTTACTCCATGTGCTACTTGTCTTGCCTGTCTGACCCATGGTCTTACTAACCTTAACGTACATGAAGTGCACATATTTTGGAGTTCGTTATTGTGCATTTTTACTGCAGCCTTCTGTTACTTCCTCAGTGATCCAGATATTTTCCTTCATTACCTGTTCTTTTCTGAATATAAGAGACCAAGTTTCTCACCCATACAAAACTACAGTAAGGACCTGTCAGCTCACCTCAGCCGGGTGAGAGGTATAAGTTTTTTACAGAACGTCGTACGTGATATTACGTTACAGCAGTGCTTAAGGATCATAGGCGCACCTAAAATGTTTCTTTGGGGAGAGGAGGGGTACTGATCTTGAGGCTATATATTTTATGTTTGATGTCGAAAACGATCTTATGAAAATCATGTCAAAATCTCTGAGCCTTCATTTCGTTAGGTTACAGGGAAAATTAAACTAACTGAAAAAAACATCATTGTAAGTTTTATTATATTATTCGGTATTCCATTGTACTAGTCATCAGTCGATTTAAATGGCTGATCTAGGCTGAGGCGTAAATCGCGTAAAACCTTTGACACCATCATGTGTACAATTTTTTTTTTGTTTTGGAGGTGGATTGCAGCCCGACCCCCCACCCCCACCTTTGGTGCGCCAGTGATAAGTATTATACACTTTAAAAATTATTAGAACACCTCCCTCAGTGAGGAGAGCTGTGAAGTGTGTGGATAGTATTCTGTATTTTGCTCGTGATTTTAGTGCGAGTATGTTGTTGTGGTTTGACTGAGTTGTGTTTCACAGTCGTGCACGGAGAAAGATAAAAGTAGAAGCGGGAACAGGCAAATAAATAATTCTAGGAGCAGCATAAGTGAAAGTGATTCTCCGCGACTTGTAATATGCACCTAACAACTAAGAAAACCGAGTACACGACTTGTGAACACGAATTTGGAATAATTACAACAGTTTCAAATGTCAACTGTCGAAGTATAACCAAATGTAAATACGTGTCGTTCATTATGGTAGTACAGATTCCTAAAGTACAGCTGTCATGCAGAGAGAGTTAACAGTCATTCCGCGACATTGGACAAGGCAATCTTTGTCCCGAAGGAGTTCGGTCTTAACTTTTACATTTCCACGGCTATCCGTAGACGTAGCTTGAATAATTATAAACCACTGAACTCGTTTAACCTGTACAGAAACATCCAGTTTCGAAATTGCCAAGGTAGATTAAAGGAGTCAGGTAGTAAAAGTTCTATAGAGTATTGATTCCTACGTATGTACAGAGAGAGGGGAAGTGCAGTTGGGCTAACTGTAAAAAGGGTTTAATAAATGTGACGCGTTTTCCCATCCAAATTTTCAAAAGACTGTTGTCCAGCAACTCGAAGTTTTGTCACTGTCACCACAAAAAGGTGCGGTTAGACCCTGATCCATGCCAGTCAAGCTATTTTTCCCAAACTGTTCCCCCCTGAGAATTCCAACTTAATATCTTTCTTCCATGTCGCGATTTTCTAGTAGTCTCACCTGTGTGGTTTTCTAAACCTCATGCTGTTTCTGTTTGTTTCCTCTTGTCTCTGTTCCATGTCCCATCCATCCAAGTCGCTTTGGGTTAATCACGCTGACAGTACTAGATTAGGACAAGTGATAGCGCACATTTCTGAATTTCCACTTTAATATGGTTATCTTAAAGTCAGAAATTTTCGTAACGAACCTGTTTTCAGATAGTTCTATCTGCAGAGAACCTTGCTTGTATAGGAAACACAGTGTCTTGCCTCATACGAAAATAAGAACGCCTATGTTGGTACTGTTTAGAGCCATACAGTCAATGAATGTCACACACAAGACTTCTCTATGAAGCAATAAACTGTCGAGCAGGATAGCATAGTGGTAGTTCTAAAGTTGCTAAGTTTGTTTCTCATCTGGGATCCTTCTATGCCGACTGAGGTATTTTTGCCAGCTCTTCTTAGAGAAACATGATAGCTTCAGCTTAAAATAGGGCACGAAATGAAAAGAAACATCATATTTGGCAAATGTGGAATTAATTTGTAAGCGGCCTTAGTAGAAAAATCTTTATCCTTCATATTTTATTTTTGACACACTTAGTGACAGTGGACGGCTGTTTTCTTCTGCGCGGTGTTCACTACATTATTCACTTATATAAGCTGTCTAATATTTGCAATTGAAAACGTTGTTAAATAAACCAAAGTAAAATTTGACACACTTCTGGGCTTTCATATCTCTTTGTCCAGCTTAACTTGCCATATACGGGTAATGAATATGTACAAGAAATGAAACGCCAATTCATAAATTACTTCAACAAATATTGTAGTGTTAAAGTAGTGGCTGTAAGTTGAAGGCGGTGTTAGTGTTTCGTAACTTCGTGTTTTAATGTTTTGCCATGGCTGTAGAAAAAGAATCGTCAGGTCGGAACAATAGGACGGAAAGCACTAAAAGTGTCTTGCCTTATTCATAGGACTGCACACTTCGACTTTAATAAAGATGTTAGTCAGATACAATATTTGTATATGAGAAACGCCTTTGCGTTTATGACTGATATTTACACGAAGTGACATCGTCGAAGTTGTTATGAATTAAACAAGGTGATGAGACGCTTCGCCAAAACATCATTTCAAGTACAAACATGCGTTACGACAGCTTTGTGCCAAATAAGTTTGAATGTATTTATATCATGCCTCCATACTCAACCAAGTGCTTAAGCTTACTTTTCCAACCAATACATAATGTAATAATCCATAAAGACAAAATGCAACAGACTGCATAATGCTCCACGTATTCACATTTTCGCACTAAGATCCGTGACAGTAAAAGCAGTCCCATTACATGCCCGAGGTGCCCAGAGGGTTCCATGAAGTTAAGGTTCCCAGATTACATGACAACAGCATAGGATGGTGGTAAGGTTGTCACTCTCACGCATCGGCCGCTTTTTACCCCAGGAAATGCTCCTGGTACTCATTTCCGTTAGAGGCTGAGTCGACCTCAGGGCCATAGTACGATCGGAAGGATTATGTCAATGAAAAATTCCAATAACACCATCTGGAATCGAACCAGCGACCTTCCGATTTGTAGCACAGCACTTTAACAACTGTGCTACCGCAGTCCCCAAAATCTGTGACAGTTCATCAGTTAAATAACGAGAGAGACATTTTCAGCAGCGTTGTATTTTTGTCCCTGTGCATGGCATTACGTCTGTTCCTGTGAGGAGAACAAGTAAGTCAAGTATCTCGCGTCCCGCAAAGGTAGCTTTCTTATACCGAAGATGTCTATAATTGCGAACTTGACGAATCACTGTTCTCTGGTTTTGTCGCTTTAGAAGTCACAAACATAGGGCACTAGTTGCTGTTTTAAATCCAGTCGATAGGCCGAACATTCAGTAATGCAGCTGATACAGCATTACTGAACAATCTGCAACACACTTGCGTACTTGAACAGATGGCCTCACTTACACTTGTCAATTCAGCCAGGCGCTAAAGAAAATGACTGTGGTTTACTTCTTTGTACTATCCTGACAGTCGTCTGGTAGACGGGTAAAATGACGATGTACTCCAGTCAAGACCGGTATTTGAATCGAATACGTCCCTAATGCAAGTCCAGAGCGGCACCGCGCTATACGAATCTTTTGGATTGACTTTATGGGAATACTGCAACTTGGGCTGAAAGTAAAGAAAGCGGAGCTGTTTAACCCTTTGAAGACCATAAAATAGTGATAACACTTTTTTTAACCATTGCTTCCAGATTCCTGAAACAGCATTATTTGCTGGAAGGTTCTCGGGTTTCGGCCGTTTTTGCCCTTCTGGTACGAGCAGCATGCAAATAAAGGTTTTTATGGAGCGCTTACGGCATGATAATGAGTGGGGGAGGGACGAAGTGCTGGGAGAAAAGCGTGTCCAAGTGCTACTTTTTCCACCACAAATCTCGCATGGACTGATAAGGGATAGAACTCGGTACTTTGGTGACATACCGGTGACTAACCGCTTAAGACATGGTACTGCCCACCAAAGACTGATACTGTCATGCATTATATTTAGTCATTCATTTCCTGCCGTGCAGCAATGTCTCGGCTATAAAAATCAGCCGTTGGTAGCAGTATATAGGTAAATAATCGCTTATTGTTAACGTGAGATCAGTGCAAAGCACATAAATATACTCTGTAGGCATAACGTAGAATTTATTAGTGTGAGGCCTGGTGGTACGTAAAGTAACCACCAATCCTTAAAGGGGCTAATGTTAGATTCACGTGTTTTCCCTAATTCATGCACGAGGAAAGTATTTTTGAAGCAGCTAGTAAAATTTGACTTTATAACTAAACTTGGTAACAAGACGGTATCTTGATTTCAATGTCCAGAAGTGTTGCTTAATGGCATTTTTCTTTGGTTAGTGGCGTAGATAAGGACCATTAAGACCCCGCAGCTTGGAGACCTCTCAATCCTTCGGTGTATTGAAACTTTTTGTGGGTTCTTTCGGACTGGATTATTTTCTTCTAACAGAAGACAGTGCCCTGAGAGCTCTGGAAGTAATTATTATAGGCTGCACCCACGTATTATACAGGGGGGGGGGGCGCCAGACCGGTTTTCTATACCACTTTTTGATGGTAATTATACAGTTACAGGTACTTGACTGATATAAAATACCCTATATTTTAGATATTGTCTGTGAAGTCAATTTCCAACGTATTGTTTATCAAGTAACTTACGCCACACAATATCACTACACTCACAATGGCGGTGTTGTAGGAGACCGTGTCTTGAGGGCATTTGACACGCCAAGTGCAATTCGCGAAGTTTCGTTTCGTATTCCCAGGGCAGCAGAATCTCTGGAAGGAAATTTAAAATATACAGTAGTTTCAGTGCGTTCTGTAGAAGTGTTGCTCACTGTTTTTGATTATGGGTTGAAACAAACACCGTGTTTATGTACAGAATAGTTCCTCAAAGAGCAATCGATTTTGAGAAAAACGCTGTACTGCACACTGATGTATGTTGTCTTTGGTAACCGCATGTTACTTGAATTTATGGCATCGGTGGCACATGATGGATTATAGAGCGTTGATCAGACTGCTTTAGTATAGATGCTGTAACATTCGGACTGAACTGTCGTGCTTGTTTGGGGCTGTTTACCTCTGTACACCGGTATTATTTAGTTTTAGATTAACATTTAGCACAGTACGGAGTCTGTCAACACTACGATAAATTTCGTATTGTTTAAGTCAAATAGCCATAAAAGTAGTTAAATGAAGGTTACGTGTGTTAGTACTTATATGTTTTATGTACTAAGATACATTAGAAACTGTCACGAGACTTAGAATATAAGCGTAAATGATGAATTAGGTCCGTTGCCTACCACACGTCTGCTATACATTTGCTAACATTTTGTGACTTCAATTCAGGTCGTTACAATACTCACTATATTTAGGGGCCTAAATACGTGTGTGTTCGTATCTGAGTGCAAACGGCAGAAAACGTTTTCATGAAGTGCTTTAGGAACAAGTACAACACATACGCCTAGTCCTGAGTTACACATAATTTGTAAGCAACTCGTTTATTATTTAAGAACAATACGTAGTGAGGCGCGCCATTCACAGATATATCGTACCTCTGTTACGTGTCTGGTGTTAATTTCCGTCGCGCTGTTCTGTGTTTGCTGTATTTAGACAGCAGACAGACAACATGTGCATAGGAAATGATTGTTTCTGTGACAACTGACGGGTATATTTGTTCATTATTTGTGTTAATTTTATTAACGTTCTGTATTTAATAACAAAGTTAATAAGACAGGCAATTCACATAAACATAACATCCATGATAGGAACCTAAGCTCATCTAATCCATAATACCCGTGCTGACCCACTAGTGCCGTATTATACAAACTTCTACGTTATGACGGATGGAGGATACTACCACAACAGTGCCCTTGTGCAAATCAGCAACACCGTGCTAGTCTATTATGATTAATTAAAAACTAGTAAACATTTCAGTGGGGAGCCATTTTATGGTACCTTAATAATCAGGCGCTGATAACAGTCAATTCCCAATATGCACAACTCTATTAAATGTCACTATACTATGTAACAACTAATTTAAATATATATATATATATATATATATATATATACATACATACACAAATACCTTCATGTGGCATAATTACTCATATGAATTTTTATTGTTTTTAATTTTTAAACCATAAACTATTGTATATAATATAAAATCTATTGACATTGTACTTTTACAACAAGTATACTTCCTAATGTAAGCGTCTGGGATCCCAAAATGCACTATGAACATTATTAACCTTGGATCTGTACTTTAAGAGGGCCTGAAGATGACTCAGAAAGAGCCGAAACATGTCGCCCTAAAATAACATTTTATGTAATAAAACTGTTGAGTTTGACTGATACGGTGTTCTATGTATACATAAAAACATCGGGATTACTAACATTAAAAGTAGCGTCCTTATGTTCAAGGTTCAGTAAGTTCTAACAGAGATGTTCTGTATCTATGTAATATAGGCGTACCAAAACAGGATAATGTTTAGCGTCAAGGACTGAGGAGGAAAAAAGGGATTCATAAAAGCGTTAGTTCAACTTAATCTTATTCGAACTGGCTCGCTGTTACAGTTCTCTTCAAGAATGCTAAAGTAGGCTGCAACTTAAAACCAAGGACTGAGAGGACATAACAGTTTACTTAGTCGTATACCTTATGATCCAGATTTCCTACGTCGTCTGGAATGAAACTTTTCGGCTTGCTAAATGCATTTGTGTAATTTCCCTCAGGACCATGAATACGCTTCTTAACACACGTCACAATTTTTTTTTTTGAAAATGTTTATTGCTTTGAAGTTTGTAGTACAGAGATACACCTGGATACAAGAATAACAAAATGTTCCCAGTTCACCATTTTACATGAGCTATGTCTCGTCTAGCGGGTGATATGAAGGGGTTTGTCGTGTTAGGTGTTTATAGGTCGACAGTGAAAAAACAGAACAAGGAAAAAACACTG
>Ga0123353_10003455_pt1 | contig 19960 bp, 18 predicted proteins | sample TergutLab28metaG_3_FD_92763 | JGI IMG/M metagenome (GOLD analysis project Ga0123353, IMG submission 92763) | Labiotermes labralis P3 segment gut microbial communities from Petit-Saut dam, French Guiana - Lab288 P3 | ecosystem: Host-associated > Arthropoda: Insects > Digestive system > Gut ... | reverse complement strand
TTGTGAGTGCAGTGAAATTGAACTGGTGTACTGACTGTAGAGTGAATTGTTATATGAGTCAATTTGATTGCAGTGAAACTGAACTGGTGTACTGACTGTAGAGTGAATTGTTATATGAGTCAATTTGTGAGTGCAGTGAAACTGAACTGGTGTACTGACTGTAGAGTGAACTATTATATGAGATAATTTGAAAGCAGTGAAACTGAACTGGTGTACTGACTGTAAAGGGAATTGTTATATGGGTCAATTTGAGTGAAGTGAAACTGAACTGGTGTACTGACTGTAAAAGGAATTATTATATCGGTCAATTTCAAGTTTAAGACACGGTACGTAAGTGAACTTCTACATTACATAGCTGGTTATATTTATCCAACATAACGTCAGCAATCGACGCTAAGCAGTGTATCCCAGCAGTAGGGTTAGCATTAGAACAGCTGTCAATATTAGCAGTGATATTAAAAGCAAAGCAACCGGTGAACTCAGTGTTATTAAAATTAATTAATGGCGGATGGGTACGTGCGTCCTCGGTAGGTACCACAAGTTATATTCGCCATTAATGCGGATTGCGTTAACTGAGTTTGGTAGCCTGCCTTCTCACTTCCCAGCCAATCTCCCCTTCAAAACTGCAAAATCGTTTCCGATTTCTACAAGTAGGACCCAAAAGTCTACTGCGGTCTACATGCACACCTCATCGCCACACACAGTATATTTCCTTTGCTATGTGAGAAAATGTGCGATAATTGTCCGCTGCGAAACTGAACAAGCTTATCGCTAGTGCGACAGAATACCATCATCATCATCATCATCATGTTACTCAGATTGTCATTTTACCATTGGAGATATCACGCCACTTAAGTACAGGGCCATATACCGCAAACATCTCGCACATAGCCTCAAAGATTCCTATGGTCCTCATGTTGTGGTTGCTGCCTTACAAAGAATACTTAACCCATTGAACAATGTGTAGTTCTGTACAGGCTCGCTCGCGCTCTCTCTCTCTCTCTCTCTCTCTCTCTCTCTCCACACACACACACAAATTGTCACATGTACAGCTCCGACCGTCTAGTCGTCGTCATCAAACTTACATCTTAAAAAATAAGCAAAACACCCGTCCTGCTCCCTTCACACATACACAGTACTACCTAACTGTTACAAATATTCCACGTTCCATCATCATACATCATTACAGGATCTAAAGTTCACAGCGCTAGAGTCACTCCTGTACAAGTTCAGCACCTTGTTACTACTGATGTAAGCTATTAGAAAGGCTCTTTTCGCGGCTGTGCGAGCGAACCAAAAACTATGGTGTTACAAAGACCTCCAATGCCATACATTTGATACCGTTTTATGACATTCATTCAAAATGGGTGAGGAGCGCGCGCACGCACGCACGCACAAACACACACACACACACACAGGCAGCAAGCCCATCTCAAAACCCTAATTTCTCTCTTTAAGAAGGAAGGCATGTCAAAGCACACATCTTCCTATACATTTTTATGCTCATTCCTGGCCGCGTTAATGGTGTCTGTTACCATGCACAAAGTGACATCACACCTCGTCTACTTCCACTCTATATCCATTGTTTCAACAAATTTGTTTGGTTTACAAAGTCGAACTTTACTCTACATGAGGCCTTGCGTTCGTCCCCTTTGAATACCACAGCAGCGATAAAATTACTTTCAAGTCACTGCAGCTGGTGTAAAGGCAAGCTGCAAGGAAACATGGTGCACCATTTTAAGCAGAAACGACGGTATGTAAAACCTTAAAGACATTTTTAAACAGTGTACAAGAATTACGCATCCCCAGACCGTACGTCCCGATGTATTGACGAACGCTTCACTGCAAAGCATTCCAGCATTTCCACAAGGTACCACAACTCGAAGTACGCAGTTCCCTGATGAAGAGGACACAGATGGCTCGCGAAACGTTGCGTCATCTGCCGTTCTACCATATGACGCAGCTACTGGACCAAGCAATTATTACTGACCAACACCACAGCACATTTCCCTCTGAGTAGGAGATATAATAATTCATAGAAACCGAGATATTCATGGGTATGTAAATGAGGGGACATTTTGTATTCTAATTACACTACCTTTACCGAACAGGGCACATTTCATATTTACAGGGTGACACCAACACAAATACCTCTTAACATGTACACTAAAGGCGGTGAATCAATTCTGTGCACAGACCAAACAACGTTACTGCGCAACTAACGGGAACCTGCGATTATGCAAAACATGATACCTACAATATGTGAATAACAAAACACCCGTTAGCAGTCACACACCTGCAAGACTCGTGCGCAGTAACATTTCCGCAACGGAGACGTGAGCTTTCAAACAGTTCTGTCTCAAAATGTGCAAGTCAATTGAATAATAACAAATGTACTATATTAAACAACACTGATAATTTATCCACACCACACACAGTGGTAGAAGCCGTGGATGCCAATATTAAGAGTAACCGGAGAATGAAGTACAAACACAGAAAAAATAACGCAGTATTTTAATAAAAGACAGCTCTGCCCTGAAGACAAATTTCACATCATACAGACAAGATGTTTTACTTGAAATACCGCTACAATTTGCTATTTGTGTGATACGTAACGAAGCACAGAACGCACATCCGTAGCAGGGCACTCTTCGCAACACAACACAACACGGCATGCTGCCACAACACCCAACTGGTACAGCAAAATTAATGTGACTTTTAATAGTGTGACTTTAGCAAGGACAATGAGGCTCCCTGATGATGGTCCTAGGACCGAAACATGTCGGAGCCTTTTAACGTTTCAATGTGTAAATTTTATAAATTTTATATATGTGCAGTAGTTGGTATAATAATTGAGTAACTCGACAACATGCACGGTGTAACAACGAAAATAACATCACAAACGTTTAATCCATACTGGTTTATATTTTATTTTGTCATGGCTGCTTATGGCACATGAGTTACACCGGTACGTAACACATAAATATAACATTCACATTTAATAAAATACACAATCAAAAGTACAAAAATATACGGAACTGCATAAGGCACAAAATCTTGTAATGAAAGGTTAATAATGATCCCTGTAAAGTACTACAGTTTAGCCACACCCCATAACCTGGGCATGAGGCATGCACGCACACACACTGGCAGCAAGCCCGTCTCTACAACCTAATTTCTCTCTTTAAGAAGGAAGGCACATCAAAGCACACATCTTCCTATACATTTTTAGGCTCATTCATAGCCACGTTAATGGTGTCTGTTACCATGCACAAAGTGACATCACACCTTGTCTACTTGCACTCTATATCCATTGTTTCAACAAATTTGTTTGGTTTACAAAGACAAGCTTTATTCTACATGACTGCAGAAGGCACAAAATCTTGTAATGAAAGGTTAATAATGACCCCTGTAAAGTACTACACTTTAGCCACACCCCATAACCTGGGCATAAGGCCTCCCTAGGTCACTCTGACCTCACACAATTAAGTACTACTGTCGATATTTATTAAGGTGAAAACTAATGAAGAGTACTGAACGTGGCGTGCGTATTAAACAGCAGTATGAACAGTAAATTGCTGGACCACAGGCAGGCAGTGTCTTTGGAAAAATGCATTTAGAATATTCTATCTCTAACTAGACCTAACCTTCTTGCACCTTGTCTAGCCCTTTGTCACCTTCGGTCAGTGGACATCTCTGTACTTGGTCACGAATCCATTTAAAATATGCCCTGTTTACTGATTTAACAAATACCAGTACACAAAATCAAAGATACAATGTAACATATGTGCAGCTCACATATCCTGTACAGATGTAACAAAATAATATACGTGTATGTGCATTACATGTTGTGTATCAGAACAGATCAAACCTTCAATAAGCATGAACACAATCAAGCTCCAATCCAACACACACCAGTGATGTGCAGCAAAAACATATCTTGGAAACCAACACACCCACACGCGCATGCACACGCATGCACGCGCGCACACACACACACACGCACACACACACACACAATGCTGTCAGTATAGCACGAAATACATATTTAAGAACCCTCAAAGCAGTATTAGACTACACAGTGTCTAGAATCAAGATAGGCAATAAATGAACACCCAGTCAGTACAAAGCAACAAATGTAACATACGCAAAACTGTATAAAAGTGCAATATTTCTTAAACATATTCTACAGAATGGATCAGGGAACACTGAGACAGAACAAGGATTTGGAAAACACGGAATGAGTAGGGCAATTCTATGTAGAGTTGGAACACATGTGACACCCTTAGTTACCGTTTTTGTCTTCTCATTATTATTATTATTCATTTCATGTTGTGAACTCAGTACCATGAAGCAAAAAGAAGCATACACAACACAAGCTGTTGCAATGACTTTGGGCTCAAAGTCTTGTTAAGTGATGATCCCATCGCCACATTTAAGCCCTTATTATAATCACAACCATCATAATCATTACAATAATTAACATTAAAAACATCACCACTACTAGTGCCACCAGCAATTGTGGGATCATGGCATGAGTTGCAGCAGCTCCATCAGCCGACACTGCCAGTGTGGGAGCGGGAGCGGCAGCAAGGGTAGTTCCTGTTGGAGGTGCAGCAGCATGGGTAGTTTCTGTTGGAGGTGCAGCAGCATGGGTAGTTTCTGTTGGAGGTGCAGCAGCATGGGTAGTTTTTGTTGGAGGTGCAGCAGCATGGGTAGTTCCTGTTGGAGGTGCAGCAGCATGGGTAGTTTTTGTTGGAGGTGCAGCAGCACGGGCAGAATTTGCCTGTTGAACAGAGTTCCACCTTTCTGTACCATACAATGCCCGAAATTCGAACGTCAGTACATGTAATTACAGCCAACTACCACAAATAATTTCCACTGCAGATGTTTCAAAACATTTGGACACTCTGGTGTGTCAGTTCCACCAAAATGTTTACTAAAACAATCACACAGCCTTCTGTGACATGATGGTGCACAGCACATGGGTGGTGTACCGAGTAGCATCTTAGGCATAGGTCATGGTCCAAAGACAGCGTGAACAGCCAGAATGGTGCACAGTCGGAATTACACTTCAGATTCTCTAAAATGAACCATAACGCACACGCTTTGCATATATACCCTGTAAAGGGTACATTTAAACAGTACATATCTGTAAAACACTGCATAATTCCTAATAAATCTCCACCGATGCCCCATACTCATTCAGTCATCTATCAACGAGGCTCAGAACTCAGAGTGTTGTTAAATAACGCATTTCAAAGAATGCATAAGCATAACTGCACAGTACACAATGACAACAAATCTGCATAATTTATACATGCAGAGGACAAAACATTCAATCAAGTTACTAAAACTCAGTTCATTTACAAAGTAGCAACAAAGTTCTCCAGCCTCTTCTACATTCATCCCCTTTTTGTCCACTAATTAAGGCTTCAGATTAGCACACTACACAGCCCCAAGTGCTGCCTGACTGTTACCTCTATAGCCAGTGTGGCTGAGTTCCGTTTTGTGCAGATGGCAACGTCACAGGCCCAACTGCCTTCCTCTACAGGTGTCAGACAGATAGTGACATGGTTGTAGTTGATGCCTCCTTCCAACACTTGAGCTTCAGGTGACTGTGTTTCTCCATCCACAGGAATACAAGCAATACCGGTTATTGTATCTGTTGGATGGCTGTATCTGAAGGTATATGGTTGATGTGAAGAACGGTGGACTTGCTGCTTATATGCTAGGCCACCTTCCTCAGGAACTCCCTCAATGAGTTTACACTGAGCGACTCTTTTTTTCCCTTTCCACCAATTTATAAATTCCAGCCTGTAACCGTAAGTTGTACATTTATATACATACATATTTGGAAAATTCTTACACTTTTATGTGACTACTAGGCACAGATGAGTGGTCAGTAGAGTGTTGGCGGTATGGTGACTAGGCTTAAGTAGGAACGACAAAAGGACTATGGTTCGAATCTTGGGAAAGGCAAAGCATTTTTCCTTCCTCAAAACCGTGCAGACCAGATGTGGGCCCAATTAGCCTCCTATTTATTGTGTACTGAGTGAATTTTACAGGAAGTAAAGTGACCATGGCATGAGTATGACCACTCATCTGCATCTAGTGTCAATATAAGAATGAATCCAGTTATACTTCTACATCCGCCTGCATGCCTTCAAGTTGTAGGAACATTATTTCTTTTGTCCTCACCTCCTACTCCTGCATGCTGTCTCGTTTACTCTCTATATTTACTCCCCGGAAATTGTTGAAATGTCATGCCAGATGATGTATCTTGCTTCTTTCACAGTGTGTGGATTTGTTTTACACACCTTATCCCTTAGATTTCCCCACACATAAATAAGTCACATGGTGTTGAATCAGTGGAATGCTGGGGCCAAAGACACTTAATTTACGCAGCCACGTAAGCTCTCACGCAAGTGGGCCGGGTAACTCAGTCGGTATAGCGACTGACTACAGCCTGGATGGTTCGGGATCGAATCCCGGTGGGGACGAGATTTTCCACCCGTCCAGACCTGCCCTGGGACCCACCCAGCCTCCAGTAAAATGGGTATCTGGTCTTTCCCGGGGGTAAAGTGTGGCTGGGACGTGCTACTGACCACTCACCCCCTTCTAGTGCCGCGGTCATGGAAGAGTAGAGCTATACCTCTATCCACCCTCTGGGCCACACCAGGCCTGTAACGGGTTCACTAGTAACTAATGTAAGCTCTCACGCACTGTTTTCAATCGGGAGTGTAACTTCAACTGTCAACGTTAAAACTTGGGGTAATGTCCACAAGTCTGGTGTTGGTACACAGATTTTTCCATCATGCACTCACAGAACAATATGCCTCGATTCAGATTCACTGCTGATATAGTGAATGCTTTTAGTGCAGCTGTATTTCAAATATTTTGTGTCGGCTGGAAAATGTCGCAGAAATTTTTGGTGCCTGTTTCCAGGCCATTCACTTCCAGAAAACAAAGTATATACAGCATGGTCAATAATTTGAAAACAATAGGATCGCTGCTGAACAAAGAGCCAGAGAGGAAATGAACTGTGCTGACAGAAGAGAAATTGAAAGCTATCCGTGCTGAGACTTGAAACTTCACCGACAAATTCTCTTTCTGAACGACCAGCTCAGGTGATGAGCGAATTGAAAACGTCTGGACGAAGGGCCACCAAATTCTTACCACTACGAACGTGCAGTAGGGCATCGGTAGTACATGCTTTCAAGGTCAAAGCAAAACATCCTCAGCGAGAACAATTTCAGCGAAAGAACTCGACAGTAAACACAGACGTCCACAGTTCTCCACACTATGATCAGTCAGGACAGCAACACTTTCAGCATCTGCTGTAGAACTGGGAGTTTCTGTTGGCCTTTTTAAATGTCATTATCACAATGTACCCTTTTCTCGCTTCCTTCCCAACACTCGGAGAATAACGCAACGCTGACGGAGCTCCTGGCAGGCGCTTGTCGCTCAAACAGGAAAGATCTGTCAGGCTCTTATCAGTCAAATAGGAAACAAACACCCCAGATGCAGGAAGCTGATAAGGCTGTATTAGCAGTACAGAATACCCGGTAAATCAAAATTTGTACAAAATGTAAAGTAAGAAATATGTACTGACACTTCAATTGTATCACATTAGTTTACATCTGGAAAAGGCCTGTCAAAATGAAAACACGTTGCGCGACAAATCCTGAAACCAGTTTGGCTTCCTGGGCCACAAGATACAATGGCACATGCTATCATTGTTCTTCAATTGTAAAATTTAAATGTTAGACCAACGGTGGGAAGGAAAGAAATCCTTGTATATTTAATTCTGCAAGGAATTCTTGAGTGTAATATGTTACAAAAATAACACAGAGTTCGTATACTTGCAAAGTTACTGAGACACTGATTCAATAACACACTTATCCGAAACCTCTTTTCTTTTATTACTTGTACCATAAGGTTGTCACTGAATAACGATAAAACTGAACATTTTTAGCAGCTGATAAGCGATTTGAAGTGGTTAAAGGGAGAAGGGCGCTACTTACTAAAAGCATCCTACCTTCCGTCTCTCACTGCTGCTTGCACATGGACGCGCCTTACATAAAACAACCCTCAGGACACTAAGTGTACACACAGACCAACCCACAGCACACAAGACAGAGTGCTACTGGCAGATGTGCCTTTGACAAACCAAAATATTATCAATATTCCAACATGACAGTAACGCAACATAAACGTCACAATGCCAGTGGGCCACATCTGCAACCTCCGTCCACCGCAATCTTCCGCGTTTTACAGACCAGCTGCAGCAGCTACCACCAGTATTAGTCACCTTACATCAAATATGGGACAGCGGCCTTACAAGTTGGTAAGTTGACCTCACCTTACACACACAGGGTCTACGTACTGATTAAAAAGGGTGGTGGTGGCAGGACGAAAGAGCAGTAATTTCTGTGAACCTCTAAACTACTGCCAATAGAATTCAGGGTAACTCAAACAGCAAGCAAAATCATAAACAGCAGGCAAGACACTGCACAGTGAACACCGCAGAGTCCTTAAAACGTTATTAGTTCTTCAGCAACTCATTCTCCATTCGTATGTCGCCCTTGTGACAATTAAATACACAAATCCTATCCAAATGCAACCCTAGCAACAGTACGACGTATACACCAGGCTGTAGGCGTGTAATGCACATGGCCCACCGTCGTATACGAGTCAGAGTAGTTCAGTTTTAAGAACACAATTTCATAGCTGGCACCCAAATTTACATGCCAATGATTTGCCAAAAACAAAACTAACAATCTGCCTTAAACTTTATACCCACATCTAACAATCCAATCACCACAATACATACGTAATAGCAAAACCTATGAAAACCAATTTTGCGATCAGAGGAACATTACTAGATGCCACAACTGCTCCTGCTCCAGCCAGGCCCATCAGAGCACCGCCTGCACGTCCTCCAGGTCCATCGTCTGCAGCGAGTGCCATAAGTGCTTCAGCTGCACCCCGTCGCGCAAGAGACATTCTGCGTTTTGTTGATGGTTCTGGTGTAACACACACACACACACACACATATGTATATCGTTCTAGAACATGGCAATATGAATGTATTAATTCAATTATTACATTCTAAGGAATGCACCCAACTTTAGTACAAGCACTATAACATTACAACACACCAGCTGCTACATGTTTTGGCCATTATCAGCCCATCACAGGGAGCACACAGCTGTAAAGAACATTTACTTCACATTTTCTGCGTGCACCAGAGCGGCCGATAACTCCGAAATATGTAATATACATATATGTAGCACACAAAGTTGTGCACAGGAAACAGGAAGGCCCGCACGCACTAGCAACTAAATTGTTGTGGTGTTGCTGGAGGTGGTACAGTGAACGTGCACTAAGTGCAATAAACAGCTGCTTGCCACAGCACTTTTTTCATCTCAGTCCAGAATGGACTTCACAGAGACAGCATGTGCATGAGCTCTTAAGCTTAGGTCCCACGTGCACTGGCAACTTTTTTCCTTAATTATTTAGCTGTCTAGATGGAGAACACTGCTTTATACGTGAGTGTGTGCACTGACAACTAAACAGTTGTTTGCTAGCTGCAGTACGGTAAACAAACCTTGTGTCTTTCGTCATACAGATATGTCTATTGTCGACGACGTAGAAAAGTTAATATGAGAAGTGGAGAGAAGAACAACTTTGGTTTAAAAATTCTGAAAGAATACAGTGGTAGAAATCTGAAGGAGAAATTGTGGTATGGGTAAGAAGTTTGGGAGTCAGTCGTCACGAACTGGAGCTTCCAGCTGAACAGAAATCAGAAAAAGTTCATTTTCTTGTTAATATTAATGGAGATCACTCTAATGATGTTAATATATTGGGCCTCGTCACCCACAAGCACAAATGACATGGATAATCCTTACACATCACTGGGCAGAACCCTGGGGTATGGAATATTCTGTTTATTGCTCTCCAGTAATTTTCAAAGTGTTGAGTTTTTAAACACATTAGAATCACTCGACGAACCGTAGGCACCAAACTCTACTGATACGAAACAATCGTCTGTATCTGCCACAGCCATGAGGACCGTAGAGAAAAAGTTCTTGTAATTGAAAAATTGAGATCCACTCCCATTTGGCTTCCTCATCCTAATGTGCTTTCCACCAACAGCTCATATGCAGTTCAGAAAATTTGTCCTCTCATAGAATTCATCTGCTGTGCCTATCCAGTCATTTTTGTCTCTAGCTGACATATAGACCATTTTCAGGCATTCCCATATTGCGTCACAGGTATCTCTGACAATTCCACGTACAGAAGTAGCACTGAGAAAGTTTACAAGTTCTCTGGTCACATGAATCAGAAAATGTATCAAAGCAAATGGAGTGCCCTTCGAACAACTTGCTTCAGTGTTCACCGTCCAATCTGTAGCTGTACATTCAACAACATATTTCAATAAATGCACAGTGCTGCTCTTTCCTTTCTAATTAATTTACTGTACTTTAAAACCTCGTAACTCCTGAACTGTTGCCAATCAGACCCTTGTGTATATGACTTTTTGACTCAGCATCGGCTCTGAAATTAAATCCCAAATTATTGACCTTAACTCCTGGTACTCCCTGCATATATATATGTGTGTGTGTGTGTGTGTGGGTTTACATATATATATATATACACAGGTTTCACAGGAGTTAAGCTCTATATATATATATATATATATGTGTGTGTGTGTGTGTGTGTGTGTAAATGTGTATGTGTATATAAATATATATATATACACTCCTGGAAAGGCCTTTAAAAAATAACATAGAAGGTTAAAGTAATATAATCACACAACTGTAACGTGAAAACCTTCGAATATATCAATGTTCCGGGTTGGTAACAGTGGGCCATGTGTAATGGCGTTCATGCTTATACAGGTGGTGGACATGGTGTGTCCCCTCACATTTGCAATATATTGTGTATTCCATCTATAGTGGACACTTGCTACTCCACGCATTCTTCAAATGTTTTGGCAGTTCAAATACAAACACCCAGCAGTAACGCACACTGTGTACTGAACCAGTCACATCATGCAGTAAGCACATAAACACAGAATCAATTTAAATATATTGAAAAAAAAAAACCACAAACCTCATTCGTTTTTCACAAAATTATTATAGAAATTACACTCAAAAACGGAAGTGTGGTTTGTGTAACAACACAAACGAAATGGCTTCTGTACTAACAGCACTGAACATTAATCATGTTTGGGTTGTTCAATTATAGGATAAGAATTGTAGGGGCCTAACCAAGGTCAATAAAATAACTCAGCTTCATTCCATAATCTTACATTGTATTGAGACAAAATTCTACAGTGTCTGTAACAGTTTAAAACAGTACCTCCATGACAATGACAATCAATACACCAGAACACAAACGTACACAATTTCAGTGAAGTATATGCACACACTGAAGCTACTGCATTGAATGAAGTAGTGAATGTAATTCTCATCAAAACACCATTTTCATCAATAACTTTTTTTTAAATATCTCAACCAGCATACAAACAGCATATTTGACTCACTGCAATACAGATGTCTACAGAATCTGAACTTGCCCACAGTAGCAGCTGAGCGGTAAAACACATCACATTAGCAATTTCTAAGTATTTTCATGCTCCTTAAGACAGTATGTACTTCCCCCCTTGTCCTACACTCATACAGTTAATTACTTTCATTCTGTTATAAAATTCACAAGCTTCCTTTTGTTTGAACTGAATGTAGGCCACTTTGTGGGTCAGTCTAAATGAACAGACACATGAGAGAACATTCTATATGTCCACATTCATCCAATTTTATACTGGAAATACACAATTCACATCCCATAGACTGAAACCTTTGAACTAATTTAGCAACCAGGCCGCTACATAAACAGGAATCTGAATGGTACTGATCTGTGCTTCATACACATTAAAATATAAAGCATCAGATCTAGGAATGACTTCACTCTATGTGTTTCAGTACTGTGAGGCATTAATGATAAATTTGATAAGAATTTTGAGTGTGTTACCTGGATGATTAAAGTTTTCATTTTCACCCTGAATTACTAGATTTTGTACATTTCCAAATGTAAGCAGAGGAAATCTGTAAATTATCACTTCACACACACTCATGTTCCTATCTGTAGGTGATACAGAGAATGCAGCTGCATAAACATGGCTAAACACAAATCAGATATACATTACATTATTCTGCAGCCAGAAAGTGCAACGATTTGTAGCAAACGATTACAGTTTTCTGTGGTTACCATTTGAAGGACTACATACAGCCTTGTCCTCAGAACCTCATTCAATGTCTCACAGATTATTGCAGCAAACATCTATTACACAAGTAACAAAGCTTTTACAGAACTAACTGTCTTGCAGTCTTGTGAATCTCAAACATACATGAAAAAATACGAACATCTGACTACATGCAGTCTAACACGTACTGAACCATTACCAAATGGTTAAGTGAAAGAAGGTCAAGATCTTGCTGCTGATCATATCCTACTTCAGCTGTCCAATAATGTGTGATCAGTTCTAGATACACTGACAACAGATGCCACGGATATCACGTTAGTTATGTACCTTCCTTCTCAGAATTATTTATGTATGCTGAAAGAATATGTGAATATATATATATATATATAAAACTTTAATGTGACATGCTGTATGTGAATATATTGATGTACATATATAATACTACAGAACACACCTACTTCTTCTAAGGTTTGAGGTTCTCATCTGGTGTACGGAATACCGCAGACTTCGGGGATGTGATGCAACACTGCGTATCTGGTCGATAATTATAGCCCAAGTAAATTAATTTGCCATAACATGCATGACACCATACTGAACTGAAAGACATGGATGGGATAGAGAAGGGAAGGAATATTATGCCCATCATAAAAACATTCCCCCATTACCGATTTCTCAGAACATTACTACAAATGCAGCCAGGGTTACAGGGCTTGCACAACACATTCAAACATGTGCATCTGCTGTCTGGAAACAGCAAAATGCACAGTCTGCATATTTGCACATACTCAGTCTCTCCCTGACCCACTTACACATATCATCTGATCACACTGCACATGAAACCAACCCACCTCCCTCAGCCTTCCTCTAGATCTGGCAAAGGCAAATGATGGGTGCCATCTGGTACAGAGCAGTGCTGCCACACTGGCATGAAACAAAGACAGCAACTGACCACATGTGCACTGCTATGTAATGTCTAAAGACTGTCTATGAAAAATAAATTACGAATGATGGCACAGTAAGAGCAACATGTCAGTTCAGCAACAAAACAGATTTACTTGGTGCAAGTTACACAATATTTAGGAAGAACCTGCTGCACCCATCCTCTCTTCTACCAATTTGGGGGAAGTAGGTGCCTCATGCATGTTGGTACTCATGTACCGGAACACATGGCATCACACCCCTGAAATCTTAATTTCACATGGTTAATTGGTTCGGAATTGAGTTCATCTCAAGATGGTTCTCTGCTTTGCCATTAATCTGAACACAGCAACACCAGTTTCCTTTCGACAAAGGTGTTAAGGCAATTTCAACTTCTTTACAACCTACACCACCACTAATAACTTCAACTTCTGGTGAGGATGTTTCATCATCTTTTGGTAGGCAAGCAATGCCAGTAATAATGTGAGTTGGATTATGAAATTTAAATCTGTATGGAGTCTCTGAGCTTCTCTCAATGACACTTCTATATATGACTTCGTATGACGTTATATTTGGGTCACCATCTATGTATGAGCACTGTGACACAGGACTACGCCACTGACGATATTTGTCAACAGCCCATGACCCAGCTTTGTTAAAAAATGATGGAGCTTTGCCAACCCATGGCATAAGACCACCACTCTCATTCCGATTCCTGACTGGAATTGCACCTTGATCTTCTCCTGTATTCCCCCTGAAAGATGAACAAACAATACTCATTAAACAAGTCCTGGATATTCACTGTGCCATTTGGTACATACACATACTCCATAAAATAAAAAAACTGACTTGTGGCACCATACATAGATTTCAGTTTTCTGTTCACTTTTACCGACTCCTGAAGTGTGTCATCCTTGTCAGAATTAAATGCATAAGCAGAGTGGTGTCATAATCCAGTTGTTAAACAATTGCTCGTAATCATGCATGCCCTTTCAAGAGGCATCATGCAAAAATTTCAGTTGCATTTCCACAATCACTTTAAGTTCCACAAGGGGTCAAGTTGGCTGATGTTCAGAATTGTCTCCCAGTAATAATCCCAGCAGCACAGCATTTGACAGGATACACAGCCAATGTCCAGTGCAGTTCATTTTAGCTCTCTACTACCAATAGGATCAAATTTTGGGGATTTATGGCTGTATGGAAACAATTATATGACTTTTGAAAATTCTATTTTGAAAAGAATGAGCCAAGATATCTCAGTATTGTGACATTGCTGCAGACAAGAATCAGTATTTGTCATTCAACTGACAGCAGTGTCTTAATATCTGTTTTCCAAAACTCCCTGACCAACTCTGAGACCCATTCAGCCTCCTAGTCATTGAGTACCGAATCTCCTTCTCACAGAATGGAGGCGGAGGGAGGGTGCATGAGGCTGAACACTTGTCTCCATTCAGTAACAAGTTTAAGAATGCACATAGTTATGTCCTCCCCCCCCATATGACTTCATGGCATGTTCAGGGGCAACTTCACCTTCACCTATTTCAACACTATTACACTCTTATCACCAAGAAATCACTACCCACACTCACAAACATGATGACACCCATGAAGCCCACAACTATCATGCCAACTGATGATGGTCACTTTGTGGGCTGTGTTGATTTGGCATCAATGATCAAATCAGCAAAACAGGAAATGCAGCATAATTTGCTTAATATGTAGATGGAAACCAAAATTCCAGTATTCATGGAATGGCATAATCTGCTCTATCATTTTATGGTACAAAATGTATATTCACCAGTGCACTCTACCACAAAAATGGATGTCAAATATTCATGATATGAAGTACAGCTCTTGATTTTAAATGCAAATTTTAATTTCAAATTCAGTTCTTGAAAGCTACACTTCTTATGTATAGTGACATCAAGAAAAACTCAAACAATTCAAATACACAAACTGAATGCAGCACCAGTTTGGACGAACACCTGTATTCCCCTTTACACTACCACAGAACTGCACATTACCTACCTATGTTATTACATATTTGTCACGGCACGTAATAACAAAATGTCTTCGATCAGTCTAGTGCCACAAGTCTAGCAGTGAGCATCATCTGATTAGAACAGAGACAGAGACTACTACATGCTCATGAAGTGTCGGTGGTACCTAGTTAGCACACTGCAAGGTGTCACATCCAAGACAGTCATACACGGTGAACTAATGACACCACATACACATTTCTGTCCTCTCATGATTCACTAAGATGTGTATATGGATTCCTTTAAAATTAATGGCACACTATACAAACTGTTACTAACAGCCACAATACTCACTAAAAAGTAACATGCAACTCCATGTTCCAACATGCACAAACATGTAATTATGTTCAGCAACTTCAAGCACTAACATATACAAGATTATCGAGACAGAATACTCACTGACAACAATCTTGTCCAACTTCATCAACTCCATTTCCACCTGTCGCCATAGCAGACACTAAGAGCACTAACAGGTGCAGCCGCAGTATCAGTATGTTTCACAGTCGCAGATCAGCAACCTACAGCAGCACCTCAACAGAAACCCCCAACAATTAACTGTAGTAATATTACTATCCAAACTTCCTCGAACAGGTGCCCATTTCACAATCAAACAGGCCATCAAACGTAATGATGTATGGAAAGGCCAACACGTGAATGAGTTAAGAACTTATGCATAATGTACAAACATGAACGGTTGCATTCTCCACTCTTCAATTACCTTGCAAATCGCTACATTTACAGAAAACATGCACTGGGCATGAAACGTTCTGTTATCCTCTAAAAGTCCGCTATGAACACTCTCGCTGTTTGGTAGTACACTCAATATGAGTGCAAAAACACGTGTTGTCTACATGCGAAATGCAGAAGAGTTTAAGGTCAAGGTTCGATGTAAAGTTTGCCAGTCTAACAGAAGGGTAGACTATACAGTAATTAATCTAACTAACTGCACAAATAATCATAAATATGTTATTTTGTACAGCTCCTCCTACATTTTTCACCCCCTATAAGCCATGTTCACGGAGTTCAGACCAAAATACTACATTTATAGTATGTGGTACCAGAATGTGCACATGTGAAGTTCAAATACAACCGTATCAATTAAAATATCACTAAAATGTATAACATGGAGATTTATTACAGGTATTTTACATTTCGTAACAATTTTATGATTTCTTGTAAACATATAAGCCATTTCTGTTATTCTAAGGATTCTAATATCCTGAAAATATTTATTTAAGGATTAAAATTCATGATTTTTCTTTTAAACATAATGGCTGTATTGCTGGAGTTTAACTGTATAAGAAGAATACACATGCTCCGTGTTGTGTGTTCTCTATACTGAAATGGACCACTCAGTACTGCATGTGTCCATGCTACTAAGCAGTGTGAATATCAACATCAACTCACAACACAGGGAGTTATATTCTTTGTATACAATTGAACTACTGCAAGTCAACCACAATGTGTAAGAAGCTACATGAATTCTAACCATTAATTATTTGCAGGGTATTACATTCTTGAAATGAAGATAACATTAACGACACAAGCTTTTGAAATATAAAATTAATTAGTCACATTATATACCTGCAATCAATCTACATCTCACACATTTCAACAACATTTCAAATGATAATACTGCATTATAAATTCATACGTATGCAACTTGGACACATTTAATACAAATCTATTCCTTTGTACATGATCTGCCTGAAGATGGCTTATAAAAGCCGTAATATACAGCAGGAGCACTACAGAACAAATATTTATTGTTAGATGTGCAGTTCATTGGATTATACACCAGTCAATACATTTGCAATTAGATGGATTATATACTCTACAGTTAACAAACCTGCAATCAGTTGGACTGAATACTGTACAGTCAATATATCAAGATATATATACCATGTTGAACGCACTAACTTGCAATGTGGCAGCATATCTAGCGCTAGTTATATCAGCGTGCATATATACGCAACTTACATAATGGTGATATTCTGCAGGGTGCAGCATACAAACACAACTCCACTGTCAGGATATTCTTTAGTTGTAGGTCTGACAATGATAACAGACAAACCATGCAACATATGGTGCGGTGATATAATATAAATATATACATACATATATATATATATATATATATATACACACACACATACACGCATGTGCACACACACACAAACACACACACATCATGTGACTAATATAAAACGCATGTTACGACAAGGTAAACCACTGTCTACCTTGGATGTAACCATTTATCAGTGAATCAGAGGGGAAAAAAAACAAGTAAAGAGTCAAACACAATGTACAGTACACACATTATTAAAACAGCTACAGGTTTCGGCTCAATTAAACTACCATTCATCAGGCGGTGCTCATAAAAAGTAATCGAATGGAAACACGTAGCCATTCTCATATATATTGTTTTGACTTGTCACTTGGTGGCTTTATTCCGATAGTGTAAACATGGCAGTGATGCACTGCTTTTCAGTTACAACCAATCCGTTAATGCAAAACACGGAGACAATCGCTGTTTGTTCGCAAGATGCACATACAGCGCACAAACACACAGTGAGGGCAGAACGTAGCACTATTGAATATTAGGCCTGAAGGTACATTGTGCACCCACTGCGCCTTACACATTTAACACATACAGAATTATTACTTGTGCTTCCAAGCTCTTCAAAAAAAAAATTCAAATAAGAAACCAGCAGCAAAAACAACAGCTGCAGCAGCAACAACAACAACAACAATAATAATCAGTAAAACAGAGGAAGGGCTACAAGAACAGATGTAAACAGGAACTTCATTGATTACATCTATATGGAATTCAAACTTGACCAGTGTGCAAAGATTGTACTCGATAACGGAGAATCAGTGCAATGACAAAATTTAATACTGGCCATCAGCAGAGAAGTACAAGAGCTTGAACAGGGAAAGACAAACAAGTACTTATGGAATTAGGACAGTGAAGGTATGAAACATAAACAGATGAAAGAGAGATTGAAGGAATACAACAAGAGATTAAGAATGTTACTGAAATCAGACATGAATGCTAACAACAAAACTGCAGCAATTGGACCGTTAGCTGTTCCACTATTCAGGTACAGTTTTGGTATCATTAATTGGAGATTATAAGAAATAAGAAAAATTTACAGGAAAACTCGAAATATACTAATAATGTATAAAATGTATAATCCAAAAGATAAAATAGAATATATGTGAAAACCTGAAACCCATGAAGAGGCCTGATACAAACTGAGCTGACATATAAGCAGAGATATTCAATACTGCAGAATGTCTGAACACAAAATATAAAGAAGACGGTTTGTGAATATTATTCTAAGCCAAGACAGCAATCAACCAAATACGAATTTGACAAATTACACAGCAACAAAGGCTGAAGAAAAATTAAACCAATCAAACAGGAACAGTAACATAAAAAAAAAGATGGCATTCAACACAGAAGCAAGATTGGGTAGAGTTGTTATAGTACAAAAGGGATAGAAAAGTAATGCATGGTCAGTATATTTGAATACTGTAGACAGCATATTGGTGAAGAAAATACATTCCTATGGCTGTTGAAGGGAGATCTGAAAGGAGTAACAAAGTTAAATAATTGCGGCACAAGATGAGGCATTGCCAACCAACATTCATGCTACAAAACTCTTATAAACAGGAGCCAACAGCAAATGCAGACTGTAAACAATTTGATGAGACAGCAGAACACATCATACCAACATGCCCGATACCGGCAAAAGAACAGCACATACAGAGATATGACAGATTGTGCGCTCAGCTGCACTTTAACATAGGTAAGGAAACAGGGGTAAAGTGAGACAGTGAACACTGGTATGACTATGTATGCAAATTAGTGGAAACTAGTCGTGAAGTTACGGTTAGCACATTAAGGAACCAACAAGTGCAAACTGACAGAACCGTCGTGAACAATAAACTGATCATACTCCATAAGAAGGAAAATTAAAAAATTAAAATTTAGGAAACAGAAATGCTATCAGAGAGTAGCTGATAAGATCCAAAAAACAAAGACATTAAACTAGAAGCACACCACATGTGAAATGTAAAAACAAAACTGATACCAAAACAATGGCCACTGAAACCATATTAAGATCATTCAGAATATACCTCAGCAACACACCGGGAAGGGTCGAAATTAAAGAACTGCAGAAAACAGTCACAATGGGCACTGCACACATACTGCAGAAACTGATATAAAAGTACAAACTGTTCATCATTGCAAATTTCACTTACTTACTCCATGGTGCAGAGTCCTTCTTGAGAAGCTAACTGGTTTGCAGCTAGTCAAGAAATTCCCCGCATTTCACCGAACCCAAAGGTTCATTACTGCACAAACAAGCGTCCGCCACCTATCTCTATCCTGGGCCCGCCCAATCCAGTCCATATACCGACATCCTACCTCCTGGAGATCCATCCTAATATTATCCACCCATCTATGCCTAGGCCTCTACAGTGGTCTCTTTCCCTCCGGTTTCACCACCAAGAACCTATATACCCCCCTCTCCTCACCCATATGCGTCACATGCCTAGCCAATCTCATTCTTCTCGATTTTATCACCCGCACTATAATGGGTGAGGACTACAAATCATTTAGCTCCTCATTATGCAAACTCCTCCATTCCCCCGTTACCTCGTCCCTCCTAGGTCCAAATATTCTCCTCAACACCATGTTCTCAAACACCCTCAGCTTCCT
>Ga0123353_10003454_pt1 | contig 19962 bp, 7 predicted proteins | sample TergutLab28metaG_3_FD_92763 | JGI IMG/M metagenome (GOLD analysis project Ga0123353, IMG submission 92763) | Labiotermes labralis P3 segment gut microbial communities from Petit-Saut dam, French Guiana - Lab288 P3 | ecosystem: Host-associated > Arthropoda: Insects > Digestive system > Gut ... | reverse complement strand
TTGGAGGTGTTGTGTGGACGGTGTTGTGTATTGGTTGGAACTAGTCGCAGGTGATGTGTGGACGGTGTGGTATATTGATTGGAGGTGTTGTGTGGACGGTGTTGTGTATTGGTTGGAACTAGTCGCAGGTGATGTGTGGACGGTGTGGTATATTGATTGGAGGTGATGTGTGGACGGTTTGGTATATTGGTTGGAGGTGATGTGTGGACGGTGTTGTATATTGGTTGGAGGTGTTGTGTGGGCGGTGTGGTATATTGGTTGGAGGTGTTGTGTGGGCGGTGTGGTATATTGGTTGAAACAAACACATCATACACAATGACGTGTATTTTGTTGTTTATTTATATATTACGGACCTGATTAATGCACAGAAGATGGAACGTGTTAATTAGTAGTAGCAGTAGTAGTAGTAGTAGTAGTAGTAGTAGTAGTAGTAGTAGTAGTAGTAGTAGTAGTAGGAGCAGTAGTAGTAATACCAGTATGTTGAAATGTTCGTTAGTAGCCTGATGACAAATTTTCAAATACGATGAAGGCTTTCAACTTAGTATTTTGCCCAGCGGTAACTGCTGTCACTGCGGCAACTTTTTATGTTGTGCCGCCACAGGGAATAAGCTGGCTGGGTTATATTGGGAAATTCCAAAGTTTCATTACTAACGTTTCAGACCCAACACAATTTTACCCAGGGAAATCCAGAAAAAATATGTTCAAATTATCTAAAGCACTCGTTTCGCTCTGTTTTCTCTTAAAATAAACTAAAATGTAATGAACGTTCTTATTTCTAACAGCAAATTTATGAATATGTGGCCACGTTGACATAACACGATGGGCAGCTCAGTTCCACTGTATATAATTTTACGATTCATCTCCGATGTGTTATGGACAACAATACCACAGTAAACACGGTCAATGACAACAATTGCGTATCCCGACGTTATTTCGACATGTTGCAGCCTGACAGACCATCAGCGGGTTGACCAACACTGTAACAGTTGGTACACAGATATAAAAAAAAACAGATCGCAGCACCAACCACACCCAAATCCACCGGTACAAACATTTCAGAAGAAAAGCACACAGTTGTAATGTTAGTTGCGATCTCCATTTCCGTATAACGGTGTGCATATTCGTACTTTCTCGGTCAACCTGACAGTGGCCAATCAGGCCGAAACACATAGTTCAATTAAAGTTGGAATAAACAATTGTTGTGTTTGACTGAATTTTCTGTGAATTTTATTAACTGGTCCTTTCCTTATCTGCAGAGCAAAGCAAGCGTTAATTTGATCTTCTAGGCCGCTGAAATAATAAAATTCCTTCATGAGTTTGGCTGCTGCAGGCAATTTTGTGTTATATAAGTAAGTCAATTTATATATGTAATGTACCTAAGATAACTTGTGTGGGGACGTTTGTAGTTCAAACTGCAGTCTAAAATACTAAAAATGCAGTAAAATAAACGGAAATATAACAAGGAATTTTGGAAAAAGAGGCAACGTATCTATCTAAAGTTGTGGCTACATATTGCGAGATTCATGCTTATATTTGGTAGAAGGAACCAGGGGAGACCATTAGAAAGGCGTGCGAGACTGGTGGCCCAACTCCATTTTAACTATATGGACGGTGCGTATATTTGGTACCTAAACATGCGTTTTGAGGAAGGAAGATTGACAGAGGAGATTCCTCGTACTACTGGCAGCAGTTACATGAAAATGGTGAATACCTAATCAGACAATGAGAAACGCGTTGTGACGTAGCCGACTGAAATAATGGATTACGTTAAAAATAAAGAGGGAGTAATTGGATAAGGTAAAATTGCTAGAGCATCTTGCTATGACAGATGACAGACGGAATGGCGCAGTCGGTGTCGTGACTAGGTTACGGTTTTCACGACACAGGAAATGTGCTTTTTTCATTCCTGTCGAGGCAACACATTTTTCTTCAAAACTTTCAGCCTGGTTCTGACAATCATTTCATCTCCTAATGAATGGACAAGGAGATTCTGCCTGCGAGGAAAGCTGTCCGGGCATGAGGCTTACCGTACGTGTTCATATAGCGTCGCCGTTAAACAGTGGTACAGCTATAACTGCTCCTTCATATGCATTCATAGCGGGAAGAGGGCCAGTTTTATTTTACCGTTTATTTTACTTCGGGAAAGGTTTGTGTAAAAAGGCCCCAATTTCGGAACAAGATCTGCTGGCCCTAATTTTGGTTAGGAGTAACAACAATAAACCCGTTACACTATTCTTAATTTAGCTGTTACTTGTTTAAACACGTTGTGTCAGCTGTTGGTGTTAGACTTTATTGCACAGTAAAGGATTATCGGCAGACTCGGAAAAGCTTAATTTATTACCGACTCTTTAAGTCATAGTCACGAGAAGAAAGATGAAAACTGGCAAAACACTGATATAAAATGAAACATCGGTCTATGAGTGGCGAGGCACGTAGAAGATGGAAGAGTAGCACAATTTTCTGTGCTAATTTTACATATTTCACGATGTGTGCAACGCATATTAGTAAGGCTGTGCCAAGTAAAAATTAAGAAGAAAAATAATTATCATTCATTTCTTCATTGGTTTACTTTAAAAACGCGTCAGTAATTAAGACCGCATGCATTTGAATAAGGCGAAGTAACTGTAATAAATTCGAACGATCCTTACCCAAATATGGTACTAACCCAGCTTGATTCCAGGAGACGGAGGAAAACTACAATATACCTCAGTCATGTCCTAACCGATATACGTAAGAAAAGAAGCATCCTTCGAAAATGAGTAATAAAACAGAGTTATAATCATTACGATCCAAGTAATTTAATTTAATTTTCTAACAACTTCTGGTCCTTCACTTGTACTAAAATCACAAATATTTACATTTAAACTTGTGAAAAGCATAAAAAAAAATAATTGCGGTATAAACATGTAGACCGTTCGTGAAACTGAAAACGCTCTTTCGTCTCTAACAAATCACAACCGCTTCAGTTTATATGACGAATGCATTATTTTGTTTATACAAAGAAGCACAAATTAAAAATTTATCTGAAAGTTATGCCGTGCTAAAAACTCTGTAATAGCTACTCATACTACTTCACAATTCCATTTACTTCAAATGCATTAAATCAATTATACAAAATATTGAATGAAATGGGTAAGTAAAACGTGAGGAAAATATAATCATGGAAATTAATGTACATAATCCCTTGAAGGTGGAAAGGTCTGTAACGGTCATGCGCAGTGTCGGTCACCAGCTGATAACAAACAGGTAACACCGACAGCGGAATACAGAAGGCAGCATTCAGTTCCACTACCCTTGCTGCTGTGTTGTATAATTAAAGATTACTCTAAGCAAAATGGTCATTGTGGCAAGAAAATTCTTGCATAATGTCAGAAGTGAAGTAAAGAACTGCTCTTATCAAGTCAGGAGGGGCTGGAATTGTCATTTAAAAGAACATTCTAATGTTTGTTTTGTAGAAGAATATTCAGGACTGTGCCTTACAAAATCATGTTATAGTAAGTCACATTTTTATATTGAAGAGAAAAGTACTTAATGAAAACAGAAATACTGAAATCTGCGGTTAGGATGTTTTGTGTACAAAACAAATTCTCATGAAACTGCCGAATACACAAAGATCAAGAAAGAACAATAAATACACGCGGAGGCACGAGAATTAGGCGGAAAGACCGCACATAATAAAGCCAAATCTTCTTTTAACACACCGATCGAAAAGTTTTATTGCATTAAGCACTTCCTCCACACTACGCATGTATCTCTGTGCAATATTCTTATTTGTTAATTTCCAAATGTTCCGTCATTTGCAGTAGGCCAGAAAATAATTGAATCCTTCCTGGTATGCCAGCACACAGTCAGCACTGTGATGTGCTCTTAGTTACGTAGTGTGCATTGTGTCTGTTGCTGGTCCACTCTGATTCTGTCTCTTTTCCGAATAAACGCTGTCGCAAAAGCTTATGGGAGCTTATGTATAGCAAAAAATGTAACTTCCACACACAAAACCACGGAGCTGTGGAAGATCCGCGTAAAACAAGAGTAAAGAATGTCTGTCCTTTAACCATTAACCTAGGTAGGAGACGCAATGTATGAATTGGCGATGTTAAAAAAATTTTATGAATAAGAACGAGCACCGATTATTAATAAATACATTTAAAATGCACTGAAATCTTAAAAACTAACTCTATTGTAGAACACAGGAACATGCGGATGTAGAAATATTCGATTCGAGCAATTTTTATTCTTAGGAATATTTTCTATAGACAAGAAGCTGTCAGGGCACACAGGACTCCCGCACCGGTCTAAGTTGGCAGTGTTTTGCTGCGTCTCGACAGTATCGCTCATGCACACAGCCCATACTAGGTCTCAGACTAACTGCAGAGTTTTTTTCCTTCACCCCCAAACAGATGTCCTGAATATCACGCTGTGAAGCAGGTATTTGTTGCTACAAACAGGTACCACTGCATTTGTAAAATTCTCCCAACATTAATTGGACAGGCCGATAATTATGACAAAGTAACTATTGCACACCAAACATGTTCATTAATAATTAGCACTCCAGCCTCTTAATCGGAGGTTCCGGGTTCAAGTTTGGCCAAGACCGATAATCTGAGATGTCGTGGTTTTTGTCGATAACAGGCGCAGTACTTAAACGTTCAACACAAACGCCGCCTTTCATATTCTTCACACTTTATAAGCCGCAGTTACCCTACCGTTCGACACATTATGACCAACACAGAAGAATATGCTTGTTAAATATACCAACAATCGATCCATCACACATTACAAAATTGCTCTCCAATGTTGATGTTCTTAAAACTAGCATCAACACGTTTTTCGAAGAAGGAGTGTAACCTGAAACAGAAGCAGTTCTATAACTCACCTGGCGTCTTCGACTGCACACCGTCTCACACGGCGTCTCCTGTTGGACCGGTCCGTTCCACACCGACAGTCGCAGTACATGACGCACAGTACTACCGAAGTTGCCAAGGTCACGGTGAAGGGCACAGCAAAGTAGTGGATAATAATTTGCACTTGTTCCTCCCTGTCGTATTGGATAAGGACCACAGTTCGGTTCTCGCGAGAATAATAACAGGGAAATTCTGCATTCTCTTTGCCGTACTTCGTTGTAAAGTTCTCGCAGTCGACGTCTGGAGGATAACCGCAACCTTTGATGTTCACTAGAAGAACCGCTTCTTCGGTGAAGTTCTCTGCTGTGGATGGCGTCACTGCTGACGTTGTAGTCGGGGTGGAGGAAGACAAGGAGACGGTTGAGGAGGAGTTAGCATCGCCGTCAGTGTCTTGTAAGAACGTTAAATTCTTGGCGTAGTACGGTGCTGTTGAGTACGTAACGTGGACATGAGTACATTTGTACATGTCACTTGTACAGCCTTCCCTACAAGAACTCCATGTGCAATTGAAAATGCCCCAGAGAACTTCTCGCCTGGTTGTCACACACTTCACAGGTTCCGAGACAAAGTCTGCTGCCAAAGTGGATATAGCAGGATCCACATACAACGGCACAAGGAAGAGCAAGGCAGACCCTCCTCCCACTGCAGTCATGGCTAGGAACGACGTTGTGTAGAACCACATTCTCTCCCGACATGTCTTTTTGGGCTTCTTCTTCTTCTTCGGTTGAGTGAGTTCGAGGAGTCTCCGTTTCCTGAGTTCCTGTTGTTGGTCCAGGAGCAGCTCCGAGCTGCTGCTCCTCATGGTCTTATCTGCCAAAGAAATTCACGCTTCAGCCGCACTGACGTTCGTCTTTATGCTAGTCAACGTGTCTTCGACGCCACGTCAAGTAAAACGCAGCTCACACCTGACATGTTTCCTCAGCGAGCAGTATGACACAGAAGTACTCTGTTGCTTTAGAGTACTTGCAGAAATGAGACAACGATATTAGTTAGTGAAACATACATTTGTCGCCGTGAGGACTGAGCAACATTATTCATGGCCAGACAATTTAGTCTTAAATTGCTTTGATAACAAAATATGAACTGCTTTGAGGCTAATAATGGAGGCCTTCCCGGTTTGGTCTGCTATATGCAGAAACTGCGAGGCGATCTCTGTGCTTGACTATAACAAATTGTGAGGGAATATTAACAAATTTTTAAAAGTATGTATGTGCTCTCACTCCTCAAGTGTGCCCTCAGGCGAAATTAAAAATGTAAATCTCTTGAAGTAAATAAGCAGTAATGCACCAAAATACATATTTATTATTTTTGGGAAGTGCTGATAAATTGCAGAAACTATTCCAGTGTTCTGTGTTGGAAGTGATAAAGATTTAGCTGACAATGTTTGAAGTGTTGTCATAAGGAATGAAATTATTCTGAATTTGTTGGAATCCACTATAAGGTAGGTTCTACTAGAACCAGGCACCGAAAGTAAAGAGCGTGCCTTAGAAAATGTTAAAGTATGTTGTCACGAGAAATAGAATAATGTTAAATAGAAAACCAATGACAGTAATTATCACAAACGCCGCTGAAGGAGGCACTTCCGGTAGCATGTTTGTCACTCAGCTGTGATGGAAGGTGATGGTAAAATGTCCACACATGATGAGATTAATTTACTGCGTTGTGTTTACTTTTAAGCACTTTAGGTCACATCCACACAAAACTAAATTTGTTGACCATTAATACATTGAATTATTTTTGTTTCGTGACGGAAACAAAATTACATTTTGAAGAAATTCTTAATGTTTCCAACCCTCCATGGATACTCCCGATAATTTGCCTCTTAGAGCTTCCATTCACATATTCTGCAGTATAAAATTAATGAATTCCGTTGCTTATGAAGTTCCTTGTATGAGTGTGTTTTAGGGTTGAAAGTAAATCTGAATGTATCCGAAGCAACTATAGAACATTGTAATTAGTATGAAAGGCGATCGTCAACCAACAACCTTGGTAACTTCTCTCTATGTGCTGTGTAGCTGTTGTGATGTAGTGTTGTGAGCAATGACTGGCGAGCGATGGCTTGTATGTTGGTTACTGCTATGATAGCTGTACTCGCCATCACAGACACAGACCTCACTGGGTCTACGTGGTTAGCTGCACACGCTGTTGCCACCTCCGGTCGACAGTCGACAGACCGACCAACTAACTGAACCGTCCCGTCCCGTCCCGTCCCGTCCCGTCACTCGCGCCGCGCCCTCGCATTCCCTAATGAAATCGACGGCGCAAGCGTTGCTTCCACCACCTCCCTCTGTCTGAGTCCAGCAGGTACAATGGTTATCATTGCATTATGGTCAACAAAAAAGTAGGGCACGCTCTAACGACACCCTACAGAACACAGAGAGGACTCAGCCCTATACACACACACGGTAATTTCTTTTACGGCAGTTCAGAACAAATGACTAGGACACGATACCATTACTAACAACGAGTCAGCATCACTAAGTACGGTAATAACCGCACCTGTCAACAAAACAAGTCATTATGGGACATTACAAATGAGAACTGGTGGCATATCGACACAGCTTGCGCTGTTATGTTCATGTTTATTTATGTAGTGTAAATTGTAAACATGGTAACTGTGTCAGAGTGTGACAGTTCATCGGGAAACGAAAAAGTTGATCGCGGGGGAGCTGGTGCAGGTCACTTTATAAAGCTGTTTTTACGTTTCACACTTTGCTTTACATCGATCACGAGGAAACACGAGACACTGTCTCTTGAGACACCGAAATTCACCTCATTCAGCTGAATGACGAAACATAATAGTGGGGGGGAAGTAAAATGGACACGTGTAACCATCTGTTTCGTGGTTTAGCCGATGGATATGACTACGACGCCATACGCTTTTTAGGCGCTTTCACAAAATTGCGAAAAAAAAAAAGGCTATTAGCTTCGTCATCCGTCTGTCAGCATGGAACAACTCGCCTCCCACTGAACGGATTTTCATGAAATTTTGTACTTGAGTATTTTTGGAAATTCTGCCGAAGAAACCTCAAGTTCCATTAAAATCTGACAAAAAAAGGGAACTTTATATTAAGACGTAATTACATGCGTGATAATATCTAGCTAGATTCTTCTTAGAATGAGAAATGTTTTACACAAAATGTGTAAAGAAAATTTAAAAAAAAAATCTTCTACACATTTTTCAGAAAATCGTGCCGTTTATGAGATAATATGGAAAAATATGGAAGAGCCGGACAGCCCACAGATGATATGGAGCATGGGCATTGCATTCTGGATATCTACAACTACAGACAAATATTTGTGATTGATATGTAACACTTATTGCTCTTCAGCGGCAACAAATGGTACTTATCGCGCCTCTGTGTTACGTTATACGTACTTTGGCTGTTGTGTTACTGTTGAGTGTCTGTTCTGCCGTACTACGATAAAAATGGCGTCTTCACTAGAATAATTACAGTTGTAACAAATTTTCTTTTTCTTAGTATAATAATTTAATATGTTAGATAAAAACATACTGAAAATGTGTACATGCAAAGTGTTTTTGTGTTAAATTATACAACAGAGTGCATATTTAAAGTAAGTATTTTAAGAAATGAAAACCATCTTTCACTGCATCGTACTTCATGAGATCCATTTACGGATTCTAAAGACAGATGACAGCAGTCGCTCCATTCCCTCAACCTAACCCACAGCCTGCAGTATCTGCACGTTATATGCTTTCCTTCCTTCCTTCTTTCCCACAACACTCCCTAACAATATGATACTTACTTCGTAATTCTTTCTTGAATTCTTGTGTTGTAGGCACAAAGATACTGACTCGGTTCAAAGGTTTTACTCCATCATGTGAGACAGAAATATCACGAATGTCCTTGACGTGACCAAGATAAAACTCTAGCTACTGTTACCGATGTTCTTTGGTTCCAGACCAGATCAGAGATATGCTCGGCCGGCAGATAGGTTAATTTACATTTGGATGAATTACTTATGAATTTATTAGAACTTGGAGCAAAAAGGATTTTGGTTTGTGTAAGATACACTGGCGCATAGGATCGCGGTTTAGTGCACACACTGGAGGTGCGGACCTCGAGGTTGTTGACACATAGCAAGAATGTCCGTTTTTGCTGCTTTTATGGTACTATTGCCAGGAAAGGTAATTCGACCTGCCTTTAGCTAAGGGTTATTCACCTTATTGCCTCTCCAAAGATACACTACACAAATTTCGGCCTTAGCAGTAAATTTAGAGGACATGTGTTTTACGACTTAACAAGGCAAGTGGTCTTGATGCTAGCCCAGGTTGGCTTCGGGTAGACATTTGTTTGCGGACCTTCATAAGCGCCAGTCTAGTTACATGACCGACCGTAGTGGCAATAAAGAAGCGGCAGTGACTGAATTCATGCATTCAGCCAGTCATTTATTCACCTATTCATTCCAAATACTCGCTAAGACATTTGTCAGACGATTGGCATGTTCTTGAATGATGCTGTTTCACCAGCAGAAGATAAGTAACTTTGAGTGAGATGTGAATAATCACGAGCAATGAATAGGCAAGGATCTGAGAGGAGGCTGTGGTTCATCTGACACCACATTGTATGGGAAGGAAAGGCTGAATTAAATAGCAGTGAATATGGCCATCATCGAGACGCGAACCTCGTATAAAGAAGAACAGAGACTTCATCATTGAGGCAATCTTGCGGGTTTATCGTGTAAGAATCCAATCGACAGGCAATATGAACTTGTAATGGAGAGCAAATATGAGACTGTACCTGACCGTCAGAAGCGCCCCATGCCACGCGTCACGACAGAAATTGTAATAAAATTCGTCTGATGTAAATATCACACGTGACAACATTCGTTGTAATGACGGAGCGGGAACCGTCTCTGACGGATACAAGAAAGGAGCGACACATCTGGCAGAAGGAACACAGGGGGAGGGGGGGGGGCATAACGCGGCACGGCGTCACTGGGGATCCCCAAATTTCCGTAGAGTTTTCCTTTCACGAATATGATAGTCCATGCTTGTTTTACAATATCAACGACGTCTCTGTGTAACATTTTAGGGTGTTTTGACATTATTCGTGACGGATAAAATTCGATTCACCGCCAAGCAGCGCCACATTGTGAGAGGGTAGGTTCACGTGGAAAGGGGAAATGGCCAAACGTAGGAATACGACCAAACAATAAGGCAACCCCGACTAAGCTGTATAAAATGACATTCACTCCTTCTTTCTGTGTTAGATGTGAAACGAAGTGCAAAACTACCGAAATATGCAAATGTCCGCGTTCTCTCGGAAAAATCTGTTGGAGCTCGCACAAAATTTTCGATGGAAGGATATGGACAATTCCGGATTCCAAGATGTACCAATTCTTAAAAGAAATATGTTATAGTTTAGGTATTATATAAGAATTTTTTCACTCATGTACATCAGTGAACATGACGATGTGATGGGAAGACAATGCAGCACAAATGCTCATGCCCTCCGCCACAAGTCACCTTTATGTTTACTTAATACGTTGGCAAATATTGGCCTGAAAGCACAGTAGCCTTCTGCGCTCAACACAGGTTCACGAGTCTTTGGATTTCAAATTTTACATACTGTTTCTTCGTAAAATGTCAGGGAACTTGTTGGAACTGATGTCTTCAAACGAACATCGACATACGCTTATTTCTGTGGTCTTCCACTTCGTTTCCCGTCCAAACAGAACCTGTTTCTTCTCTCCAGGTTCGTCGGACCTGTTCTATTGAAACGCAAAAGAAACTCCGCTCTCATTTTGACACAAGCTTGGCCAATTCGTCCTTTCTCGTCAACACACACGCTGCTGATACCCTCGTGGTTGGCGAAAGGACTGTCATCTGTTCAGAACCGTGTCAAAACAAGCTACAATGTATTAGACTTTCCCCATAATTGTCGTTAAAATACGCATTCAATAACAGTCATAGAAAGGAAAATCCCACTAAAACGGGGAATCACAGACATGGCGTGTCACGTGACAATCCTTTCTCCCCTTGCTTATTATAATAACCAGTGGCTGCATGCGTGCCATCATCGTAAAGAATATCATCTCTCGTGATTTTCATTCACGAAGAACGTTTTGTTGTCAACCTCCTGCCTGCACCTTACGGCCATTCCTGTAGTCCCATTCCCCAACGTCATTTCGTAGACCCAATAAACACAACATTTCCCCTCGTTAAAAGAACAGCCGTATGCTTTCTGTTGGCCGCCTGCCGAAGGTCGTAAAGCACACAGCAGTCGCTTCATTGCATTAGTCATGAATTTCCACATTATGATTTCAGCCATAAGTAATAAGTAGCAGCAATCTAACGACGCAAATGCAATGGCAAGGTTCACATAAACATGCAAAGTTCATTACTATATCGGCTGCCTGATGTGCAATTAAACACAGGAAACAACTCGAAGTGGAATTACGTCACGATAACGAAGTGGAATCCTAAATGAGAGTGTAGCCGAGATATTGCTGGACGATACAGACCTGGCCACGTCCTGCTCAATGAAACAAATTTCGATTATCACTGGTGGGGCGAGGTCCAGTTGCATTGTTCACAGTAGGTCAACACGTACACGTTAAAAATTAGTTTCAGTGGAAACGTCTGCTGACAGGCAGGATGGTGCCTGTGGACGCGATGACATAGTCTTCTTCCCAGACAATATTCTCTAAGGACGAGTCATGGAGGAGGAAAAGAAGAACGTTAAATTTATTCCGGATGAAAACAAAGAAAGGTACTGCTCTACAAGTTCTCCAGCAGTGACCATTCGTCCTGCAGAAGAAGGTAGGTCGCTGACAAGGCAGAGAGTCGGGAGGTGACGAAGACAGGGCAATGGGAACCACAGTGAGTATCTTGCAGGAGAAATAGGTGGGTTTTATCTTCTAAGCTTTGCCTGACGGCGAAATTAATAACGCTTGGAAATTTAAAGTTAGTGACAGAAGACTGCAAACGTAGCACGCAGCACAACGGAGAAATTTGTATTTACCCTAGGAAAGAGAGACACCACTGGAAACCTTTTGTGAGTTGGCCAGTAGTAGGACCTTCCAGGACACAAGAGAGGCAGACAGAGAAAGAGAAATAAGGTATAACAGAACAACAGAAGAAAGGATGAAGCAAAGCAGAAGTAGAAGACACTTTATTGGGGTGGGAGAAAGACTGTCATGTTGTGGGCATGTTCGTTGGCTTCTTCGGCTGTTCCTTCTGGCAGAAGTAGAATTAAAATAAAATCATCGGGATTTTGAATATAGTGACGAAATACAGGTAACGGAATTTGGTTTGCTCATGAACAATAAAGTGTACAATTTGTCAAAAATAATTTGATGGGCTCTAAAGTAACGTGTTTAATTTTGGCGAATTTAAGTCGGGAGATTTATGTGAGAAGATACAGTAGGAACTTAAAACTTAGGAAACAACTCAAAATACGCTTGAAGATAGAGAAAAACGAAAATATCTGTGTGCAGATGGCAGCACCTTCGCTGCAACTCTTAATTCAAGGACGTAATGAACTGTGGACGCTAACAGCGAAGCGTACAGAATATCGTCTTGGGGCCCCGTACAAAAGTCTATCTAAAATATCTACCGAATTCCACTACAAATACTCCTTCTTTAAAACTAAAGAAAAACTGGCAGCCAACCAGTAAAAGAATATCATGTATACTCCTATATATATTGCACGATTTCTTGCAACAAATTCAGATGTAGATCACTGGTGTTGTAGAGACACCGAGCACATTGTCAATGTCGGTACGAAAATCAATGTATCGTGAATCGGCAATGCTGTTGGTCCGACGGTATCAAACATTTCTTCAGCACTTAAATTTATATACACATTTTTCAACATGTCTGTCACAAAGTACGTAAACCAACTCTGTGTTAACTTGCCAAAATTATCATGCTACTATAAACCTGCCTCAGCTTCTCTGTCGGTTAGCGCGTCTTAACGTCCGGGAATCAAGGAATCTGAGTGTTCTAAGCAGCGCAGGTAGCATTGCGTAAATATTTGGACATTGTAACATTTTGCTTTATATTATTTAGCCATAGTTTTATCGTACAGATATTTACGTGTATGTCTGGATGAGACTTTGGAATTTTCACACTTCTTGTCTGCATTTGGGACAACTTCGCAATTAATTCTCGATTGTTCTGTAATTATAGCAAATATCGCAATAAAGGTTAACAACCACACATAACTTCACTGCCCCATCTACAGATTTTAAATTGTGTCAACATTTATCAGACTGGTGTAACGTGAACATGGCCTTCCACCACCTAGCTGCAAAACAAACTACTTCGCTTCCGTTGGGTTTATAATCTCGCACTGCTTCAAATTCGTCCCCTCTTTAAATTTTCTGGCTGTTCCCAGCTGGCTGACGGTCAAGTTTCACTACTCCCTCATAGATCCAAGATTTGAAATTTTGAATACGTTGTGGCCACTGGATTCTAATTACTTAACGCTATTTCCCGTGTCCCAACTAGTTTCAACCCCTACTGGTTTTTCTTAACGTGACATTGTGACCAACATGCTATCAGCCCCTGCCAAAGTAAGATGTCCAACAGCTGTCAAAGTATAAAACTTCGGATTTTCCAGAAAACTCCTTAACCCTTTAAACGCCAAGTTAAATCCCATCTGCCATTTGCTGGCATTATTAGGCGCTCAGCCTATTCTCCACGTTAGCAGGGTAAGGGTTAAACCATTAATTTTGGCACTGACAAATGGCGACACATGTTAGTTCACTACATCCGACCTAAATTGTATCTGTGTCCCCTCTAAATGGTCTCTCTCTGTCCCCTCTAAGTTGTCTCTCTCTGTCCCCTCTAAGTTATCACTCTCTGTCTCCTCTAAGCTGTCTCTCTCTGTCCCCTCTAAGCTGTCTGTCTCTGTCCCCTCTAAATTATCACCCTCTGTACCCTCTAAGCTGTCTCTCACTTGTCTCCTCTAAGCTGTCTCTATCTCTGCGTCCCCTCTAAGCTGTCTCTCTCTTTGTCCCCTCAGAGTTGTCTTTCAACTAAATTATGAATGTTGAACAAATCTGTCCCATCTGCCAAATGTATTTTTGACATCTAATAAAGGAATTAAACCACGTATACCGGTTATAGTACCAAAAGCGGGCAATAATTCCACACCTCCCCCCCCCCCCAACAAAACACAAGAATGGTAATTTTAAAATTTAAAATTTAAAAAAATATGGAAAGACTCCTTTCAAATTGGTAGAATTAAACTTCATCAGAAGAGAGCAGCACGGCCTCAACAACAGTCATTCCACAAACCCCCACTGCTGTGCTTCACTGAACCCACGGCCTGAGCAACAGTACGATTACGTTCAGAATTTCAGCACACTCAGACAGTACACTGAACAACATGTTATAGCAGTCCTGAACCTAGCAGGCATCTCTTCCTTTAACGCTCCCCCACTGTAAGCTTTATAGATTCCAAATCACGCAATATTTACATAAACGGCATACGAAGCATACAAACCGACAACGTGACGTTTCACAGTATTTTTACGATGCGAGAGACAAGGTTTCCTCAGGCACTTCAAAATAAAAAAAAATCCTCGAACCTTGGTGCGAAAACAGATAAACAAGATCAACGTCAACAATGGCCGGGTCATGTTATTTTCCAGACGGCGGAATCACCACTTGTCTTCTGTGCGGAGTGACTTCTTCTAACTTATAATTTAAAATCGGCTCAAAGGTAAGGAATAAAGAGGCAATTATGCCTGAAATTTTCGGTACACGTGCACTCTGCGTCTCGTTATTTGGAAAGAACGTGGCCATAATAAACCTGCTGATGCTTTAACATCTAAGGACCTATTTTCACGGCAAAGCGCCATGACCCAGGAAAACTAATTCCTATGCAAAAATTATTATAAGTTTTTACGGCTGAATTCAAGTGGCATTATTCCTTCTCTTCTCAGTCGGCTGGCAGATCATTAGAAGGCATTCCGGCGGATTCTATTACAGGGAAATTTCAAACACAAGATCAGTAGGAAAATCAAGAACAGGATGGAAGGACGTCATCCAGAGGAACGCATTACAGATCATAGAAATACTCGTAGGAGGAGACAAGCTGGGGATTCGGAAGAAACCAGGCGCCCTTTGATGGAGGCCAAGGCCCATAAGTGTCTGTAGCGCCTTACATGGAAGGCGGATTGGCCAAATCGAGGGTCCGTATTGACAGCTGAAGACTGAGAAAAAAATGAACCAAGACTAGGAAATTAAAATCAAGTTTGACATTTACACACCACCATAACATTTCGGATGGCGTTTATCTAAATTACATCAAAATTTCAGTTTTTACCTTACAGAGAATACAGTCTCTAACAATTGTAAAAAAAATATCTGTTAATGTCGTGTAGGCAAACAGCTGGTATTTAGGCTAAGACTCCTGCGAAGTCTATAATACAAGTGGCAGGATTCAAAGCTCCTTATGTTCAAGCAGGTGGTGGAGCCAGTCAGCACCAGGTTATGTACTAAACTGCTGTGTGAGTTAAGAGTGGCACTAACTTCCAGCAGGTTAACGTAAAGCACAGATACTGTGAAGATGTAATATCGCGGTCCTTTATTTATTTTGAGTTCCTCTCACATCCCATCATGAATTCAAAAAGCGGACATTCCCCTATGTTGGAACATCTAAAAACAAAAATACATGGGCGTCTTTTCAACTGTAGTTCGGAGCAAATTATTTGCTGTATCAAAGCCAGGCGTCCTATGCCCCTACGCCCACAGACGTACGGAGCTTACACGTCACAGAGGCGACAGAACAAAGAAACTATTGCGCATGTAATGCGTCGTTTGAACAGAGGTGAGAAGTAAAATTGAAGCTAAATGTACGAAGGGGGGATTAAGGATGAGAATGAAGACAAGTTTGTACGGGATGTGCGTATGTAAGTTAGTAACTGGGTACCAGCATTATAAAATAAACCGCTGCCTCCAACTTCAGGATACAAAATGATACCCTAAAGTATCATGTTTATCAACAACGTTTGCATATCTAGCGGACCACATGACGCTCCGGATATCACAAGAAATTAGTGTCTTCGGCAGGATAGTAGAATTGCTTCATACCTACTTCGCATTTCTACACATGCTTGTGATTGACAACTTGAAACAACTTACATACTGACACAAACACAGTGTGCTATCGTGTGTGTCATGAAGAGAAACAGTACAGGAATATTTGCAATTCGGTCAATAGCTGTGTTCGGATGACAATTGTGAAAAGCCGCTGCTAACTTCCTAATTTCTACTGTCAAAATGCAACACTGCAGCTCCCACTGCATGCGTCTTCGTTAAATTTCAAATTGGGAACTTCACTAAAATCTCTTGAAAAAATATGATTCTGGTTAAAATCGTATAAAAATAACATACTTTCAAATAAAGGTCCGCGTACATTTGAGATAAAATCTCGCGGTTTACGAGATAAATACAAGCATTACGACAGAACCAGAGACGTCAACAAACTGTCGACCACCTACATACAACATGGGCTACATGGATGCGACTTAGTTGCCAATAATTGGTGGAACACAAATATGAAACCACAATACTTAATATTTATTGATTTAATTTCACAATATGGCGCCACATAAGTGAAATGTTGTGGTTTGATGATAGAAAGCAATGATCTGTGTTCCGTACTTCTACGCCACTTTCCTATGCAGTCATTTATTGCCTTCCTCGTGCAACTTGTAAACTGCACAATAAGGAACAGCACAAACGTACGAACCTAATACTTGACATATGTTCTCGTACCTGGGTGTACGAATTGTGGTTTGCAGTAGGCTTTGAATATACCAACAAATTACGCGTGAAATGTTGTTTCAGATTCAAAAATCGCAAAATATTTCGACAATGTGAAAATTTCCAGTTTATGACCGATAAAATGAACATAAGGTAATACACAATCGTCGTAGATATATACCAAATTTATTCAATTAAACACAATAAGGTCTTAATAATAATAATAATAATAATAGTAATAATAAAAGTTCTGTGGCATATCTAAGAGTTGTGAACAATTCAGTACTGCTGTGATCCTCTGAAAGCAGCACGGTCCATGGTGCAGGCAGCAGCCCACGTCTAAACTATAAGTGACAAGCATATTTTATATTTTGTATTTGATATCCACGTGGCAGTAACATATATTTTGATGTTTGCAATATCTGCAGCTATGCACTGTGCGTCACAGCGAGTGACCGCCCAATGAAGAGCACCAGTGTTGCCACCACCTACACTGTTCTTATGACCAACGATAATGTTGAAGTTTAGATTAAGAGAATGCGGAACTTACTGTTGTGCACATCACAGACCGGCCTAATTCGATATGTAAGCTTTGTGCACTAAAAGAATCAGAAAACGCTCGATGTCTTAATTAGTTAACAAAATCGGATGTAACGAACACACGATGACATCGGCAAAATATCAGGACAAACAGAATATTCAAAGTTGAGTTTTTTTCTTGTGACTCTGTGGCCCAAAGTGGGCCATGGCCTCCACAGTCTTGAGGTTTATAGACCACTCAAAACGACGCACCACAGTCGGTAGGACTCCTCTGGACGAGTGATCAGTTCGTCGCAGGGACCTCTGCCTGACAATACCCCGACACTTGCACATAAAAACATCCATGCCCCGGATGCCCCCTGCGGGATTCGAGCTAACAATCTCAACAGGCGAAGGAATGCCGGCAAACGCCTTAGACCGCCCGGCTACAGGGACCAACAAAAGTCTCCATGTATTACAATAAAAATTCCCCTAATAGCTGTAACACAACAAATATGTAGTAATACGCTTTCCTAACAGAGTGTACTTATGAAGGCTCACTTAATACAGCGATTATTTCGCTAATACACTTGTACGTTAACCGACTGGTCTTTTTCATGGAATCTCAGTGTTATCCGCTCATGCTTACTGTTTTTCTGTGGCGCTACAGACCAACTGAGCCCTAAGCCACCTCGTTGTCGAGGTTTATAGATCTCACACTATTAGACACACACACACACACACACACACACACACGAGAGGACTCCTCTGGACGAGTGATCAGCCCGTCGCAGAAGCCACTACCCATACAAAACACAACAAATACAAGGGACAAACACAAATGCCCTTAGCGGGATTCGAACCCGCAATCCCAGCAAGCGAAGTGACGCATACCTACGCTGTAGATCGGCAAACATGCTTATTAGTCAGGCAGAACTCAAGAATTCAAGTTGTTAATAACATTGCTGCAAAATAAGGTGATCTATCTTACGACCCTGTGATGAAGTTACCAGTGCTACACGAGGCTGGGAATATTGTGGCTAGCTAGACGCGCATACTGCCGATTCCAGTGACCGTGCGGTCTACGTAGGCGGCCGCTCGATTGCTGCGATTGGGGTTTCGAATTCCGCCAGGGGCATGGATGTTCGTCTCTTGTGTCTGTTGTGTGCGAAAGTCTGATCACTCTTCCAGTGTGCGTCTGGAACTGTGTGTGGTCTACAGACGTTAACATTGAGGCGGCATAGTCCTGAGTTGCGCCTTGGCTCTGCATGAATATTGTATTTAGTCTGGAGGATTCGTGCAGTAAATTCGTTAACAGCTACAAGGAATTTTGTATTCATTATTTCTTGTTGCGCCGCTTCTTGTTCCTGCTGCTACAGAACAGCACCGTACTACCAAACAATCTAACTCTGTCTGTAGCAGCCACCAACAGTCAGACCACATCAAGGACACGTATTACAGCGCCGACTGCATCGTCACAACCCCACTTCATATATGAAATGTACTTGAAAGATGAGTAAGTCGCACATACAGTCAAAAGACGTGGTCAAATGGGAACCAGGCAGTGTTCAGGTGTGTTCAATATGCATGGTGATATATACGGTATTGAAATTGTCAGTGAAATAGTCTGAGATGAACTGAAAAGTTGCAATGTACACACGTGCACAGGTAATTAAACTTCGACTGTACCAAGAGACCGGAGGGGGATTTCGGAACTGTATTAGTGGCTTACGAGAGAAAAAAAACTTGTTCCTTTTGACTACGTAAGTGACGACAGCATTAAAAATTTCTCTCTCTCTCTTTGTCCAAACGAGCTGCTACAGGGGGTTTAATAAGCAAATTGTTCTCTTTCACTACATGAATGACCGTTGTTAAGAACAATTTAGCTCCATTTGACTATGTCAGTGACTACGGCTGTCAAGAAAAATTTTGAGCTGTTTGGCCATCTGTATGATTATGGTATAGCTACATATTCACAGACAATCTGTATCGTGAGTGACTAGAGCCATTAAAGAGGGTTTTTTTTTCCATTTGACAATACGTGTGACGTACATCTTGTTCCATGTAGCTCGGTAACAACGTGTCCTGTTCAAAAAACTATCGGTTGATACACGACATGTGAGACTTAAGAGGCGAGATTTACTCAGATCTTATCACCGATGTACAGTAACTAATTTCTTATGCATAAGTTCCATCTCAAATTTTACTACAGGATTCTTTTCGTAAAAACAGGTATATAAGAATCGAGTTGTTTCTGTGTTTCGGTAACAAAATGAATAAGCCAACGCATAATAGCGAAAATGTCCCTGAACTTTCAGATTTACGTCACAGCTACTGTAGTCCCAACGTCACAGCTACTGTAGTCCCATTTTATCTCACCTGTAAGCTGCCATAGTAAATACGAGGCTGTTGCTAAACGCTCAAACATGCTACACAGGCCATCTGCACGGGTTACATTGACAGTGCGTATCGTATCCACGAGGGCGGCTTGTGGCTTAGCGATGTTACAGTAGGCTACATTGCGGTTGCTCCGAATGCAATATTGTTAAGATCGCAACTTCACATCGTCCATTCGGTACAACATCTGTTCCTATCCGAAGCTAATTATATTTTTTAATTATGTGAGCATCGCCGCAAAGTAATTAATCATGTACGAGTCTCTGACATAACTGATGTAATTAACTGAAGAGATAACACTTAAAATATGGCAAGTGGCTGACCTACAACAAGTTTCTATGTGAAATTATTGTAATATTGCGTACATATGTGTCCTATCGAAACACAACGAAATCGACA
>Ga0123353_10003453_pt1 | contig 19963 bp, 14 predicted proteins | sample TergutLab28metaG_3_FD_92763 | JGI IMG/M metagenome (GOLD analysis project Ga0123353, IMG submission 92763) | Labiotermes labralis P3 segment gut microbial communities from Petit-Saut dam, French Guiana - Lab288 P3 | ecosystem: Host-associated > Arthropoda: Insects > Digestive system > Gut ... | reverse complement strand
CGCCCGCTGCTCGGTCGGCGCCTGCGCGGTGGTCTCGGTCATGGCCGGCCTTCCTTTCGTGGTGGGTGCTCCGGCGCCGGTGGTCCGGCGCGGGGGGTGCGGTCCCGCTCGTCCGTTCGGTCCGTTCGGTCCGTTCGGTCCGCGAGTGAGACTGTGCGGCGGGCCGCCGTCCGGTGTCGATGACCTCTGAGGTCATTGCCACCGCGCACCGGGCTGGGCCAGCCTCGGAGCATGGTCGACGACGAGCCCGTGGGAATGCTGGTGCGGCGCTGGCGCGAACGCCGCCGCCGCTCGCAACTGGACGTCGCCGTGGCGGCGAACCTCTCGACACGGCACCTGAGTTGCATCGAGACCGGACGGGCCATGCCGAGCCGGACCATGATCGAGCGGCTCTGCGACGAGCTGGAGGTGCCGCTGCGGGAGCGCAACGCCCTCCATCTGGCGGCCGGCTTCGCCCCCGCCCACCCCGAGCGGCCGCTGGCCGGTCTCGGCGCGGCCAGGGACGCCGTGCACGCCGTGCTCTCCGGTCACGAGCCCAACCCGGCGATGGCCGTCAACGTGCGGTGGGAGCTGCTCGCCGCCAACCGGGCGGCCGGCGCGTTCCTGGAGGGCCTGCCGCCGGCCCTGTGCGCGCCGCCCGTCAACGTGCTCCGCGCCACCCTGCATCCCGACGGGCTCTCCCGGCGGATCGTCAACCGGGCGCAGTGGCACGGCCACGTCCTGCGCCGCGTCCGCCGCCAGCTCGCCCGGACCGGCGCCGCGGGCCTGGCCGGCCTGCTCGCCGAACTCGAGTCGTACCCGGTCGCGGCGGACGGCGTCCGCGACCGCGCCGGCCGTGGCGACGGGAACAGCACGGGGCCCGTCAACGACCTGGCGATGCCGCTGCGGCTGGCGACCGACCACGGCGAACTCGCCCTGCTCTACACCACCACCGTCTTCGGCTCCCCGCGCGACGTCACCCTGGACGAGATCGCCCTGGAGGCCTTCTTCCCGGCCGACGCCGCAACGGCGGAGCTACTCCGGTCCCTCTCCCCCGCGACGCCCCCCGCGCCGGCGCCCGCGGGCGTGCCCTGCCCGCGTCCCTGCTGCGCTCCGGGACGCGGGGTGTCGCACGACGCGGGTGACGGGCCGCCCGTGGCAGTCTCTCCCTGAGCACCGCGCGGCCGAGCGCCCGCCCGGCCGACGGAGGGAGGCACCGTGCGTCTGCTGCTGACCACCGACACCCACGTGCCCAAGCGGGCCCGGCACCTGCCGGCCGAGCTGCTGGCCGCGATCGACGCGGCCGACGTCGTCTTCCACGCGGGCGACTGGGTGGACGAGGCCACCCTCGACCTGCTGGCCGCCCGCTCCCGCCGGCTGGTCGCGGTGTACGGCAACAACGACGGCCCGGGGCTGCGGGCCCGGCTGCCGGAGGTGGCCACGGCCGAAGTGGCGGGCGTGCGGTTCGCGGTGGTGCACGAGACCGGCCAGGCCCGCGGGCGCGACGAGCGCTGCGCACGGCAGTTCGCCGACGCCGACGTCCTGGTCTTCGGGCACAGCCACATCCCGTGGGACACCACGGCTCCCGGCGGCCTGCGGCTGCTCAACCCCGGCTCGCCGACCGACCGCAGGCGCCAGCCGCACTGCACGTACATGACCGCGGTCGCCCGCGCCGGGGAGCTCACCGACGTCACCCTGCACCGGCTGCCGCCCCGCGGCGCCGCAGACGGCGTGCAGGTCCGGTGAAAGACGCCGGGTCAGGAGCCGCCGCGGGCATCGAGCGGCGCCCCCGCGGGTAGCGATGGGTGACGTGGATGACCTGAACGACGCGAACGACACGAAGGACCCGAACCAGCCGGCGCGGAAGGCGGGGCAGGCCGGTTCGCCCCTGCCCGAGCGGCCCGGCGACGAGGGCGGCACGCCGCAGGACGCGCAGGTCGTGGTGGTGGGTGCGGGCCCTGCCGGGTCGAGTGCCGCCTTCCACCTGGCGCGTGCCGGTGTGGACGTGCTGCTGCTGGAGAAGGACGAGTTCCCCCGCGAGAAGGTGTGCGGGGACGGGCTCACGCCGCGCGGCGTGCACCAGCTCATACGGATGGGCGTCGACATCGGCGGCGACGGGTGGCACCGTTCGCGCGGTATGCGCTGGGTGTGCGGTGACCGGGACGTGTACATCGACTGGCCCGGCCTGGCCCGGCTGCCGGACTTCGGACTGACCCGCACCCGCCACGACTTCGACGAGATCCTGGCCCGGCACGCGCAGGCCGCAGGCGCCCGCCTGCACACCGGGGTGAAGGTCACCGGCCCGCTCACCGACCGCACCGGCCGCGTGGTCGGCGTCCGCGCGGTCGCCGGCCCCGACGCCCGGCCGGTCGAGCACCGGGCGCCGCTGGTGATCGCGGCGGACGGCGCCTCGGCGCGCCTGGCCGTCGCGCTGGGCGCGCACCGCGACAAGGCCCGTCCGATGGGCACCGCGGTCCGCCGCTACTACCGCAGCCCCGAGCGCTCGCGCGAGGAGTACCTGGAGCTGTGGGCCGACCTGCCGCACCCCTCGACCGGGGACCGGCTGCCGGGCTACGGCTGGATCTTCCCGCTGGGTGACGGCCGGGTGAACGTCGGCCTGGGCCTGCTCACCCGCCACCGCGGGAACTCCCCCGACCTGCGCGGGGCGCTGGGCGCGTGGCTGGAGCGGACCCCGTCCGAGTGGGGCCTGGACGACGACGGCGCGGACGGGCCGCTGCGCAGCGCCGCGCTGCCGATGGGCCTCAACCGCCGTCCCCAGTACGGCCGCGGCCTGCTGCTGGTCGGCGACAGCGCCGGCACCATCAGCCCGTGGAGCGGTGAGGGCATCTGCCAGGCCATGGAGTCCGGCGAGGCGGCGGCCGCGGCCGTGGCACTGGCGCTGAGCCGTCCGGCGGGGCCGGCCCGCGAGCGCGCGCTGCAGAACTACCCGGCGGAGCTGAACCGCCTGTGGGGCCGCTACTACCGGCTGGGCAACTTCACCGCGACCTACATCCTCAGCCGCTCGGGCTTCCAGCCCGTGCTGCAGCGGATCATCGACCGCCCCTTCCTCGTCAACGGCCTCGCGCGCCTGCTCACCAACCTGACCGACGACCCCTCCCACGACGCCATCGACCACATCCTCAACACCCTCGTGCGCATCACCCCCGCTCCGGCCCGCGGCCGTTGACGGCACGCACGGCGGCCGCGGGGCCCTGCTCAGGGACCCGCGGCCGCCGGCGGCGCCGGTCAGCCGATCACGGCGTCGAACAGGTGCATGCCCGGGAGTTGGGGCAGGGTGACGTAGGCGACCTGCTTGCCCGCGGTGAGCGGCAGCGACGTCGCGTACACGCTGACCTGGTGCGGGCCGTTGCCCGTGGGCGGCTGGTTCCAGTTCGCCGTGGTGGCGACCAGGGTGTCCCCGGCGGCGGGCGCGTTGACCCACCAGTCGGCCAGGGTGACGGTGGCGGTGGACGTCGTGCCGTCGGTGTAGGTGACGGTGAAGTCGCCGCTCTGGGTTCCGGGTCCGCCCGCGCCCAGCAGGCTGAGCGTGGTCCCGCTGCCGGACAGGGGGATCACCTGGCCCTGCGTGGCGATGTTGTCGGGCGTGCCGGGGGCCACGTCCGGCCAGGTGAAGGCGGCGGGGCCCGCGGTGACGGGCCGCCCCGGCGCGATGCCGACGGCGGCGAGCTGCTGCGCCGAGTAGCTGTAGCCGGAGCCGTCGAAGTTCGCCGAGCCCGGGTCGGAGTCGTCGCTGATGCCGGTGTTGTCGAACGCCGCCGACCAACTGGTGTAAGGCGTCGTGACGTTGCTGACCGCCTGGGTGACCTTGCCGTGCCCGACCTTCTCCTCGTCGAACGCCGCGTCCAGGGTCACCTGACGGGATCCGGGGGCGGTCGCGGCCGGCGGCGTCACCGTGAACGCCAGGTGGGTGGTGGACCCGGGCGCGGCCTGCGGGAGGCGGATGGTCGCCGGGTCGACGGTCCAGCCGGCCGGGACGCCGGGCGTGACGGCGACGTTCCGCACGGGCACGTCGGCGTCGTTGACGAACGTGCCGGTCACCTGGAACGGCCGGGCCGGCACGATGGACGGCGCGTTCAGCGTGACGCCCTGCGAGCCGTAGGAGCGGACGACGCGCACCGAGCCGCGGGCCGGCAGGTCCTGCGAGGAGTCCCCGACCATCAGGCCGTAGACACCGTCCGCGACCTGCCAGGTGCGGGTGGTCTCGTTCCAGGTGCGGAAGTCCGAGGCGGGGACGTCGAAGGTGACCTTGCGGGTCTGCCCGGGAGCGAGCGCGACCTTCTGGAACTCCTTGAGCTGGCTGGGCGGTTCGCCGGTCGTCGCGGGGTCGCGCACGTAGAGCTGGACGACGTCGGAGCCGGCCCGCCGGCCGGTGTTGGTGACGTCGACGCTGGCCTTGACGGTGCCGAGCGAGGTGGTGGCCGGTGCGGAGACCTTGAAGTCGCCGATGCGGAACGAGGTGTAGGACAGGCCGTACCCGAACGCGAACAGCGGGTCGATGTGCCGGTCGTCGTACCAGCGGTAGCCGACGTCCAGGCCCTCGGAGTACTGCACCTTGCCGCCGGAGCCCGGCCATTGGGCGGTGGTGGCGGCCGGTACGTCGCGCAGGCTCTTCGGGAACGTCACGGGCAGCTTGCCGGACGGGTTCACGTCGCCGAACAGCAGGGCCGCGATGGCGCTGCCGTCCTCCTGGCCCGGGTACCACGCCTCGAACACGCCCTGCACCGAGTCCAGCCAGGGCATGGTGACCGCGGAGCCGGTGTTGAGCACGACCACGGTGTGCGGGTTGACCGCGGCGACGTCCTGGATCAGCGTGTTCTCCTCGGCCGGCAGGTCGATGTCCGCGAGGTCGCTGCCCTCGCCCTCGAAGTCGCTGGCGAACACCACTGCCACGTCGGAGGACTTGGCGACGTCGACGGCCTGCTGGAGCGGGCTGCTGGGGCCGCCGGGCGGCTGCCAGCCCAGGTCGAGCATCGAGCCGCCGCCGTCCTGGTAGTAGTCGACCTCGATGCTCACCGGCCGGCCGGCGGTCAGCGTGACGGTGCCGGTCTCGGTGGTGCCGCCCTGGTCGCGCCAGTTGTCGATGATCTGGTGGCCGTCGACGAGCAGCCGGCTGCCGTCGTCGCTGGTGACCGAGAAGGTGTACGTGCCGGTGGACGGCGGGGTGAGGGTGCCGGTGTACTTCGCGGACCACTGGCCGGCAGGGACCGACGGCGCCGGGGGACTGCCGTTCCAGTCGTAGTCGAGAAGTTCGGTGTCGCGGGTGGCTATCGGGTCGCCCGACAGCGTCATGCCCCGGTAGTAGGTGCCGGTCAGTCCCGCGCCGGTCCCGGAGCTGGGGGTGAGCACCGAGGACGGCACCGTCGGCAGGGCGCCGTAGGGGCTGTCGCCCGCCGCGTACCGCACGGTGGTGTTCTTCCCGGCGCGCGCGGCGATGCCCTGGTAGGGCGTGACGACGGAGTCGGCGGCGACGGCGGCGGAACCGCCGCCGGTGGTGAGGGCCTCGTTGCCGGCGTCCCTGCCGATGACGGCGATCGACGACGTCGCGTCCGGGGACAGCGGCAGCAGGCCGCCGCCGTTCTTCAGCAGTACGGTCCCGTCCTCGGCGACCTTCCTGGCGACGGCGGCGTGCTCGGGCGTGGTGACCACCGAACTCGGCGTGCCGGTGGGCGGCTTGGTGAACAGGTGGTACTGGAACATGGCGGTGAGGACGGGCCGCACCAGGTCGTCGACGGTGTCCAGGGAGACCTGGCCGTTCTGCACGGTCTGCTTCAACGGCGCGCCGTAGTACGCGTCGCCGGGCATCTCCATGTTCATCCGCGCCTGCGCGGAGGGGACCGTGGAGTGGGTGGCGCCCCAGTCGGAGGTGACGAAGCCCTGGTATCCCCACTGGTCCCGCAGGACCTGCTTCATGATGTACGGGTCCTGGCAGGCCGGTTGGCCGTTGATGAAGCTGTACGAGCACATCAGCGAGGCCGGGTGGGCCTGCTTGACGACGGTCTCGAACTGGGAGAGGTAGATCTCCTGCTCGACGCGCTGGTCGATGATCGCGTCGTCGTCGGAGTTGTTGCGGTTGGCCTCCTGGTTGTAGACGGCCCAGTGCTTGAGCTGCGCCATCTCCCCGGTGCCCTGGATGCCGGAGACGTCGGCGGATCCGATCTGCCCGGCCAGATAGGGGTCTTCGCCGTAGCTCTCGAAGGCCCGTCCCCAGCGCGGGTCGCGGACGATGTTCACCGTCGGCCCGAGGTCGACGTCGTCGCCCTTGCCCCACTGCTCGCTGCCGACGACGCTGCCGTACTGCCGGGCGAGATCGGAGTCCCAGGTCGCCGCGTCCGCCACCGGCGCGGGCAGTTGGGTGACGCCGGTCATCTGGTGCCCGACCCCGGCGGGCGAGTCGTCCAGGGTCAGCCGGGGGATGCACAGCCGCGGCACGGCCGGCACCGTCCCGGCGTAGGCGCTGCTGTTGTCCCCGTGCAGCTCGCCCAGTTTCTCGTCCAGCGTCATCAGGCCGAGCACCTGGTCGACGCGCTGGTCCACCGGCGCGGTCGAGGTGACCCACGGGCAGTCGGACGACGGTGCGGCGGCCGGCGCGGCATGCGACGACCCCGCCTGTGACAGGACGAGAACTGACGCTACAGCAACGGTCAACGCATGAATTCGTCTGCGACGATAACGCCGCGAAAGGGTACGCATCGCTCGAACTCCTCAGCCTCTGCGGTCGAGTTAGACATCGTTGTCGAGGTGGGACGGGGAACGTCGCGGGACGGCGCCTTTCCCCGAGGAACGATCAGGGTGGGACTCAATCTGCCGCCTACCGAAGGAAACCCGTACACTGCCCGGCATGGACAGCAACGGCTCGGGTGCGCTCTCCGCGCGTCGCAAGCGCACACGCGATCAGGTCCTCGCGATACTGGCGCAGCACAGCAGCGGGTTGACCAGGGCGAGTCTGAGCCGGATCACCGGGCTGTCGGCGAGCGCGATCAGCGACTGCGTGTCCAGCCTGCGGTCCAGCGGGCTGGTGGTGGAGTCCTCCGCCACGCTGCAGAACACCTCGGGCCGGGGCCGCCGGGCGACGGTCATCAGCCTGGTGAACGACGAAGGCGTGGTCGTCGGCATCGACTTCGGCCACTCGCACGTGACGGCGGCCGCGGCCACCACGTCCGGCGAGGTGCTGTACCGCTGCGCCGACACCCTCGACGTCGACCACCGCCCGGGTCCCGCCATGGACCTGGCCGCCGACCTGGCGCGGAGGTGTGTGGAGCGCAGCGGCCACTCCCTGGACGACGTGCTCGGCATCGCGGCCGGCATCCCCGGCCCGCTGGACATCCGCACCCAGGTGGTGCGCCCGCCGACGATCCTCGCCGACTGGGTGGGGCTGGCCCCCGCCGCCGAACTCGCCCGCAGGCTCGGGCATCCGGTGTCGATCGGCAACGACGCCGACATGGGCGCGCGCGGCGAGCAGGCGTACGGCGCGGCCCGCGGTCTCGAGGACTTCCTGTACATCAAGGCCTCCCACGGCATAGGAGCCGGCATCGTGATCGGCGGCCGGCCGTACCGCGGCGCGACCGGGATGGCCGGCGAGATCGGGCACACGCAGATCCCCGACGCCGCCAACTGGTGCCGCTGCGGCAGCCGCGGCTGTCTGGAGACCGTGGTCTCCATCAGCAGCGTCCGCCGGCAGCTCGCGCACGTCCTCGCCACGCACGAGGCCGCGCTCGACGAGAGCGCCGTGCCGCCGCTGTCGCAGCTGAGCGACAACCCGGCCGCGGCGCGGGTGCTGAGCGAGGCGGGGCGGACCGTCGGCCGGGTCCTCGCCGGGCTGGTCAACTGCCTCAACCCCTCCGCTCTGGTGCTGGGCGGCGAACTGGGCACAGCCGGCGAGCCGTTCGCGGCCGGAATCCGCGACTCGGTGGCCCGCTACGCCCAGCCGGCCAGCGCCCAGGCCGCCGAGGTGATCACCGGCCGGCTCGGGTCCGAGGCCGAGGTGCGGGGCGCCATCGCCGCCGCCGTCGCCGCCACCAGGACGCGGCGCACGAGCGCTTCCTGACGCGGCGGCGAGGCGCCCCGGCACCGCCGGCTCAGCCGCCGGCGGCGTGGAACTCGACCCAGTCGAGGTTGATCCGCCCGCTGTCGCCGGCCCCCATGGAGAGGGTGACGACCGGGTGGCTGCCGCTGACCGGGATGTCGTCGACGGTGACCGTGCCCCAGCTGTCCCAGCTGTCGGAGACCTTGGGGAAGCTCACCTGGCGCACCGCGTGGCCGTCGACCGACAGCGTCATCGTGCGGGCGTCGCCGTTGGCGTTGGCGTAGCGCAGCGTCAGCGAGCCGGTGCCGGGCGCGGAGGTGGCCCGGTGCAGGGTGTACGAGGATGCCGCGCCCTCGGACCAGATGCCGTCGATGAAGGCCCGGCCGCTGTAGCCGGTGTGGTTGACGTTGGTCTTCGCGCCCCCGGTGTTGAGCGCGTCCTCCGCCTCGATGTGCCCGGGGTCGGGGCAGCCGTGGAGGGCGGGCGTGCCGGCGGTGTCGGGGCACCGGTCGAGGGAGTCGCGGACGCCGTCGCCGTCCCTGTCCTGGTCGACCGCGCCGGTCAGGGTGACCTCGACGGTGTGGCTGCCGGTGAGCGACGCCGGGATGGCGGCGGCGTGCTGGGGCCTGCCGTCCAGGGTGATCGACCGGATCCTGGTGCCGGCGCCGTGCAGGGCGATGTCCAGGGTCGCGTCGCGGTAGTGCAGGCCGTGCAGGGTGACGTCGCCCCATCCGGCGGGCAGCGTGGGCGCGAGGGTCAGGGATTCGTCGCCGAAGCCGAGTCCGAAGACCCCGGAGTCGATCATGTCGAGGAAGGCGGTGGCCGACCATGTCTGGTCGGGCTGCGATCCCCAGTGGAACTTCACGTCGTCGCCCAGCCGCTGGTAGCCGCCGTCGACCACGCCGGTGTGGCCGTTGTAGATCTCCCAGAACCCGCTGTTGCCCTGGGCGAGACGGGCCAGGCGCGCGGTCTCCGACGCGAAGGCGGACTGGGCGCCCTGCCGGGCCAGCGCCTTGGCCCACAGGCCCTGGACGACGGGCCACACGATCGCGTTGTGACGGCCGGGCTGGTCGTCGGAGTAGCGCGCCCAGTTCGGGTAGGTGTCGGGCATGCCCCAGGTCATCTCGGTGGCGTGCGCGAGGATCGACCGGGCCTGGGCGGGGTTGGCGATGCCGAAGATCAGCGCGAACGCGAGGCCGGTGCCCTCCTGGTAGGCGCCGGTGGTGCCGTCCGCCAGCAGCATGTAGTTGTACAGGCCGGTCTTCTGGTTCCAGAAGTGCTTGTTGATGGCCGACTTCAGCGCCTGGGCCCTGGACCGGTAGGCCGAGACCTGCGCGGCGGGCAGACCGAGCCTGCCGGCCATGTTCGCCAGGTTGGTGTAGGCGGCGTAGTAGACCTCGTTGGTGCTGAGGAACATCCCGGTCGCCACGCCGGGCCACGGCATGGAGCCGGTGCTGACCGACTCGGTGGCGTCGGCGGGCGGCGCCGGGTAGCCGGCGATGCCGTCGTTGAAGAAGGACGCGCCGGTGAACAGGCCGTAGGTGGCGTTGTATCCGGCGGTACTGGCGTGCTCGCGGATGGTCAGGGTGTCGGCGGCCGTCCGGTAGGCGTCCTTGAGGAACGCCCGGTCGCCGGTGACCAGGTAGTGGTTCCATGCCGCGGTGACCCAGATGACCTGGTCCCACTGCTGGTCGTCCTGCTGGATCTGCAGGTTGCCGTCGGCGTCCTTGTCGACCGCGGACCACAGGGTGTTCCGCGCCAGCGCCGGATCGAGCAGGCTGGTGGCGTTCCAGCTGTTCACGGAGGCGTCGCGGGTCCAGGGCTGGGGGTAGCCGCCGCCCGCGCGCACGATGCCGACGCCGGGGTCCATCAGGCCGCTCTTGTCGTAGACGGCGGGATCCCAGGTGATGGTGTTGGTCTGCAGCAGGTTCTGCAGCGCCTCCTGGTACGCCGTGCCGTACAGCGCCTGGCTGTCGGGGTCGGCGAACTGCAGCGAGGGGGCGGACGGCGCGGGTGCGGCGTCCCCGCTCCCGGCCGCACCCACCGCGCCGGCCCCGTAGAGCAGGGTGCTGAGCGACACCACGGTGGCCGTGACCATTCCGAGGGCACGTCTGCGCCGGTCGACCGTCGATCTGAACCTCATGTCGCACCTTCCTCGGCACCGCATGCGGCAGCACCGGCAAGAGGGGGGAGGGAGGGTTCGCTCTTCCATCCGGAAAAAACATCCGGAGCCAACGGAGTTCGACCGTAGTAAGGAAAAAGTCGCGCCGTCAACGGTCCTGCAGCAAGTCGGACCCGGCCGCGCAGCGAGCGGGAAGAGCAGCACAGAGTGACAGGAGGGGCATCAACACCCTTCCCGCCTGGCATGTTTGACATGATGTGCGGCGCTTCGACCCTCGCCGACGGACGACAGCGTGTGCCGCGGACCCGGCGATCCGCGGCTCGGCGAGGGCGAGAAATTCCTTTCAGCGCAAGAACATATGGCGTCTCTCACCGCTCATGTGATCCCGGGGCGGGCACCGCTCCCCCGGCCCGCGCCGCGGCCAGCCGGCGGCGCACCGGCGCGTAGTGGTCGTGGACGGCCCGGGCGAACGCGGCCGCGTCGCCACTGTGCAGCGAGGCCACCATCGCGCGGTGGGCGGCGACGGTGTCGGCCTGGTCCTGGACGCTGACCATGCTCAGGTGCGGGGCGACGATCTCGTGTACGTCCCAGCAGGCCGAGGACAGCTGCCCGAGAAGTTCGTTGGGAAGCGGTTCGAGTAGCTGCGCGTGGAAGCGCCGGTCGACGGCGATGACGTCGAGGCCCTCGCGCAGTCCCTGCTCCATCTCCGCGACCGTGCCGTCGAGCCGCTCCAGGTGCTCCGGCCGCAGCGACGCGATGATCCGGTCCGCCATGCCGCGCTCGACGAGCTCGCGGACGTCGACCAGTTCGGACAGCACCCGGAAGTCGTCCGCGGGGCTGAGCAGTCCGCGGAAGGTCAGCCCTTCGACGAGCGCGGAGAGGCTGAGCCGCCCCACATAGGTGCCGTGGCCGTGCCGGACCTCGACGATGTCCAGTGCGGCCAGCGTCTTCACCGCCTCCCGGATGCTCGACCGGCTCGCCCCCAGGGTCGCGCACAGCTCGTTCTCGGTGGGCAGCGGATCCCCCGGCCGCAGCCGGCTGTCGAGGATGTACCTCTTGATCTCCTCGGTCACCTCGCGCCGCAGTGGCGTTCGGCCGTTGTCGAATCGTGAAATAAGCCGACTCGTCATCCCTTGACGTCCCCTCTGCTGCCAGCTACTTTCAGCCGACAGTACCGGACATCAGATGTCCGATGTTCATCGCCTCGCGAATCCGGCGGTGAACCTGCAGTGAACCCGACCCCTCCCGCCTCCCGAGGAGCGAACGTGTTGGAACGGATGACCAAGGACGTCGATCGGCGCGGCTTCCTGCGCATGGTGGGCGCCATGTCGGCGGCCGCCGCCATAACCGGTTCGGTGGCGGCCTGCGGCGGGCCGTCCTCCACCGGCGGCAGCACGCACAGCGGCTCCACCCCGAACGCCGGCGGCACCATCGAGGCCGGCATCTCGTACACGCTGTCCTCGGGCTTCGACCCGATGACCTCGTCCGGCGCCACGCCGGTGGCGGCGAACATGCACGTCTTCGAGGGCCTGGTCGACCTCGACCCGGTGACCCGCGAGCCCTACGCGGCCCTCGCCACCGCGATGCCGCAGCGGGTGGACGGCACCACCTACCGGGTGTCGCTGCGCAAGGGCGCCACCTTCCACGACGGCTCGGCGGTCACCGCGGACGACGTGGTCTTCAGCTTCACCCGCATCCTGGACCCGAAGAACGCCTCCCTGATGGTCCAGTTCCTGCCGTTCCTGGACAGCGTGCGGGCCGTCGACGCCTCGACCGTCGAGTTCAAGCTGAAGTACGCCTTCCCGCTGTTCCCGACGCGGGTGTCGGTGGTCAAGATCGTGCCGAAGAAGATCGTGCAGGCCGACCAGAAGGCGTTCGACGCCAAGCCGGTCGGCTCCGGTCCCTACCGCCTCGTCGAGGCCACCAAGCAGGACAAGATCGTCTTCGCCCGCTGGGACAAGTACAACGGCTCCCGCCCGGCCAAGGCCGCGGCCATGAACTGGCGTCTGGTGGACAACAACACCGCCCGCGTCAACGCCCTGGTCTCCGGCCGGGTCGAGGCGATCGAGGACGTGCCCTACGTGGACGTGGCGACCGTCAAGGGCAAGGCGGAGACCGAGTCCGTGCAGTCCTTCGGCAACCTCTTCCTGATGTTCAACTACGCGCGCAAGCCGTTCGACGACAAGCGCATCCGCCAGGCCCTGCACTACGCGCTCGACGTCGACAAGATCGTCACCACCGCGATGTACGGCCAGGGCATCGCGTCCACCAGCTACCTGCAGCCGAGCCACCCGGACTACCACCGCGCGGCGACCGTCTACAGCCACGACCCGGCCAAGGCCAAGGAACTGCTCGCCGCGGCCGGCGCGTCCGGCCTGAAGGTGACGCTGACGACCACCAACACCGGCTGGGTCAACGACATCGCGCCGCTGATCAAGGAGAGCTGGGACGCGATCGGCGTCAAGACCACGCTGGACGTGGGCGAGTCCTCCGGGCAGTACGCGAAGGTCGACGCGGGCAACTTCCAGGTGATGGCGGCACCGGGCGACCCGTCGGTCTTCGGCAACGACGCCGACCTGCTGCTCAGCTGGTTCTACGGCGCCGGGGTGTGGACCACCAAGCGCTTCCGCTGGGCCGGCTCGCCGCAGGACGTCCAGGTGCGGGGCCTGCTCGACCAGGCCGCGCGGACGTCCGACCAGAGCGCCCGCAGCAGGTACTGGGGCCAGGCCATCGACGTCATCGCCGACCAGGCGGTGCTGTACCCGATCGTGCACCGCAAGCTGCCGACCGCGTGGGAGTCGGCGAAGCTCAGCGGCTTCAAGCCGCTGCCCACCACCGGCCTGTCCTTCCTGGGCGTCTCCACCACCTGACCGGCCCGGGCCGGCCCGCACCGGGGCGGCCCCCGCCTTCGGGGCCGCCCCACCCCGGGCCGGCCCGGCGCCGCGTCCCCTCCCGCAACCACGGTTCCCCCGCAACCAAGGACTCCTGATGCTCCTCTTCCTCCGGCTCGCGCTGCGGCGTGTGGCGATGCTGCCGGTGATGGTCCTGGGCGTCGCCGCGCTGGTGTTCGCGGTGATGCAGTTCTCACCCACCGACCCGGCCTACAACGCCCTCGGCGACAGCGCCACCCCGCAGGCCCGGGCCGCCTTCGCCGCGGCCAACGGGCTCGACGACCCGCTGCCGGTGCGCTACGTGCACTTCCTGGACCGGCTGCTGCACGGCGACCTCGGCGTGACGGTCCCGCCCAGCCAGCCCGTCGCGGACCGGATCTCCACCGCGTTCCCGCTCACCCTCCAACTCACCCTGCTCGGCCTGGTGATCGCGATCGTGCTCGCGCTGGCCCTCGGCGTCACCGGCGCGCTGTGCCGGGACCGCTGGCCGGACCAGCTGACCCGGGTGCTGTCGATCTCCGGCGTCGCGATCCCGTCCTTCCTGGTCGGCATCGTGCTGATCCAGGAACTGGCGCTCGACCACCCGGTCTTCCCGACCGGCGGCTACGTCAACCCGGGCGACTCGTTCACCGGCTGGCTGAAGTCGATGGCGCTGCCGTCGATCGCGCTCGCCGTCCCGGTCGCGGCGGGCCTGGCCCGGCTGGTGCGCACCTCGATGGTCGCCGAACTCGACCGCGACTACGTGCGCACCGCCCGGGGCAACGGGCTGCCGCCGTCGGTGGTCATCCGGGGCGTGCTGCGCAACGCGATGGTCACCCCGCTCACCGTGCTCGGCCTGCGGGTCGGCTACCTGCTGAGCGGTGCCGTGGTCATCGAGCAGATCTTCGACCTGCCCGGCATGGGCCAGCTGATCGTCCAGGGGGTCACCGGCGGCGACGTCGCGCTGGTCCAGGGCACCGTGCTCACCATCGCGGTGGTGTTCCTGGTCGTCAACATCATCTCGGACCTCGTCGTCCTGCTCGTCAACCCCCGTGTCAGGACGGTGTGACATGCGTACCGGATTCCTCCGCAGCCTGGCCCGGCCGGGCATCTCGTTCCGCCGGCTGCCCATGGCGTCGCGGATCTCCCTCGGCGTGCTGGTCGTCCTCGCGCTGGCCGCCGCGTTCGGGCCGATGCTCACCCAGGACCCGCTGGCCACCGGCATCCCGGTGCAGGCGCCGAGCGGCGCCCACTGGTTCGGCACCGACCGGCTCGGCCGGGACGTGTTCGCGCGCGTCGTCGGCGGCGCGCGCTACTCCCTGCTCATCGGGCTCGGCGCGACCCTGGTCGCCCTGCTCGCCGGCAGCGTGCTCGGCGCGTTCGCCGCGACCGCCCGCAAGGCGGCCGACGAGACGGTGATGCGGGCCCTCGACGTGGTGATGGCGTTCCCGCCGATCGCGCTCGCCGCGGTCCTGGTCACGATCTTCGGCACGAGCGTGCCGGTGCTCGTCCTCACCATCGCCTTCGTCTACGTGCCGATGCTCACCCGCGTGGTGCGCGCCAACGTGCAGGCGCAGTACGGCGAGGACTACGTCGCGGCGGAGAAGGTGATCGGCGCCCGGCGCTCGTTCATCGTCGTCCGGCACGTGGCCGCCAACTGCGCCGCCCCGGTCGCGGTGTTCGCCACCGTGCTGGTCGCCGAGGCGATCGTGTTCGAGGCGAGCCTGTCGTTCCTCGGTGCCGGCGTCCAGCAGCCCAACCCCAGCTGGGGCAACGTGGTCTCCTACGGGCAGCAGATCCTGCAGGCCGGCGGCTGGTGGGCGGCGATCTTCCCGGGCCTGGCGATCCTGGCCACGGTCCTGGCGCTCAACGTCCTCGCCGAGGGTCTGACCGACGCGTCGGCCGCACCCTCCTCGTCGCGGGCCGCCGCGCCGGCCGAGGCAGCCGAGGCAGTGGCCGCGCCCGCGCCGGCGCCCGCCACGGCGAAGGACGACGTGGCCGCGGAGGCCGCCGGCCCCGACGCCGGCACCGAGGCCGACCCGTCGTCGGCCGCCGGCTCCGCGCCGGCGCCCGCGGGCGCCCCCGCCCCCACTCCCCCGCAGGACGCTGTGACGGCCTCGCTCACCGCGCTCGCCCGGCGCATCACCGAGCGGCCGGTCGGCCCGGACCCGGTGGCAGCGAGCGCACCCGAACTCCTCGCCGTGCGCGACCTGTCGATCCGCTTCCCCGACCGCTACGGCGATGTCGCGGTGGTCGACGGGCTCTCGTTCAGCGTGCGGGAGGGCGAGACGCTGGGCCTGGTCGGCGAGTCGGGCTGCGGCAAGTCCGTCACCAGCCTGGCGATCATGGGCCTGCTGGCCCGCAACGCCACGGCGAGCGGCACGGTGGACTACCGCGGCCGGAACCTGCTGGCGATGGACGCCAAGGAGCGGCGCGCGCTGGCGGGCCACGAGATCGCCATGGTCTACCAGGACGCGATGTCGTCGCTGAACCCGTCGGTCCTGGTCGGCCGGCAGCTCCGGCAGCTCACCTCGCGCGGCGGCTCGAAGTCCCCGGCGGAACTGCTGGAACTCGTCGGGCTCGCGCCCGACCGCACGCTGCGCAGCTACCCGCACGAGCTGTCCGGCGGCCAGCGCCAGCGCGTGCTGATCGCCATGGCGCTGTCGCGCGACCCGCGGCTGCTCATCGCCGACGAGCCGACGACGGCCCTGGACGTCACCGTCCAGGCCCAGGTCGTGGAGCTGCTGGTGCGGCTGCGCGACGAACTCGGGTTCGCGATGGTGCTGGTGTCGCACGACCTCGCGCTGGTCGGCGACCTGGCGCACCGGGTCGCGGTGATGTACGCGGGCCAGCTGTCCGAGCTCGGGGCCACCCGGTCGGTGCTCACCGACCCGGCGCACCACTACACCCGCGGCCTGCTCGGCTCGGTGGTCTCCCTGGAGGCCGGGGCCGACCGGCTGCACCAGATCCGCGGTGTCGTCCCGGCGCCGCAGGCGTTCAACTCCGGCTGCCGGTTCGCCTCGCGGTGCGCGGCGGCCACCGAGCTGTGCCGGACCACGCCGCCCCCGCCCGCCGACCGGGCGCCGGGCCACGCCCTCGCCTGCCACCACCCCGCCCCGGCCGTCCTCGAAGGGAGCCTGCGATGAACCGCCCCACCACTGCCGGCGCGCAGCCGGTCCTCCAGCTGGCCGGTGTGCACGTCCGGCACCGCGCCCGCACCGGCGGGCTGCTGCACCGCGACACGGTGCACGCGCTCACCGACGCCGATCTGGAGGTCCGCAAGGGCGAGATCGTCGGGCTGGTGGGCGAGTCGGGCTGCGGCAAGTCGACCCTGGCCAAGGTCCTGACGGGTCTGGGCAGGCCGTCCGAGGGCACGGTGTCCTTCCGCGGCGAGGACCTGTGGGCGATGCCGGCCGGCCGGCGGCGGCGCGAGTTCGGCTCGTCGGTCGCCATGGTGTTCCAGGACGCCTCGACCGCGCTCAACCCGCGGATGCCGGTCGGCCGGATCCTGCGCGACCCGCTGGACGTGCACGGCCGCGGCACCCGCGCGGCGCGCGAGCAGCGCGTCGACGAGCTCCTCGACCTGGTCGGGCTGCCCGGCCATGTGCGCGGCAGCCTGCCGAGCGGGCTGTCCGGCGGTCAGCGGCAGCGGGTGGCGATCGCCCGGGCGCTGGCCCTGGAGCCGGACGTGATCGTCGCCGACGAGCCGACCAGCGCGCTGGACGTCTCGGTCCGCGCGCAGGTCCTCAACCTGCTGGTCGACCTGCGTGAACGGCTGGGCCTGGGCATGGTCTTCATCTCCCACGACATCCAGACCGTGCGCTACCTGGCCGACCGGATCGCGGTGCTCTACCTCGGCCGGATCGTCGAGGAGGGCCCGGCCGCCGAGGTCGCCGGCGCGCCCGCGCACCCGTACACCAGGGCGCTGCTGTCCGCCACGCCGAGTCTGCTGTCGGCCGGGGAGCGGATCGTGCTGACCGGCCGCGTCCCGTCCGCCACGCACCCGCCGACGGGCTGCCCCTTCCGCACCCGCTGCTGGAAGGCGACCGACGAGTGCGCCACCACCTTCCCCGCCGCGAGCGGCCCGCAGGGCCACCGGCTGCACTGCATCCACCCGGAAACCACCCCGGAAACCCCCGCAAGGAGCACCGCATGACCATCCGCCAGACCCGCTTCACCGGAGTCGTCCCCCCGGTCGTCACCCCGCTGACCGCCGACGGCGAGATCGACACCGCGTCGCTGGAGCGCCTGGTCGGCTTCCTGATCGAGGGCGGCGTGGACGGGCTGTTCGCGCTGGGCAGTTCGGGCGAGACGGCGTACCTGACCGAGTCCGGGCGCACCCGGGCGCTGGAGGTCGTCGTCAAGGCGGCCGGCGGCCAGGTCCCGGTGATCGCCGGGTGCATCGAGACGACCACCGCACGCGTCGTGGAGCGCGCCGCGATCGCCCGCGGGCTCGGCGCGGACGCCGTGGTGGCCACCGCGCCCTTCTACACGCGCACCCATCCGGTGGAGATCGAGCGGCACTTCCGGCAGATCGCGGCCGAGGCCGAACTGCCGCTGCTCGCCTACGACATACCGGTGTGCGTGCACAGCAAGCTGGACACCGGGATGCTGCTGCAGCTGGCCGCGGACGGCGTGCTGGCCGGGGTCAAGGACTCCAGCGGCGACGACCCGGCGTTCCGCTACCTGTGCCTGGGCGCCGCGGAACTGCCCGGGTTCTCGGTGCTCACGGGCCACGAGGTGGTGTTCGACGCGATGCTGCTCGGCGGCGCGGACGGCGTCGTGCCGGGCCTGGGCAACGTCGACCCGCACGGCTACCGTCGCCTGATGGACGCTGCACGCGAGGGCGACTGGGCCACCGCCCGCCGGGAGCAGGACCGGCTCGCCGAGCTGTTCCGGATCGTCACCGTCGCCCGGGACACCTCCGGTACGGCCGCGGGTCTCGGCGCCTTCAAGACCGCGCTGATGCTGCGCGGCGTGATCGCCACCAACGCGGTGAGCGCGCCGATGGCCGCGCTGGACGCCGACGAGACCGCGGGCGTGCGCCGCATCCTCGACACGGCGGGACTGCTGTGACGGCGGTCGCCGGGGTCGACATCGGCGGGACCAAGATCTCGGCCGGGCTGGTGGGCCGGGACGGGACGCTCGGGCGCACCGTCACCGTGCCGACGCCCGCCGCCGAGGGGCCGGGCGCGGTGCTCGCCGCGGCGGCCGACGCGGTGCGCCGGCTGGACGGGCCCGTGGCGGCCGTGGGCGTCGGCAGCGCGGGCGTGGTCGATCCGGTCGCCGGCGTCATCGTGTCGGCCACCGACGCGCTGCCGGGCTGGGCCGGCACGGACCTGCGCGGCGGGCTGCGCGAGCTGCTCGGCGTGCCGGTCGCGGTGGAGAACGACGTGCACGCGCACGCGCTGGGCGAGGCGTGGACCGGCGCCGCGGCCGGCGAGCGGACCGTCCTGCTGGTCGCGGTGGGCACCGGCATCGGCGGTTCGCTGCTGGCCGGCGGCGCGGTGCACCACGGGGCGCGGAACGTCGCCGGGCACGTCGGCCACCTGGCCGCGCCGGCCGCGGCCGGCCGGCCGTGCACCTGCGGCGGCGCCGGGCACGTGGAGGCGGTGGCCAGCGGGCCCGCGCTGCTGGCCGCCTACCGGCGGCACGGCGGCGACCCGTCGGCTGCCGGCCTGCACACCGTGGCGGAACTCGCCCGCGAGGGCGACGCGCTGGCCGCCGGCATCCTCGCCGAGGGCGCCGCGGCGCTCGGCGAGGTGCTCGGCGGGCTGGCGAACGTGCTCGACCCGGACGCCGTCCTGATCGGCGGCGGCGTCAGCGCCTGCGGGGACGTATGGTGGCGGCCGCTGCGCGCCGCGTTCGCCGCCGCGCTGCTCCCCCCGCTGCGTCCCCTCGGCCTGACGGCCGCCCGCCTCGGCCCGTCGGCCGCGGTGATCGGCGCCGCCCGCCTCGGCTGGGCGGAGCTCGGCGAACGGCCCGACGAGGTCAACGCACCCAGCCTGTCGGGCGGTTCGGCGGTGAGCCGGTGAGCGCGGAAGCGCTGGAGCGGCTGCGGGGGCGGCTGGTCGTCTCCTGCCAGGCGTATCCCGGCGAGCCGCTGCGCGACCCCGACGCGATGCGGCGGATGGCGCTGGCCGTCATCGAGGGCGGGGCGGCCGGGATCCGGGCGCAGGGCATCGCGGACCTGGAGGCGATCCGGGCCGCGACCGACCTGCCGCTGATCGGCCTGTGGAAGGACGGGGCGTCGGGCGTGTTCATCACCCCGACCGCGGCGCATGCCGTCGCGGTCGCGCGCACGGGAGCGGACATCGTCGCGCTGGACGCCACCGGGCGGCCACGGCCGGACGGCAGGCCGCTGGCCGAGTCGATCGACGCGGTGCACCGGGCCGGGCGGCTGGTGATGGCGGACGTGGCCACCGAGGAGGAAGGGCTGCGCGCCGCCGCGCTCGGGGCGGACGTCGTCGGCACCACACTGTCCGGCTACACCGCCGACGCGCCGCGCCGGCCCGGGCCCGACCTGGAGCTCGTCGAGCGCCTGTCCCGGTCCCTGGACGTGCCGGTCGTCGCGGAGGGGCGTATCCACACACCCGAGCAGGCCCGCGCCGCGATGGCGGCCGGCGCGTTCGCGGTGGTCGTCGGCACCGCGATCACCCATCCGACCACGATCACCGGGTGGTTCGCGCAGGCCGTCGGCAACGGGCGGCCGGACCAGGAGGTCTGAGGCCCCGTCCGAGGAACCCGATGCCGGGCCGCTGACGCCATGTCAGCGGTCCGGCACCGGGTTCTCGCGCGTCCGGGCGGGTGCCCCTTTTTGTCGCAACTCCCGGTCCGTCCAAGGCTCTTGACCGTGCGACGGGCACGCCCCTACCGTCATGGGCATCAGACATCTGACGTCATCTGTTCACCTGTTCTGCGTGTCGTGTTCCCGTGGCGCGGGGCCGG
>Ga0123353_10003451_pt1 | contig 19967 bp, 16 predicted proteins | sample TergutLab28metaG_3_FD_92763 | JGI IMG/M metagenome (GOLD analysis project Ga0123353, IMG submission 92763) | Labiotermes labralis P3 segment gut microbial communities from Petit-Saut dam, French Guiana - Lab288 P3 | ecosystem: Host-associated > Arthropoda: Insects > Digestive system > Gut ... | reverse complement strand
GAGCCGTCATTCACGCATACTATCTCAATATCTTTAAGCGTTTGATCCATAACGCTTCGCAAACACTTGTCGAGATATTGCTCAACGTTGTATACCGGCATGACGACAGAAACGCTTGGCATGATTAACTTACTCAATCGATTAAATGCTATATGAAGTGTGGTACTGTGCGTGGTAACTCATCAACATCGTTTCATCTACCCTCTTCCACGGATTTACAGGTTCAGATCATCCGTAGCAGATCAGATGTTAAGATATCATACGGTCGTAAATATGTCAATTGCACCAAGTATTGCGCAGGATGTTCAATGAAGCGGTTTCTAACTTAAAATAAATATCAGAAATGAGTTGTGGGAGGTTGATGTCCGTCAATGGCAGCGCGGAAAAGGTAAAGAGATTCACAGTTGTCGGAGCGGGATACGTGGGGTTGTCATTGGCAACGCTCCTTTCTACGAGATATCCGGTCACGATCATCGATATCATCAAAGAAAAGATCGATATGATCAATTCCCATGTGTCCCCGATCGTGGACAAGGACATAGAAGAATACCTCTCAAAATCCGTGAATATAACAGCCACGGACGATTTTTCATCGTGTTTCGGATCAGATTACGTCATTATCGCAACTCCGACCAACTATGATGCAGATACAAACGAATTCGATACGCGATCTGTAGAATCAGCCATAGATTCAGTCAACACCGTAAATCCGGGTGCAACCATCGTGATCAAATCCACCGTACCGATAGGATTCACCGAAAAACTTTATTCTTTCGGCATAAGGAATATAATATTCTCTCCGGAGTTCTTACGTGAGGGAAAGGCACTTCACGATAATCTGTATCCGTCGCGCATAGTCGTCGGAATTCCGTCGAAAGACGAGCACCTGAAAGAAACTGCCGAATTATTCGCGGGTATACTGCGCGACTGTTCACTGAAAGACTACGCCGCGATACTGATAACAGGATCGACAGAGGCGGAATCCATCAAACTGTTCTCTAATTCTTATCTCGCATTACGCATATCGTATTTCAACGAACTGGACATGTTCGCGGAGATCAACAAACTTGATTCGGGAGAGATCATCAAAGGGGTCTGCCTGGACCCGCGCATAGGGGATCATTACAACAACCCATCATTCGGATACGGAGGATACTGCCTTCCGAAAGATACCAAACAACTGTTATCCAATTTCGACGGACTTCGTGAGAGGGTGATAACTTCAGCGGTGGAATCGAACCGCGCCCGTAAAGAATTCATTTCCGAGCAGATAATTGATAAGGTCGGTTCCGGGACGGTAGGAATATACAGGCTCATAATGAAATCCGGGTCAGATAATTTCCGCGAATCCAGTGTTCTCGATATCATAGACAATCTGAAAAAGCACAAGATCAAAACGATAATATTCGAACCGTCAACGGATCTTCCGAAATATCACGGCTGCCCCGTGATCAACGATCTTCAGGAATTTAAGGATCGATCCGATGTGATCGTTGCCAACCGCACGGACGATTCTATATCGGATGTCAGTCACAAGGTATACACTCGCGACATTTTCTCGAGAGACTGATCATTCTTGCGACCGTCCCTTGAATGTTGTCGTTGATTCAAAAGAATATGCGGGCCGCCGTCTTTATAAAAACCATAAATACGTCGCTTGTCTATGCGTAATCATGAAAGCCTCGAATCTTGTCGTCGGAGCAGGCATTTCCGGAGCCGTTATAGCTAAGAAGATAGCAACCCAACTCGATCAAGACGTTCTCGTTATCGATAAGAACGAGCACATAGCCGGCAACTGTTACGATCATCGCGACGAGAATAACATAATGATACACAAGTACGGATCGCACATATTCCACACATCAGACGAGAATGTTTGGAATGAAGTGAAGAAGTTCACAGATCTCAATACTTACATGCACAAGGTCATCGTAGTAATAGACGGCATTGAGACGACGATACCGTTCAACTTCTGCTCCATATGGGATGTATTCCCGGTATTACTGGCGGCACGCATCGAAGAGAAGCTGCTTTCCGAATTCAAATACGGTTCCAAGATACCGATAATGGATTTCATGAAACAAGACGATGAGGATCTGAAGTTCCTTGCCGAATACGTTTACGAGAAGGTATTCCTTCACTACACGGAAAAGCAATGGGGTTATTCACCCGGAGAGATAGACGGTGCCGTTACCGCAAGAGTTCCCGTCTTTCTCAGTAAGGACAAAAGGTACTTCCAGGACAAGTATCAGGGGATACCTGCGGAAGGTTATACTAAGATGATAGAAAAGATGCTTGATCATCCCCGCATCGAAGTTAAACTGAACACGAAGTTCGAAGATATCGCCGATAATGATGTGAAAGCGTTCTCGAACATCTTCTACACCGGTCCGGTGGATGAGCTCATGGGATACGAATACGGTCAGCTGCCGTACAGGAGCGTGAACTTCAAGCTGGAAGTTCACGACCTTGAACATTATCAATCGAACGCCGTCGTCAACTATCCGAACAATTACGATTTCACAAGGATACACGAGTACAAGTATTATCTGAACGACGTGTCGGAGAAGACGGTGATCGCTAAGGAATATTCGGAAGCGTTCGAACGAGGGCGCAATGAACGTTATTACCCGATACCGAGGGACGAGAATCAGAAACTTTATGAGAAGTATCTGAAAGAGGCGAAGAAGAGATACAAGAACATGCATTTCCTCGGGAGGCTCGGTGACTACAAGTACTACGACATGGACAAAGCCGTTCTGAGGGCGATGCAGGTGTTCGGTGAGGTATTCAAATGAAGATCCTCGTGACCGGAGGGGCCGGTTACATAGGCAGTCATTGTTCGATCGCATTAATGGAGAAAGGTTACGACGTTCTCGTGCTGGACAGTTTCGTCGTAGGCAGACAGGAGATCGCAGATGCGCTGAAGAATGTGGAAGCGCCCGGTAAATTGCTGGGTGTCGTAAAAGCAGATCTCGGCGACCCGAGAAGCCTGAAGAACGTATTCAATGCCAATGATATTTCCGCGGTCGTGCACTTCGCCGCATTCTCTCAGGTCGGAGAATCAATGAAGGATCCGGTGAAATATTATCGTAATAACGTCGTCGGTACGCTGAACCTGCTGGATGCCATGCTTAACGCGAACGTGAAGAAGATAGTGTTCTCGTCAACCGCAGCGGTTTACGGTGAACCCGATCATGTTCCGATAGATGAGGAACAACCAAAGAGGCCGATAAACCCGTACGGTAATTCGAAGATAATGATAGAGACTATCATGGACGATCTCAGCGTTGCTAAAGATATGAGAAGCGTTCGACTGAGATACTTCAACGTCGCCGGCGCCGACAGTGAATGCAGAGTAGGCGAATGGCACGATCCCGAGACGCATCTTATCCCGAACATACTGAAATCCACGTTCGACGGCGGAGAACCCTTCAAGCTGTTCGGCAATGATTATGAGACCAGGGACGGAACATGCGTCCGTGACTACGTGAACGTGGAAGACCTGGCTGAAGCGCACATACTTGCGCTGGAATACCTTTTCAACGGCGGAAAGACCGATCATTTCAACATCGGTACGAATGACGGAAACACCGTTCTGGAAGTGTTCAAAGAATGCGAGAACGTAACGGAAAAGGAGATACCGCTCACCGTCGAACCGCGCCGGCCCGGCGATCCCGCCGTCCTTACGGCGGATAACACAAAAGCGAAAAGGATATTGAAATGGGAGCCGAGGCGCAGCCTCCGTCATAGTATCGAAACGGCGTACGAGTGGGAGAAGAAGATGCGAAGCATCCGTGAATGATCACGGATTCTAACGATCTTCCGCCGTTAGCCCGACGTTAGGTTTGATATACCCTCCGTAAGATATCCTGCGGATGAAAGGGATAATACTCGCCGCAGGCAAGGGAACGCGGTTATACCCCGTATCGCACCCGATATCGAAGATATTGCTTCCGGTGTACAACAAACCGATGATATACTATCCGTTATCAACGCTGATGCTTGCCGGTATAAAGGACATAATGATCATCACCAACCGGGAAGACCTGAAGAATTTCGAAAAGACACTAGGCAACGGTTCCAGGTTCGGCATCAGGATATCTTACGAGATACAGAAAGTACAGAGAGGGATATCCGATGCGTTCATCATCGCGGAAGAATTCATCAACGGTGAGAATGTCGTTCTGATACTCGGCGACAACATATACCACGGCGACGGTATGAAAGAGTTACTCGATAAAGCGGCGGCGAATAAGAACGGAGCGACGGTATTCCTTTACAGTGTACCGGACCCGGAGAGGTTCGGCGTCGCAGAGGTGGACAGCAACGGGAATGTGTTATCGCTTGAGGAGAAACCGAAAGCGCCGAAGTCGAAATACGCGGTAACGGGATTGTATTTCTGCGACGGTGATGCCTCGAAGATAGCCAAGGCATTGAAACCGTCCGGCAGAGGCGAGCTTGAGATCACCGACCTGAACAAAGTGTATCTGAAAAAGGGGCTTCTGAAGTCCTGTATCATGGGAGACGGATACACATGGATGGACGCAGGCACGTTCGATTCGTTATGTGATGCGCAGAATGTCATCCGCGACATCGAGGACGGCGGAAGAATGGTCGCATGTATCGAAGAGACGGCAATGAAGATGGGTTTCATCGATCCGGCCGCCGTCAAAAAGAACATCGAGGGCGAGAAGAGCGAATATTACGAGTACGTACGAGAGAGAGCGGACGAACTCTCCGGGCCGTAGACCCGGCGTAATGTGCGTACGAACGCAACAGATCGCACATCGAAGATCAGTACCGATCATACCGCGTCTGTGCTTAGGCGCTTGTTGCGATACATTCTCACGAGTCCCTCATATAGGATCGCGACGGCGATGATCACGACAAAAGCGGATTCTATCGATCCGATCTCTCTCCAGGGTATCAGGACCATGGTCATTGCAAAACATATCACGTAGAACACATTCTCCCGTGACATATTCTTCTCGGAAACAAGGAAGTACATGATAGGCAGCGTCATGTACACCGCCTGATACGCTACGCCCAAGCCCGGACCCAATACGAGGTTGCAGGCGATAAGCGCGACGACCTTCCACATTTTCATTTCTTTGTCGAACAATATCACAAGGAACGACAAGATCGTGAATGCACTTAAGACCGCATAGCTGATCACTGATACGGCGGTGTCTGAGAATCCGAGTCCCGCACCGAATATATTATACACCATCTGACTGAAGTTCGTGACCCCTTCCTTGGTCGATGCGTAACCGAAGATGGTGTCGAAGAGCATTATCGGGCTCCCGTCCGTGAATATGAACGGCATGAAGACAAACGCCGCAACTATCAAAGCGCATATCCCTGCTTCCCTGTATCTTTCGTCCTTTAAAATAAGGAGTCCGAGTATCGCCGTATAGAGTTTGAATCCGGCGGTTATCCCCAATGCAATATACGAGGCGTAACGTATGATCCTGTTCTCCGATCTGTAACCCACAAGGAAGATCAGACAAAGCACGAGCACAAGGATTATGCTGTTGCCCAGCATGACCGCGTATACGAACGGATATGCAAGAAGTACAGCGAAAAGGAATAAGAGCTCTTTACGGATCTCCGCATCCTTCAGGAATTTAGAATACAGTATGTACAGCGCGTAGAACGCGATCAACATCATGAAAACTAAGGACAACATCCCCGCCTGCGAATTCCTTATGAGTTCCGATGTCAGGTCGGTCCCGGCCGGAACATCAACGAAAGGTATTATGAAATGACCGAGAACGGCATAGAATACCGTCGCGAGCGGCGGGTAGACGACGTTATGATGTGTGTAAGGGTGGTCGGAACTGTATAGGATGCTGCTGAAATGATCCATGAAAACATAATGATCCGGAGAGTTCAGGATATCGTAGAATATTTTACCGCCGGTTATCAACACCGCCGCGGCGAATACGATGAAGAATACGATAAGGATCGTAATGAAAAGCGTGAAGACTGGATTCTTGTCATATTCCTTCCGGTATGCGCACATCATCCTGTCTGCGATCGAAGCCATTCATCGAAAAGTGTCTGTATACCTATAAAATATTGCCGACCGCGGGACATTACGGTTAAAAGTTTATCCGCTCTGATTCAATGACCAACGGACGTTTCTTCATGCGTGAATTTATGTTAAGCACATATTCCCCCACGATGCCTATGAACAACAGTTGTAACGAAACCGCTATGAATATGACCGTGTTGAAGGCCCAGCCCGTGATGTAAAAGGTGTTCCAATTCATGATCTTGTATATCCCCAGACCGACGGCGACGGCGATGCTCGTCAATGTGAACACCACTCCCAGAAAGACAGCAAGCCTCACACCGAACTTCGTGTACGACGTGATACCCTGCATCCCTGCATCGTAATACCCGAATATGCCGTTACTCGACTTGCCTGACCTGCGTTTCGGTTGTTCATATTGAACTAACTTGATCTTGTAACCCATCTCCGCCACTATGCCTCTGAGGAACGGTCTCGGCTCATCGATCTTTCTCAAGGTCTCAATGAAATCCCTGTCGTACAATCCTGAACCGGTCACATGCTCTATGAACTCCACATCGGAGTTCTTCCTCAGGAACTTGTAATATATGTTCCTCATAGCGTATTTGATCCTGCTCTCTTTACTGGACGCTTTCTGCCCGAGAACTATCTTGTACCCGTTCTCCCACTCTTCAACGTACTTCGGGATAAGTTCCACCGGATCCTGGAAGTCCGCGCACATGGATATGACGCAATCCCCGGTCGCCTGCAGAAGGCCGTAGTACGGAGAACTGAATTGACCGTAGTTCTTGGCATTGAATATCGCTTTGATCCTCGGGTCGGATGCACAGAGCTCCCTTATCCTGTCCCTGGTGCCGTCCTCGGAGTCGTTGTCTATGAATATCAGTTCGTAATCGTAATCTTCAAGGTTCTCCCTGAATTGATCAGTTATCGCCTCTGACAGCGGAACAACGTTGCTCTCTTCGTTGTACGTCGGAACAAGTACGGATATCTTCTTCATCCTACCGGCGCATCGTGATGAAGTCATATAACCATTTGCAAGGTCAGATGCGATTTCGTACAAAAGGACCGAGTTCAAAATAAACTATAAATAGAAACGCCGTCGCTTTGATGTTAATACTCATGATGCGCGCAATCAATAGTTTGAAAGAGAAACTATGGTCACCAAAGATCATGGGTCTGTTCTGCCTTATGTCCGTGATCCTTTTACCTCTTGTAAGAGGACTCCTGACCTTCAACAAGCTGGCGCCGATATCAGAGGGTTGGTTCGTCACGTATTCCTACATGGTCCTGAACGGCAGCATGCCTTACCTCGATTTCGAATTGACCTTCTCTCCGTTCTTCCTGCTGTTCAACGTCGTTGTCTCGGTGATCTTCGGAGAAAGCCTGCTTGCCCTGCGCGTGATCGGAATATTCGTGACAATCGGCGTTACGGTGTCCTTTTATTATCTGCTCAAATTGATCTTTCCTCCGTGGATGTCGGCCATTGCGACGATAGCTGCCTTCTTCGTCATGCAATCCACTGACTTCTACGGATCCTACAACTATTCGCGGTTCTACGAGATGTTCACTTACATCGCTTTCTTCTTCCTGCTGAGACCAATTATAAAATCATATAAAAAAGAGCAGACGGACGTAAACAAAAGTCTGTTCATCTCCGGTTTCTTCTGCGCGTTGGCCGTGCTGACAAGACAAACGGGCGGCGCCACCGCGTTAGCATGTTTCGTCCTGATCCTCATCATAGCATTATTCGTAAGCAGTATAGGATTCAAACGCAGGAACGCCATGTTCTTCTTCATCGGTGCGTCCGTTCCGGTCATGGTAATGGCCTTATGGCTTTTACTGACGGGAACATTCACGCCGTTCTTTGAGATGAACTTCCTGTCGGGAGCGAAAGGGAGTCTTACGGACATGCTTTTCGCATGGATCCCCCGGTCGTTCGGGATCCTCAATATCGTGATCTCGAGTTCAATAGCGATCACTGTGATGTACGCCATGATATATCTGAAAAAGAAATGGGATACGAACATCAATGATGATGCATCCGATCGTTTGCTCTACTTCGTATTCGTAGTATCGGCCACGATATCTCTGGTCGTACTCTACTTCTCATCAAGCCTCTCGTCGGCGTTTGCACCGTATTGGTACCACGATCACCCTCTGCTCGCATCAATGTTCATATTCACTTTCTTTATATTTTTGGCGATCTTGTTCAAGATCCTGACCGATATCCGGAAGGGAGAGGTCCTGCCTCTCCGAGAGATGGTGTATCTATTTTTCTGCTTATTCATTTTTTCCGTAGCATTCGGAGCAAGCACATCATATAATCTGACCGCAGAGTTCTGCATACCGTTGTTCGGTTTTGTCATAGCCGCCGTCCTGTACGAGATCAACAAAGCACCGAAAAAAGGCATAAGGATCAGTTTGAAGACATGCGGGACGTTCCTTGTTCTTTTCCTGCTTCTTACCACCATTTCAGCTAAAGTTGTGGCCCCGTACAACTGGTGGGGGATACATACTGAGAAGAATTCCGATGCGATATATACAACAGACATAAGCTACTTCAAAGGTATAAGATTGACCGCGAGTGAAAAATATGTCTACGAAGATTTCGTCGACAAAGCGGGCATGCTGGACGATGATGACGAACTGTACTGCTATTCGCGGATAAGCATATTCTATGTCCTCGCAGGAAAGATGCCGACCGTCAAGGCTCCGGAACCTTGGTTCGATGTTTCGAGAGAAGAGACGATCCTGGAAGACCTGGAATATCTGAAGCATAATAATCCGAAGATGATCCTTTTTGCGGATCACGGTTATCATGCCCTTGAGGTACATGAGCAGGCCTTCAACGGCGGAAATGAATTGGCCCACAGGCAAATGTACGAATGGTTGCTGGAATGCAGGGATTCCGGGACGGACTACACGGTCATTGAGACCTATGTCATTCAGGATACTGTGATCTATCTGATGCTTCGTGTCGGTTAACTGTCCCTGCCACGGCATCCGATGCCGTTCAATGATCCCGGCATATGCCGCGACAGGCGCGGCGAACACCGAAGCACGGACGCTGTTCAATCAATATCCGGAGACCGGGACGTCTTCGAGACCGGCAGCAGGAGGACGAAGAGCGAGATGATGATACCGAAGATCCCGTATGCGGCCGTGAGTCCGTATGTTGCCCCGCCGATACCGAATTTCGGAATGGCGATCAGGAATATCACGAAACCTATCGCCAGGGACAGCACGGAGGCTATCGCCGCCGCTCTTCCCTGTTCCTTCGTGATAAGCACGGTTATCCCCCATATCCCTACGCTGTAGAACGTTATGCCTGCGATCAGGACGGCAAAATAGCCTACATACGGTGCGATCTCGTTGCCGTAGATGAACTCGAACACGTTACCTGCGGCCAATCGGCTCAAAACGTAGAAACCGACACCTAACAGAAGAGTAAGACCGACCATCTTGGAATACTGTTTCCTGAGAAGGGGCATGTCCCCCTTTCTGGACACATTGGAGAAATACACTATGAACGGTGCGAAGGCACTGGTTATTATGGTCGGTATGATCACCGTCGGTGCCGACAGGGTGCTGAATATGCCGACGATCTCATCACCGTCGGTCGCCTGCAGTATCAATTTAGGTAAGGTCGTTATCAGGACCGGCGCTAAAACAGACAGCATGAGCGGAGCACCGATCTTCAAAAGGGAAGAAACGGCCGGCCGGCTTGCACCATGCAGCGGGTATCCCCTGCCGACGTCCTTCCTGTATCCTTGAACGACCGTCAGCAGGAACACACCGCCGCCGAGCAAGGCCATCACCGCCACCGACAGGACCAGATCGTTCGTGGCGTAATATGAAACGGTGAAAGATACCAGACCGACGATCCCTTCCGCGATCATACATTTGCCGACGTGGTCCAGCCTTTCGCGTATCTGCAATGTGGCAGTGTAGAGGTGTGCGTAATGCAGCAGGTTCCGATAGACCATGTACAATATTATGACAAGATTCTGTTCCAACGTATAATTGAAGAACAATACGACGGGCAGACAGAGGCCGAAACTCATAACTATGGTTAGAATCCTCGTCGCTCTGTAGTCGCTCTCGGTATATTTCCTGTATTGATCGGATATCTGATACTGATGGAGCCAGAATGTGGCGAATACGCCCAATATGGAACTTATAGATAAAGCGACCGCGAACACTCCCGCTTCGGAGAAATCCGTTATCTTCGGGATGATCATAAGGATCAGCCACTGGCAGAAAAGCGAAACTATGCTTCCGGCCGTGTTGTATGTTATCTGTTTCTGCTTTGAAGCTTCCATGACCCTCTCAACCGATAATGTCTCGATATCTGAACGACCCATATACAAAATGGATACATAAACAATTTCCACTTCGAATCTTATATATCCATGTTCAATCAATACAGAATAATCGGAGAAAGGGCTGAATGGTCGGGAAGATAAGTTTGTTGGACTGTACGCTCAGGGACGGAGGTTACGTTAACGAGTGGACATTCGGTAACGGGACCATGACATCCGTGTTCGACAGACTGGGCGAGAGCGGCGTCGAGATAATCGAAATAGGTTTTCTGGACGACAGGCAGCAGTTCAATACGGACAGGACGATACAGCCGAACACCGAAGGTATGTCCGCGGCATTCTCCAAGGTATCGGCGAAAGGATCGAAGGTAGTGGCGATGATCGACTACGGCACCTGTGATATCAAGAATATACAACCGAGATCCGAGACCCTGATCGAAGGGATAAGAGTGATATTCAAAAAAGAGAATATGCACAAGGCCATAGCCTTCGGTAAAGGGATAATGGAGAAGGGATACCAACTGTTCCTGAACATGGTATCAATAACATCATACGAGGATGATGATGTCATCGAATTCTCAGATGCCGTGAATAAGATACGGCCTTTCGCGGTATCGCTGGTCGATACGTATGGTCTGATGCATAAAGAGCAGATGTTCCACTATTTCGGACTGTTGGATAAACATATGGACAGATCCATCTCCATGGGGTACCATTCGCACAACAACTTCCAGCTGGCCTATTCCAATACGATCGAGATGCTGAAACTCGGAACAGACCGGGATCTGATAGTGGACGGCACACTGTACGGAATGGGAAAGAGCGCCGGTAATGCGCCGACCGAACTTCTCGCGATGCACCTGAACGAGAACTACGGGAAAAGATACGATATAAGCCAGATCCTGGAAGCGATCGAAACGGACATACTGCCGATATACGAGAAACATTACTGGGGTTACGGATTCCTGTTCTATATTGCGGCAAAGAACGACTGCCATCCGACATACGTCGAATATCTCATGGGCAAAAGGACGCTATCGATCAAAGCGGTCAATGAGATACTGGCGGGCATATCTCCGGAACTTAAACTCAAGTTCAGCAAACAGCACATCGAAGAGCTTTATATGGAGTACATCCTGAACAACATAGACGATTCCGGGCAGATCGAATCGCTGTCCAAAGAGCTCCGGGGGAATGAGATCCTCCTCATAGGGCCGGGTGCGTCCGCATTGAAAGAAAAAGAAAGGATATGCAGATACATAGCAGAAAAAAAGCCGACGGTGATCGCGGTCAACTTCATATCGGACGGCATAAAGGCGGATTATTTCTTCCTCAGCAACCGTAAAAGATACAGCCGTATGGTGCCCGAGTTGGATCGCGCCGGTGCCATGGTCATAGCAACATCCAACATCACGCCGGTCGGAAAGAAATTCGATTATACGGTCGATTACGGCAAACTCATATCAGAAAATGACGAGATATGGGATAATGCGCTTGTCATATTCCTCAATCTCCTGCGTAAGATCGGAGTACGTTCGGTATCGCTGGCAGGGTTCGACGGGTTCACCGAAAAGGCGGATGCCAACTATGTCGACAAGAGTTTCGATCTCTCCAAGACCTTTGATTATCTGTCTGCCGTGAACACATTGCTCAAAAAGAAACTGAAAGAGTACCGTGAGGACCTGCACATAACATTCCTTACAAGGTCGATATATGAGGAATGAGATCACGGAGAACCGACAGGAGGAACATTAAGACGATGAACAAAGGACCTGTATGCCTGATATGCAATTCAGAGGATGTATCGGCCTTCCCTGCTGGAATGACGGATTTTATGACAGAAAGGATCGATTTTCAAAGAGAAGAGCACAAGATCTCGATGATCCATTGTAATAATTGCGGTTTCAGCTGGTTCGACTACCGCCTTTCCGATGAAGAAGCCGAAAAATGTTACTCGGGATACAGGAACGATCTTTATCAGAAGCAACGCCAAAAACATGAAAAGTGGTATACCGAAAAAATAAACGACCAGATAGGAAAAAATAAGACCGAGATCAAGAACCGCAAGAAGAATCTGGGATCGATCATAAATGAAGCATGCATCGACCTGTCCGGAATAAGGTCCGCATTGGATTACGGAGGTGACACGGGCGTTTATTTCCCGGACATCTTCGAAAATATTCCCAAGACGGTATTCGAAGTTTCCGGCGTGAAACCCGTCGAGAACGTAAGGCTGGTCGATGACGTTGAAGAATTGAAAAAAGAAAAATTCGATTTTGTCATGTGCTGCCACGTGCTTGAACATGTGAATTCGCCCGCAGAGATGATGGAAACGATAAGATCGCTGATATCTCCGGAAGGGTACTGCTATATCGAATTACCATTCGATTCGCCGTTCTATACGAGTCCGTTCAGTAAATTGCAGTTCTTATTCAACAGATACTTCATAACCAACCCCGCGGCACTGTTCCAGCAATTCAAGGACAGTTTTAAAAGAAGCGACGGATATCAGATGTCGGAACACATAAATTATTTTACGCCCGAGGCAGTTCAGCTGTTGATGTCCCGGAGCGGATTGGATATACTGTCGGTAAGGACAAGAAATATCAATTTCGGATGGTGCGTTTCAAGGGTGATCTCAGTTCTGGCAAAGGCAAAGTGAAATAGGCAGGTTCCGAAACGGTCTTAACATAGTGCTGCATGCCATACACAAGGGATGAACGATGCGATACGATGCGGTGATCTTCGATCTGGACGGAACGCTGATAGACTCCAGCGAAGGTATTGTACACGCGGCCGAAGAGACGATACGCATGCTGGGATACCCTGAAATGACACGCGAAGAACTGGTATCATATATCGGACCTCCGATAGGCAATTCGATAATATCAAGGAACGGATTCGATGAGGACGAACTGAAAAGATTCAACTCGATATTCCGGGAACTTTACAAGAATGAACACCTGATGAAAGCCGTCGCGTATCCCGGGATAATGGAACTGCTTCATGAGATAGGAGAACATGCGTTCATAGGGATAGCGACGAACAAAAGGATCGATTACACGACGATATTATTGGATAACATGAGGATATCGTGCATGTGTGACGATATACAAGGTCTCGACATGGAAGGAAAACTCAAGAAAAAAGAGATCATAGAGAAGTGCATAGAAGCATCCGGCGTAGAGGACAGAGGAAGGATCGTCGTAATCGGAGACACGAAGACGGACGAGGCCGCGGCCGAGGAGTGCGGTGTCGGATTCATAGGCGTGACATTCGGATTCGGTTTCAAAAAGAAAGAGGACGTAAGATACGGATATGCGGTCGAAAGCGTTCAGTCGCTTCGAGAGGTTCTGTTGGGATCGCCTTTAACATAAGATATCGTACGGGCTATGCCTTCTTTGAAACCGTATCTCGGAACGAATCCCGTATTCGCCGTGAGTTCTTTGATATCGGCGCAAAGGAACATCTGCTGATGAGGATAATAATCTCTGACGCCGAATCTTAATTCTATGCCGGGGTCTATAGAATCCCTCACATCGATCACATATTCCGTCAGCGATCTGCATTCACCGCTTCCTATCGGGTATGTGCGGCCGTCGATCCCGTGCAGACCTATCGCCAGTAAAGCACGTGCGGCGTCCTCTGTATAGATGTAGTCCCACATCTGCTCGCATTTTGTGAGCTCCGGGGATCCGCCGTTCAGCATGGTGCGTATCAGATACATTATCAGGGTGTGGTCACGGTCATGTTCACCGTAAACGCTGAATATCCTTGACCAGCAGAATCTGATGCCCAGCTGTTTGCACAACAAGGCAGCCATCTTGCCTGCGGAGTATTTGGCTATGCCGTATCCGCTTGTCGGGTCGGTCGGAGTATCCCCATCGGCCTTTCCGTTCAGCAGACCGTATTCGGCCTGCGATCCCAGACCTACGAATCCCGATGCACCCCAGCTTTTCGCAAGTCTAACAGCGTCGAGAGTATATTCTATGTTATTAAGCTGCACATCGGTGTCGTCCCTCCCGCCGGCAGCCGTTTTATCCCATGCCGCGTGGAAGAACAGATCGCATCTGTCGGCGCCGGACAGGACGGCGTAATCGGAAATGCAACACTCCGTTATCTTTATTCTTTCAGACACGGGGAGGTCTTTGATCCCGGACGACCCCGGTCTGACGATCGCTACGATATCATGGCCCTCTTTCAATGCAAGTCCGATCAGTGATATCCCGATCATACTCGTGGCACCGGTCATTGCGATCCTCATGTTGTGTCACTCCTCTGTAAGGTCCACGTACATGTTCTTCTTCAGTTCGTCGCGATCCATGAAGGGATACAGGTCCTCCAGCGGAGGCGAGAACAATTTTCCATCAGGAAGTCTCTTCGTTGCTGATTTCGGTTCGAATATCTGACCGATGTCGACGAAGACCTCGCATAACAGGTAACCTTTCCTGCACAGTATATCATCAAGTTTTGAAACATCTTTGTTGCTTTTCATCGAAAGATACGGGAGCCCGTATGCATGTGCAAGCTTACCGAGATCAGGGAAACCGAGATCTTTGCTCTGCGGTCCGATACCGCAGAATCTGGAATCGAAGAGATTGGTCTGTGTTTGTCTTATCGAATGGTAGCCGTCATTGTTTATAACGAATATCTTCAGCGGAAGATCATTGGTCACGACGGTCTGGAGTTCCTGTATGTTCATCTGGATACTGCCGTCCCCGGCAATGCATATCGTATCTTTCAGGCCTGACGATACGCATGCGCCGATGGCCGCCGGCAGATCGTACCCCATGCTGGCTATCGCGGAGTTAACGATGAACCTCTGATCCTTTTTTATGGAGAATGCGTGGCTTCCGACCGCACATGCCGTTCCGTTCCCTACAACGGTGACGGCGCCCTCGGGAAGCCTTCTGCTGAGCTCCTTCATGAAACAATACGGATTCACGAACCCATCCGTCAAGTAATGTCTGTCCTGAACAACGGGGTACCTCTCCTTCCAAGTACGGCACTGTTCTATCCATTCATCGCCCATGAACACCTTGCCAGTCGTACTGTCGTCCAATTTGCTTAGGAGGACCTTTGCATCGACATGCAGCGGCATATCCACATGCAGGGTCGGTTTCTTCAGTTCGTATTCATCCACATCCTCCATGATCACGAACGCCTCTCTTGCCCACGTCTTCCAGTTGAAACCCACTTGCCTGAGGCTGAGCCTGCCGCCTACGGACAGTATGAGGTCACTGTTCTGTACGGCAAAGTTACCTGCGCGATCCCCGAGACTCCCTCCGCGTCCGGCATACAGCGGGTCGTCATCCGGTATAAGGTCTATGCTGTTCCAGTTCGTTACGATCGGCACATTGAGTTTTCTTATGACCTTCAGGAAGATGTCATAGGATCCGGACAACCGTATCCCGTTACCGGCATAGAACACCGGACGTTCAGACGATCTTATCCGCTCTATTATGTTATCGACGATATCTTGATCTATGAGAAGAGGAAGCGTTCTCAGATATTCTTCCGGATCGAACTCTGCAAGGTCATCGGTCTCCACCACAGCGCCCTGAACATTGAGCGGTATATCCAGCCAACACGGTCCCGGCCGGCCGTGCGTCGCCATGAACAATGCCTTTTGAAGGCAGTATTTGACCATGTTCGGATCAGTGACCATCTCACAATATTTGGTCATACACTCTACAGATCTTACGATGTCGAACTCCTGATCCCCCATTGAGCGCAACGGCATCCCCGTGCTTCTGGCAGTGGTATCATAGCGCACCTGTCCGGATATCACGATCATAGGTATGGAATCCAGCCATCCGCCGACCACGCCGGTTATGGCGTTGGTCCCTCCCGGACCGGTAGTGACACAGAGCAAAGCCATCTTATTGTTGATCCTGGCATAGCTCTCTGCGGCGATCGCACTCGCCTGCTCATGATGGTTGTAGTAACACCTGAGGCGTTTGTGGTGTCCGAACGAATCGTTCAGGTGCATCGCCCCGCCGCCGACGATCGTGAACACATCAGTTATTCCGTAGTTCGCAAGATGATCCGCTATCAGATCCGACACCTTGACCTTCATCGCATCACCCGACCGAATCGATTATTATCTTCGCCATATGATCGATCATCTCGTCCGTCATTCCTGGATATACACCAACCCAGAAAGTATCGCTCATCACCCTGTCCGTTATCGCGAGGTCGCCGACCGTCCTGTATCCCTTTCCGGATGCTCTCATCTCATTGAAACACGGATGTTTTATGAGATTCCCGGCGAACAGCATCCTCGTCTGAACGCCTTTCGATTCAATATACGGTACGACCTTGTTCCTGTTGATGCCCGGTCTGCACGTGAGCAGGAAACCGAACCAGCTCGGGTCGCTTCCCGGCAGCGGTTCCGGGAGGATGAATTCATCCTGCACCGATACGAGTTTCGATCTCAGTCTTTCGAAGTTGTGTATCCTTCTTTCTCTGAACGCCGGGAACTTCCCGAGCTGTGCGCACCCTATGGCCGCCTGAAGGTCCGTAGCCTTCAGATTGTATCCGAAATGGGAGTACACGTACTTGTGATCGTATCCCTTCGGAAGATCGCCGTACTTCCCGTCGAACCTGTGTCCGCACAGGTTGTCCTTTCCGGAAGGACATGAACAATCGCGTCCCCAGTCCCTCATCGAGATCATGATCTTATGCAGCAGCGGATCGTCGGTGTATACCGCTCCGCCCTCGCCCATCGTCATATGATGCGGCGGGTAGAAGCTCGATGTGCCGATGTCGCCGACGGTACCGGTGAACTTCGTCTTTCCTTTGTATCCGTATTTAGAGCCTAAGGCGTCACAGTTATCCTCTATCAACCATAGGTTGTTATCGTCGCAGAAATCCTTCACCGCTTCTATGTCGAACGGGTTGCCGAGAGTATGCGCAAGCATGACAGCCTTCGTCTTCCCGGACAATGCGTTCTTCAGTTGCGACGTGTCGATATTGTACTGCGGTATAGTGACATCAACGAACACCGGTACGGCACCATACTGTATGCACGGCGTCACCGTCGTCGGGAATCCGCACGCAACGGTTATCATCTCATCGCCCGGACGTATAGCTCGTTCTTTCAGCAGAGGGGATGTAAGCGCCATGAACGCAAGGAGGTTCGCGGAAGACCCGGAATTCACAAGACCGCAGTACTTCAGACCGAGATATTCCGACAGGGACGATTCGAACTCGTTCGCGTATCTGCCCGCCGTAAGCCAGAATTCCAATGAGGAATCAACAAGATTCACCATCTCCTCATGGTCGTAGACACGCGAAGCATAAGGTATACGCTGACCATCGACGAATCCTTCCTTCTTGTGATACTTGTCACAATACTCCGAGACCATTCTCAATATCTCTGACCGCGCCTGCTGCTCCGTCTTGCCGTCAAACATCCGTTCACACTCTTGTATGCGCATTGTACACGGGCTTATATTATTAATTGGGAGACTCGGTCATCACGGCACATCAGGAGCGGCCTGCGGCATCACCACAATTTCCACGGGGCCTTGCCTGTCTTCCAGAGTTCTTCCAGATTCTCCTTGTCGCGCAGCGAATCCATACAATGCCAGAAACCGGGGTGTTTGAACGCCGCTAATTGTCCGTCGGAGCTGAGTTTCTGCAACGGTCCCTTTTCGAAGATCGTTCCGTCGCCTTCGTCTATGTAATCGAACACCTCAGGTTCAAGGACCATGAACCCTCCGTTGACCCAGTCGGCATCCTCCGAGATCTTCTCTCTGAACGATGTGACGTTATCTCCTTCCAGATCCAGTATCCCGAATCTGACATCCGGGCGTACCGCAGTGAGCGTAGCACATTTCCCGGTGTCCTTGTGGAACTGCAGCAGTTTTCTTATATCAACGTCGGCGACGCCGTCCCCGTATGTGAGCATGAACGTTTCATCACCGACATATTCCGCTATCCGTTTTATCCTGCTGCCGGTCATTGTGTCCAGCCCGGTATCTATGACCGAGACCTTCCACGGTTCAGAGACGTTGTTATGTATCTGCATACTGCCGCCGTCGGCGAAGTCGAATGTCACATCACTGCAGTGAAGGAAATAATCGGCGAAGTATTCTTTGATCATGTGTTGTTTGTAACCGGCGCATATAACGAACTCATTGACACCGTAGTGTGAATATATCTTCATTATGTGCCAGAGTATCGGGCGCCCGCCGACATCTACCATGGGTTTCGGTTTAAGGTAGCTTTCTTCGGCGATCCTCGTCCCCAATCCTCCCGCAAGGATCACAGCTTTCATATAATCCGGAACCGCGACCGGTGTTATATGCTTATCGTTTCACGTGACGGATACGGGCAAGGGACAAAGGCTGCACCGGAGGTCACGGTTATCGTTTTTCGTTCAGATAATCTTCTATCTGTTCGGTCGTCAATGCCGCCGTATCGCCGCCTTTGTTCTCAGCGACATACCACTCGACCGTTCTTTTGACGGCGTCCTCTATATTCCATTTCGGGGCCCAGCCGAATGTGTTCCTGAATTTGTCGCAATTCAGTCTCAGAATACCCGCTTCGTGAGGTCTGCCGATACGATCCTCAGTGACCCATGAGGCACCGCTCCAGTTATCGCAGAACAGCTGTACGAGCTGCCGTGTCGTCACCGTGCTCTCCTCCTCCGGCCCTATGTTGTAGCATCCCGCGACCTTCGGATCCGCGGCCTGTTCTGCAGCCAGCAGAAGATATGCGCACACCGGTTCCAGAACATGCTGATAAGGTCTCACTGAATTCGGGTTCCTGATGATCATAGACTCGTTCCGTTCCGCGGACCTGACGCAATCGGGGATCACGCGGTCCTTCGCCCTGTCCCCGCCGCCGATAACATTACCGGCGCGGCATGTAGAGAGGGGGACCCTCTTATACTCCGGGAATGAGCGTTTATACGCCGCGGTCACCAATTCGGAACACGATTTTGAATTTGAGTAAGGATCGTGCCCGTCAAGTACCTCATCCTCTCTGTACCCTTCATTCTTCTCAACGTTCCGGTAGACCTTATCCGTAGTGACGTTCACCGCGGATATGACGGGATAGCATCTTCTCACAGCTTCCAGTATATTCACCGTTCCCATGACATTCGTTCTGTATGTGAACACAGGATCGTCGTACGATCTCAGGACAAGAGGCTGGGCCGCCATGTGTATGACCACCTCCGGTGCGAACGACATAACGGCATCGGACAGTTCCTCCGTGTTCCCGACATCGCCTTCAACGGATGATACGGTATCCAATCCCATCGATAAGAACGGGCTGTCCTTCTCACACGGTAAAGAGAACCCGCAGACATCCGCTCCCGCATCGACGAGGACCTTGCACATCCACGAACCTTTGAATCCGTTATGACCTGTCACAAAGACCTTTCTGCCGTTGTAGAACGATCGGATTTTCCGGGACAAAGACATCGTGTGCGCCTCACCTCTATCCGTACCTAAAAGTATATAAGGTATTCTTTAATAAGGCGCTAAATACAGGTGTAAATATGGTTGACTTCAAAGTCGTCTTAGGGGACGTCAAGACCGGAAGGTCACACAAAGTTACGGTTTCCGGGCATCACGCCAACTCCCTTG
>Ga0123353_10003450_pt1 | contig 19967 bp, 19 predicted proteins | sample TergutLab28metaG_3_FD_92763 | JGI IMG/M metagenome (GOLD analysis project Ga0123353, IMG submission 92763) | Labiotermes labralis P3 segment gut microbial communities from Petit-Saut dam, French Guiana - Lab288 P3 | ecosystem: Host-associated > Arthropoda: Insects > Digestive system > Gut ... | reverse complement strand
TTCGCGCTTCCTGGACGGAAAAATCGTCGAGCACTGGGTCTTTTTGGACGCCTTTGGCATGCTGCGGCAGATCGGCGCGCTGTAATCCCCCGAAAAAACACGCAACACCGCGGGAAACGCTCCTGCGGTGTTGTTTTTATGGCCGTGCTGTCATTTAAATCGCAAATATATTGCCATAGATTGACACGATTCTCGGCGTGGACATGCTATACTCCATAGGCAAAAAGCCTTGAAGGGAAGATATCGATGGCCACCGGAATCAGCGGCGCGCTGCAAAGCCTTTGGGAGTTCCAGCATACCCAATCCGCGCGGGACAAGCTCCGCCGCGCCGCGATCTTCTGCGCCCAGCAGGCGGGCGCGGGCCTGTTGGGCCTTCTGCTCGCCAACGCGAATTTCGCGGGCGGCGTGTTCGCGCCTGCCGCGCCCTTCGCCATCGCCCTCGCGGCGGCCGGCGGCGTGCGGACCCTCGGCATGGGCGTGCTGGGCGCGGCGATGGGCTGCCTGTTCTTCCTGCCCTGGCCCGCGGGCGTCTCCGCCATGGCCCTCATCGCCGCGGCGGGCCTGTTCAACTTGGCCCTGCGCCGCTTCGGCGCCCGGCAGGACGTCGCCGCGCCCCTGTGCGCCTTCGCCTGCTCCGCCGTGTCCGGCGCCGCGACGCTCCTCGCCGCGCCGGGCGGCGCCATGGCCTGGGTATTCGCCCTGTGTGGCGCGGCGCTGTCGGGCTGCTGCGCGTATTTCGTCCTGCTGTGCGGGGGGATTTCGTATACCGGGGGCCGCTGGCGCGTCGGCCGCCGCGAGTGCGCCGCCCTGCTGCTGTGCTGCGGCATGGCGCTCACCTGCCTGGGCGGGTTTTCGTGGGGCATGTTCCGCCCGGCGGAGGTGCTCGCTGTGCTGTTCGTGCTGGCGGCGGCCTGGTGCTGGCGCGAGGCCGGCGGGGCCATCGCGGGGGCCTGTGCGGGCGCGGCCCTCACCCTGGCCGGGGGAGAGCCCGGCCTGGCCGCCGTCTATGCCCTGGGCGGGCTGCTGGCCGGGGTGTTCAGCCACATGTATACCGAAAACCCAAGCCTCGTTCTCGCAAAAAAAGAGCGCGGCAGCTCGCTCATGGCCGTGCCCATGGCGGGCGGCTTCGCCCTCGCGTGCGTGTTCTACGTTGCCCTCCACGGCGCGGGCGATAGGGACCCCGCCCCGGCGGTGCTGTTCGCCCTGGAGAGCCTGTGCGCCATTCTGATCTTCGTGTGCGTCCCGGTGCGCCTGTGGAACCGCCTGCGCGCAGGCCTCGCCTCCCCCGGCGCAGCCCTGCCGTGCCTGCCGGAGAGCGAGGCCGCCCTGCAGCTGTCCCGCACGGCGGGGGCTCTGCGCAAGGTGGGGGAGTACGTCGACGAGGTGGCGCGGGGCCTCGAGCAGCTGCAGCCGGAGCAGGGCAGCTGGGCGGAGAGCGGGCTGCGGCGGGCTGCGGCGGCCCAGTTCGGCGCGCTCTCGGGCCTGCTGGAGGAGGTGGGCGCGCAGCTTGCCCGCCAGAGGGCCGTGGAGGAGGAGGCCGCCCAGGCCGCCCGCCGCGTCCTCTCCGACCACGGTTTTACGCCGCAGCAGGTTACGTGCGTACGGGACGCGATAAACGAAAACGCCGCCAATGGCTGCGGAGCTGCCGTACTTACCGCGGTGGTGCGCCCGGGCGACGACCGCAGCAGTCTCGAAACCCTCACGAAGGCCCTCAGCCGCGCCACGGGCATCCGCTTCGCCCCGCCGGAGGCCGCCGCCCCATCGGAGGAGGGCACGCTGCTGACCTTTGCCCAGCGGCCGCTCTATCAGCTGCGCACCGGCGCGGTGCAGATGAGCTCCAGCCGCTCGGAATACTGCGGCGACTACTTCGACTGCTTCGCCGACGGCCGCGGGCGCGAGGTGCTGGTCATCAGCGACGGCATGGGCACGGGCGGGCGCGCGGCGGTGGATTCCGCCCTGGCGACGGAGATCTTCAGCGTGCTCACGCGCAGCGGCCTGAGCTTCGCCGGGGCGGTGGGGATCGCCAACCAGGCCCTGCTGCTCAAAAGCCGCGAGGAGACCTTGGCGACGATTGACGCCGCGGGCGTCAACCTCTACACCGGCGAGGTGGAGTTCTGCAAGGCGGGCGGCGCGGCCAGCTACCTGTGCCACCGGGGCATGGCCTCCCAGGTGGAGCTGCGCGCCCTGCCCGCGGGCATTTTGCGGGAGATCCGCCCAGCCGAACAGCGCGCCGTGCTGGAGTCCGGCGACATCCTCGTGCTGGTGTCTGACGGCGTGCTCTGCGGCGCGGAGGACTGGGTCTGCGGCGAGCTGGAGGGGTGGCAGGGCCCCATGCAGGCCCTGGCGGAGCACCTGGCCTCCCTGGCGGTGCAAAAAAGGCGGGGCAGCGAGCGGGAGGACGACCTGACGGTCCTCTGCGCGATGCTGGAAAACGCCTAAAATGAATTATCGTTTTTTGATAATCGGATACCATATCTCAATCGAGAAATCCGCCGCGTCCACATCCGGCGGATCGTAGAGCTCGATGGACGCCGAGCCGGGCTGCCAGTCGGTGTCGATCACCGATTTGTAGTCCGTCTCCGGCAGCCATTCGCCCCAGAAGATGTCGTTGAACCTGGCGTAGGCCTGCCCCACGGTCATCGTCGTCCATGGAGGCCAGGTGGGAGATGGCGAGGTAATCGAGCTCGCCCAAGTCCTCGGGATGGTGTCCCCGTTGAAGATCAGCCTGTCCGCCACCCGCGCTAACCGCCCCATATTTTTATTCCCACTCGCTCCCATCTGCCCGCAGCAGCTTGACGCGGATGATCCGCGGCATTTGCGCGCCCAGGGCCTCGCACAGCAGCGCGGGGTTTAGGTTCGCCTCGCTGCCCGCCGCAAGGGTGCAGGCGAGAAAAACCTCGCCATCGCCGGGTTGTAATGCATATTGAAAAATCAACGGGGACAGGGCGACCTCCTTCTCCACCTTGCGGTGGCCCTGCTTGCCCAGTTTCTTCGCGGTGAGGGAGCCTTCCGCCAGCAAAGCGCGTATTTCGTCGATGTTTCCTTGGGGCAGGGCGATCTCGTATGCCGCCGCGGCGATCTCCCCCGGGCCGCACCAGGGCTGCGACGCGCACAGAATTTCAATGCCCTCAGACAGTACGCCGTCGAAGCGCTTTGCGACCTCACCGAGGGGCAGGTCCTCCAGCAGGCGCAGGTCCATGGCCTCGCGCAGGCCCTCCTGCCCCAGGGGCAGCGGCAGGGCGAAGGAGAGGTACGGGTGCGGGTTGAAGCCCTCGGTGTACCAGATGGGCAGCCCGGCCCGGCGCACCGCGCGGCTCATGGTCCGCATCAGGTCCAGGTGGGAGATGTATATCGCGCGCCCGCGCTTGGAGAACCAGATTCTTGTGGTTTGCATTTTTATTTCGCCCTATAAAACTTCCTATTGTCAAGCGCCCAGATCTTGTTCGTAAACTCCCCCGGCTGCACGCCCTGCATCGCCGTGCCGATCTCGTTGATCCGCGCGTCGAGGAGATCCAGCTCGGAGAGGATCTCGGCCTCCAGGAACATGGGCCGCATGGCCGCGCCGAACTCCGGCTCGCCGTGGTGCGAGATTAGCATGTGCTGGAGCAGCAGCTGCGTCTCCTGCGGGAGGCCCACCTCCGCGGCCTTGCGCTCCAGGTACACCGCGCCGCCCACCAGGTGCCCCACGAGGTTCCCCTTCAGGGTATACCCGGCGGCCAGGCCCGTGGCGGGCACGTCGTACTCCGTGAGCTTGTCGATGTCGTGCAGGATGACCCCGGCATACAGCAGGTCGGCGTCCACCTCCGGGTACTGCGCGGCCACGGCCTGGGCCAGGCGCAGGATCGAGAGCGTGTGCCACAGCAGGCCGCCCCGCACCGCGTGGTGCAGGCGGAACGCCGCGGGCCAGAACAGCAGCAGCTCGCGTTTTTCTTCAAGGATGGACAACACCAGCTGTTTGAGCGGGCCCTCCTGGAAAGCATTTACGGCCTCCAGGATGTCCGCGAGCATCTCCTCGCCGGGGCAGGGGGCGCTGGGCACAAAGTCCTCCATGCGCACCTCGTCCTTGTCGGAGGCCTTGCGCAGGCGCTCCACGCGGAACTGGTCCTGCCCGTTGTAGACCGACAGCGTGCCGCGCACCTTGACCAGGTCGTTCATGTTCACCATGCCGTGGGTTTCCGGCTTGTAGTCCCACAGCTTGGCGTTGACCTCCCCGCCGGCGTCCATGAGGGTCAGGTCCAGGAAGGCCTGGCCCTTCACGTTGGTCTTCTGCTCCACGGCCTTCACCAGACAGAAGCCCTCAAGGGCCCCGGTGCTGTTGTTGACACAGGTAAAATTCATGGGGTCTCCTTTAATTTAAGCAGATTATGTCGCTCCGCGATACTCCCTCACCGCCTGCGGGCGGAGCTCCCTCACGAGGGAGCCAAGGGCTTGTTGCCGAAAAACAGCAGTTATTCAGATAGAAGAAATCCCCCGGCTCCCTCGTGAGGGAGCTCCCGCCGCAGCGGGTGAGGGAGCATCGCGGAGCGACGTAATTTCGTTACCCCCTCGGTGGCAGGCACTGCAGCACTTCCATCTCCCCCGCGATCTCATACGCCTCCTGGTTGGCCGAGACGAACAGGCAGTCGCCCTGCCGCACGGCAATGCCGCCCACAGTGCCCTCGCCCCTGACAACCGCGAGGGTGTAGGGCAGGTCCCCGGCCTCCTGCGCGCGGGTCTCCGTGACGCGCATGCGCCGCAGGCAGAAGCAGGGCGTGTCGTTGTAGGAGATCAGCTCCTCGTAGCCGGGGGCGAGCTCCCAGGGCTCCATGCGCGCGCTGCCCAGCAGTTCCTCGGGGCTCTGCATATCGTAGTGGAAGCAATCGAACATCCGCTCAAACCCGAGGCCCTGGTGAATCAGCCGCTCGGGCACTTGGTTGCCGGCGGTGTCGTGGGTCTCCAGGCTGATGGTGTAGTCCGTGGGCTCCTGGATCTCCAGCAGCAGCACCCCGGAGCCGATGGCGTGGGGGCAGCCGCCCCGGATCAGGTAGACCTCCCCGGGATGGACGGGGATTTTGTGCAGCAGCGCCGCCATGCCCTCGATGTCCTGGCGCTCAAAGAGGTCCTTGAGTATGGCCGGCGTGACCTCCTCTTTGAAGCCCATGAGGATGTACGGCGCTTCGCCGCCGATCTCGCGGCCGCCGAGGATATACCAGGCCTCGGTCTTGCCGTATTCGGAATTGAACAGCCGCCGGGCCGTATCCTTATCGGGGTGCACCTGGATGGGCAGGCGCTCGGCGGAATCGAGGAACTTCGTCAATACGCCGAAAGGCGTGTCGATCAGATCACGCAGGTAGGCGGTCTCGCCGCAGGCCAGCACGGCACGGCTGAGGCCCTCGTGGGCGGGGGCGTCGTCCCTGGGGGGGTTGATGGCCTCCACCACCGAGGCCAGCCAGTCCTCGGGGAACGACCCGTCCGCGCCCTCGCGCCCGTGCAGTTCGTCGAGCAGCTTGCCCCCGCGGTACAGCCTCCAGACCCGGTTTTCCTCGAGTTTCAGAATCATGACGTTACCTCCTTGCAAAACTGGTTTATATTATAAAGGCTTCCCGCCGCAAAAGCAAGCGAAAAATAAAATCCTTGACATTTTGGCAAGGGCGGGGTAGGATTGTTATGCTCCCCCCTGTCGCTTCATGACATCCCCCCTCACGGAGGGGGACAGGCGGCCGGGTGCGTTATGCGCAGCCTTTGTCGTGTTCAGGGTGGCGATGTTGCGCCGCAGCACCCTTTCGCCCCGCCAGGCGTAGGCCCGCCCCGCGAGGGGCGTGTCTTCTGTCACCCGCGCGATGGGGTCGAGCAAAAATTCCGGCAGCGGGTCGATCTTCGCGTTGCGATTATGCGGGCACGCCTCCTGGCACAGGTCGCAGCCCCACGCGGTGTTTGCCCGCCGCATCAGTGCCGCCTCCTCGGGGGACAACTCCCCCCTGCGCTGCGTGATATGCGACAGGCATTTTGACTTATCAAAGCCATGCCCACTCAATGCGCCGGTGGGGCAGGCGTTTACGCAGGCGTTGCAGTTAAGACAATTGTGCATTGTGCGCTGTGCATTGTGCATTGGCAGCTGCGCTGCCGTCACAATCCCCCCGAGGAACACCCAACTGCCGTATGCCTGCGTGATGAGCAGGTTGTGTTTCCCGCGTATGCCAAGACCTGCTTTTATGGCGAGATCGACCTCCGGCAGGGATGTGCTGTCGCAGTGCGGGCGGAATTCCTCCCCGGGGAAGGCGGCCCGCAGCAGGGCGCAGGCGCGCTCCAGACGCGCGCCGCATATTTCGTGGTAGTCCCGCGGTACGGCGTAGCGCGAGACGTTGCGCCCGGCGTAGCGCTCCTCCGGCAGCAGGTAGGGGAACGCCGCCATCAGGACCGAATGGCCCTCATGTTCGCAGATGCCCCACAGGGGCAGAACGCCTTGCAGGGGCGAAGGATCAAGTGCTGCGCGCACGGCGCTGTTGTCCTTCACCGCTCCATCCCCACCACCGCGAAGCAGTTCCCGCCCACGTGGGAGACGATCGTGCAGCCCACCGGTTCCATCACCACGCGGCCCGCGCCCTGCAGCAGCTCGGCCGCCAGGCGGTTCATGGGCTCATAGGCGGTGGGCGGGATGTCGGGCGTGCGCATGAAGAAGCACAGCGACGGGTCGCAGGCCTCGAAGAACCTGAGCGCCGCATCCCGCAGCCAGGCCTCGGCGGCGGCGGCGCTCTTGCCGCGGTATTTTTTCCCGATGACCACATCCCCCGTGGCGCCGTCCATGAGGACGGCGGGGTGCAGGCTGAGCAGGGAGGCCCCTATGGCCAGCAGCGCGGGGCAGCGCCCGCTCTTGGAGAGGAAATCCAGGCCGTCCAGGTAATATAGCGCCCAGACCTTCGAGCGCTGCTCCTCCAGGAGCCCGGCGATCTCCGCGGCAGTGCGGCCGGCGTCGCGCAGGCGCGCGGCCTGTACGCAGAGCATGCCCTGCCCGGTGCAGAAGTTCCGGCTGTCCACCACATGGACCTCGCCCTCGGCCTGCGCCGCGGCGAGGCAGGCGTTCTGGTAGCAGGAGGAGAATTTGGCGTTCAGCGAGATATGCACCACCGCGCATCCCTGCCGGGTGAAGCCCTCGAAAAACTCCTGGTACGCTGCGGGGGACTGCGCGGCCGTCTTGGGCAGGGCGCCCCGCTCGCGGAAGGCGGCGTAGATCTCCTCAGGGAAGATGTCCATGCAGTCCTGGCCGGACCTGCCCTCCACCTGCACGATGATTGGCATATAGTGGATGCCGAACTCCTCCCGGACGCCCGGCGGCAGGTCGGCGGAGCTGTCGGACGTGATGATCACCTGGTTTGGCATAAAAAAAGCCCTTTCCTCTGGCAAATTGTGGATGGACACCATTATACCAGAAAAAAATAAATTTGTCAAAGAAAAAACTTGTTTCCTGTGAAACGTTGTGCTATAATACGTTTAACTAACCGAAAAGGAGCGATACGCATGGCGACCTATTGCCCCAACCCGGCCTGCAACTACAAACTGAAGCTCACCGACTGGAAGCCCAACTGCCCCAAATGCGGCACGAACATCCTCTACTACAAGATGGAGGAGCGCCTGCTGGCCGAAGCCGACCAGGTGGAGACCTCCAGCGCCGCCTTCCAGAAGAAGGTCGACCGCGCCAAAGCCGCGGTGGTCGGCAACAACTGGGCCATCACCCGCCTGGTGCTGCTGGCGCTGCCCCTGTTCACGCTGCTGCTGCCCCTGGGCCGCCTGGAGATGAGCATCCCCTTCGTGGAGAAGGTGGCGGACAAAGGGGTGACACTCAACGCCGTCAGCATCGTCATGGGGCTGATAGACCTGAACTTCGACGCACTGCTGGGCACGCTGGGCGACCCCCTGCTGAAGGTGCCCTTTATGTGGTACGCCCTGGCCATCGTCGGCTTCGCGCTGGTGCTGCTGGCGATCCTGGGCGGGCTGGCGACCTGCTGGCTGGCACGCAGCCCCGGCGGGTTCAAGCGCACGATCGCCTTTTTCCTGTTGGGCATGGGCGGCACGGTGCTGGGCGCGGCCTCGCTGCTGCAGTTCGGCGCAAAGCTCGCGCCCGTCATGCCCGGCGCGGTCACAACCTCGGTCACCTGGTACGGCGTGGGCACGGTGGCGCTGTCCTTCCTGCTGATCCTGGCCATCAACATCTACATCAAGGCCACCGGCGACATCCCCGTGGCGCACAAGCAGTGCTACATCAGCGGCTTCCCCGAGGAGGAGGTCTACGCGGCCCAGGCCAAGGGGCTCACCCTGGAGGACATGCGCAGGGCCCGCGCAGAGGCCGAACAGGCGGAGGCTGCGGAAGCCGAGGCGGCCGAGTAAAATACGCATAAAACCCCTCCTTCCCCGCAAAATAGCGGGGGAGGGGTTTTTCATGTTCAGCCAAAACTTCGAGGAAAGCAGGGACGCCCTGCGCGCCCTGCTGCGGGCGGACGCCAGCTTCGACATGCTCACGCGCGAGGTGCTGATGAACGGCAAGCGGGCGGAGCTCTACTTCGTGGACGGCATGGTGCAGGACGACACCCTGGACAAGATCCTCGAGCTGCTGCTGAAGCTGCCCGCCGACGCCTTCGACGACATCCACACCGCGCTGGAGTTCGCCGGCCACGCCATCCCCTACGGCGAGACCGACGTGACCAGCGACGCGGCGCAGTTCGCGACCTTCGTGCTCTCCGGCTGCGTGGGCCTGCTGGTGGAGGGCTACAGCGAGGCCGTGCTCATCGACGTGCGGCAGTACCCGGCCCGGCCCGTCATGGAGCCGGAGAACGACCGCGTGCTGCGCGGCCCGCGCGCGGGCTTCGTGGAGACCCTGCTGAGCAACACCGCCATGGTGCGCCGCCATATCCGCGACCCCAAGCTCACCATGGAGCTGATCCAGGTGGGCGGGCGCTCGCATTCCGACATTGTGCTGTGCTATCTGGAGGACAAAGCCGACCCGAAAATACTGGAGCGCCTGCGCGCGAAGCTGAAGGGCATACGGGTCAACACGCTGACCATGGGCCTGCAGAGCCTCACCGAGTGCATGACCCGCAGGCAGTGGTGGAACCCCTTCCCGCGCGCGCGGTTCACCGAGCGGCCCGACACAGCGGCGGCCAGCGTGGCCGAGGGGCAGATCCTGCTGCTGATGGACAACAGCCCCGCCGCGATGATCCTGCCCACGGGAATTTTGGACTTTTTGCAGGACACCAACGACTACTGCTTTTTGCCCGTCACGGGGACCTACCTGCGCTGGCTGCGGCTGCTGGTCTCCATCGCGACCACCGTCCTTACACCGCTGTGGTACCTGTTCATTCAGCACCCGGAGGCCCTGCCCGCCTGGCTGCACGGCGTCAAAATCCACCACCCCATCGCCATGCCGGTGCTGGTGCAGCTGCTGATCATCGAGGCGGTGGTGGGCACGCTGAAGCTGGCCTCGCTCAACACGCCCCCGGCTCTGAGCGGCTCCTTCGCTGTGATCGGCGCGCTGGTGCTGGGGGAATTCGCCGTGCGCAGCGAGCTCATGGTGCCGGAGGCCGTGCTGCTGATGGCCTTCACGGCCGTGGCCAACTTCGCCCAGCCCAGCTACGAGCTCGGCTACGCCCTCACCTTCGCCCGCATCGCGATGCTGCTGCTGGCGGCGCCGCTGGGCTGGTGGGGCCTTTTGGCCGGGGCGGCGCTGCTGCTGGTTGTCATCAGCTGCACGAGGACCATCGCCGGCACGGGCTACTGGTACCCCCTGATCCCCTTCAACGGCAGGGCGCTGTCGCGGCTGTTCCTCCGCAGGGCGATCAGGAGGGACAATTCGTGACGGGCGGCCATTTTGTCCTCCGTGGAAAAAATATACCTTGACATTCCTCAGAAAGGTGTTATAATAAAGAGGCAAATTATGTGCAAAGGAGGGTTCCGGGATGAATTTGGACTTTGGCACCATTGTCGCAGAGCTCACGAAGGCGCTGGGCGGCATTTTCGCGGTGTTCAACGTGGAAACCGAGACCGGGCGGGGACTGCTGAATTTTGTGACGTTCTTCGGGATGATCGGGGAATTCTTCATCAGCTTGATCTCCAAGATCTCTGGCGGACTTGCAGGCTAAATGTGAACCTCCCCTATAGAGCCCACACAGCAAGACCGCGCCTTCTATTGGAGGCGCGGCTTTGTTGCCGTCCCACGAACATTACAGCCACTGTAAGGTACATAGCATGAAACAGCGCGGCCAAACCGAAAAAAGCCGGATGGCCTGGGCGCCGGTGATGCTGCTCATCACGGCGTTCCAGCTGCTGAGCTTTGCGCCGCTGCTGCTCCAGCCGGGGCCCCCGCAAAGCCCGCAGGCTTTGTGGGGTGGGGTGGAGTGGCCAATGGTTGTGGCGTTGCTGGGCTACCCGGCGGCGGAGTGGCTGTTCATGGCGCTGCTGCGGGGGGTCACGAAGGAGAAAAATCTGGCCCCGGAGCTGCTGGGGTGCTGGCTTTCGGGCCTGGGGCTGGCGGTGTGCGGCAGCTTTTCGGCGGAGTTCGCCTGGAAGCAAGCCGTGGCCATCGTTGGGGGGATGATTGTCTACGCCGTGCTGCTGTGGATGACCGCCGACGTGGACCGCGCGATGAAGCTGCGCCCGGCGGTGGCCGTGGGGGCCTTCGGCCTGCTGGCGGTGAACCTGCTGCTGGCCAGGGACGGGGGGAGCGGCCAGCGCAACTGGCTGACCTTCGGCGGGTTCTCCATCCAGCCCTCGGAGCTGGTGAAGGTCGCGTTCGTCTTCGTGGGGGCGGCGACCCTGGACAGGCTCCAGCGCACGCAGAGCATCACACGCTACCTGATCTTTGCCATGGGCTGCGTGGCGGCCCTGTTTTTGATGAAGGACTTCGGCACGGCGCTGATCTTCTTCGCGACGTTTTTGCTCATCTCCTTCCTGCGCTCCGGGGACCTGCGCGCCATCGGGCTGGCCTGCGCCGCGGCGGGGATGGCCGCCTTCCTGATCCTGTATTTCCGCCCCTACGTGGCTGGGCGCTTCCAGGTCTACCGCCACGTGTGGGAGCATATCCATGATTCGGGCTACCAGCAGACGCGGGTGCTGATCTACTCGTCCTCGGGCGGGCTGTTCGGGCTGGGCCTGGGACAGGGGAGGCTGCGCGGCATCTTCGCGGCCTCGACGGACCTGGTGTTCGGCCTGCTGTGCGAGGAGATGGGCATGATCCTGGCGTTCCTGATCCCGCTGTGCTACCTCACGCTGGCTATTTTTGCGCTCAGGAGCGCGAGGAACGCGAGATCGGCGTTCTATACGATCGCCTCGGTTTCGGCGGCGGGGATGCTGCTGCTGCAGGCATCCTTAAACATCTTCGGCGTGACGGACCTGCTGCCCCTGACCGGCGTGACGCTGCCGTTCGTCTCCCGCGGGGGGACGAGCATGCTGTGCGCGTGGGGGCTGCTGGCGTTCATACGGGCGGGGGAATCCGGCGCTCCGCGCAACCCCCCCGGCCTGCGGGCCACCCCTCCCAGGAGGGGAATGGGGGATGGACCGCTGGCGGCTACAAAAAATTCCCCTCCTGGGAGGGGTGGCGCGTAGCGCCGGGGTGGTTATGCGGAGCATAAAGTGAATTCTACATTAAAGGGGGATATTGTATGGGCAACACAAAAGAAAAAGCCGCTGAGATGAGGGAGCGCGTGCGCAACACCTGCCGGGTCATCTCCGGCAAGCAGGTGATGAAGCAGCACATCCAGGGCACGGGGCCGGTGTACGTGTTCGTCAGCGGCATCCTGGGCACGGGGGAGTACAGCAGCTTCGAGCATATCCTGCCCTACTGGGGGCTGTTCGCGGGGGACTTGCTGCAGCGCCTGGAGGAGGAGACGGGCCGGGAGTGCTACGCGGCCGCCGTGGGGCCGTTTTCCAGCGCGTGGGACAGGGCCTGCGAGCTCTACGCGCAGCTGGCGGGCGGGCGCGTGGACTACGGCAAGGCGCACAGCGAGGCCAGGGGCCACGAGCGCTACGGCCGGGTATACGAGCCCCTGTTCGAGGGCTGGGGCGAGGAGCGGCCCGTGCACTTCATGGCGCACAGCTTCGGCGGGGCCACGGCGCGGCTGTTCGCGCAGCTGTGCGCCGAGGGCTCGGCGGAGGAGCGCGAGGCCACCCCGGAGGAGGAGCTCTCCCCGCTGTTCCGGGGCGGGATGCTGAACCGCATCCTGAGCATCACTGGCCTGGCCAACCCCCACAACGGCACCACCGCCATCGTCAGCATACAGAGGGGGCAGCCCCTGTGGCCCTTCGTGCCGATCTACACCTTCCTGAACATCGCGGGCACCCTGCCCGTGCTCAACGGGGTATACGACATGCACCTGGAGCACTTCGGCCTGAGCAACCCCGCGGGGCAGTACAAAGGCCACAGGCCGAGCAACAGGAAGCTCAACGCCTTTTTGAAGAGCCGCGACCACGCCACGGCCGACCTCTCGCTGGACGGCGCGGAGGAGCTCAACCGCACCGTGCCCATCCGCCCGGAGCTGTACTACTTCTCCTTCCCCTGCGCGCTGAACACCAAGGAGCTGCGCCACGGCAAGCGGCTAGTCCCGCTGAAGGAGTTCAAGAATCCGCTGTTCGGCTTCTGGGGCCTGCAGATCGGCCTGGGCACGGGCTTCGCCCGCCGCAAGACGCGCGCGGCGGACCGCGCGGCGGACCGCATCAAGGCCAAGGTGGAGTACGACCCGCTGTGGCTGGAGAGCGACGTCGTGGTGCCCCTGGCCTCGGCCATGTACCCCCTCGGCCAGCCCTGGAAGGAATACGAGCCCGGGGAGGAGATCAAACCCGGCGTGTGGAACGTGATGCCCGTGAAATACGGTGTCGACCACGGCTACTACTGCGGCTGGGACCCCAACAACCAGAACCTTGAGGAGCTGGTGGAGTTCTATTTGGGGCATATGAGGCTGCTGGAGGAGGCGTGCGGGGCGAAAGAGGCCGCTGCTGTGTGAAAAAATTAACAAAATTTTTCATTTCCCTCTTGCATTTTGACGAAAGATAGTGTACAATATGTACAAGGAGACTCGTATCTTGCCGCATAAAATCGGCAAGCTGCCGGGAGCCTATCTTCTGTTTTTAGGAGCATGACACATGTCGAACCGTTTATATCAGGGAATGCTGCCGCGCCTGAGCGACACCGCCGAGCGCGTTGTGGGTATGATTGACGAGAGCGGCGCCGTGTTCGCCTGCGGCGAGCCGGAGCGCATCGGCGAAATCGTCGATGAGGACGTGGCGCAGGTCTTCCTGGCCGGGGGGCCCCTGGCCGTGGGCGGCAATACCTACTGCCGGCTGGACGACCAGACGAACACGCCCTTCGCCGTGTTCGTGGAGGGCACCGACGCCCATGCCGTGAGCTGCGCGCGCCTGTGCGCCGTGACGCTCAGCTGCATCGACGAGTTCGCCGGGGAGCGCTATGACCGGGCGAACTTCATCAAGAACGTCATCCTGGACAACATCCTGCCGGGGGACATCTACCTGCGCACGCGGGAGCTGCACTTCAACAACGACGTGCCGCGCGCCGTGCTGTTGCTGCGCATGGGCGGGAGCACCGAGATCCCCGTGTTCGAGGCCGTGCAGAACCTGTTCCCCGACCGCAGCAAGGACTTCGCCATCAACGTGAGCGAATCGGACATCGCCCTGGTGAAGGAGTTGCGCCCCGGCATGGACGGCCGCGACCTGGAGAAGCTGGCGCGCTCCATCGCCGACGCGGTGAGCCCGGAATACGGCGGGCAGCCCTTCATCGGCATCGGGTCCATCGTCAACAGCCTCTCGGAGCTGGCCGCGTCCTACAAGGAGGCGCAGGTCTCGCTGGAAGTCGGCAAGGTGTTCGACACCGAGAAGAAGATCATCAGCTACGACTATCTGGGCATCGCCCGGCTGATCTACCAGTTGCCCAAGCGCCTGTGCGGGATGTTCCTGCAGGAGGTCTTCAAACGCGGCACGATCGACTCCCTGGACCAGGAGACGCTGTTCACCATCCAGAAGTTCTTCGAGAACAACCTGAACGTCTCCGAGACCTCGCGCAAGCTGTTCGTGCACCGCAACACCCTGGTGTACCGCCTGGAGAAGATCAAGAAGCTCACCGGCCTCGATTTGCGGGAGTTCGACGACGCGATCGTGTTCAAGGTGGCGCTGATGGTGAAGAAGTACCTGGACGCGAAACCGGTAAGATATTGATTGACACCCCCTCAGTCGCTGCGGCGACAGCTCCCCCAAGGGGGAGCCAAGGGCAATAACCGAAAAGTTTTGTGGATGCCGCCAGAGGCTCCCCCTTGGGGGAGCTCCCGCGTAGCGGGTGAGGGGGTAGGAATGGTGGGCGGAAGGTTTCCGCCCATTGCGCATGTTACGGGGGATGTCAAATTCCGGGTCAATTTTTCACATTAAACTGCAAAACATGTAGAATTTTGGGCATTTAAATGGAAAAATCCGCCGAAAGGAATGAGGATATATGATCGAGTTCCGCGACGTAACAAAGGAGTACCCGAACGGGACGGTGGCCCTGCGGGAGGTCAACCTACATATCGCCCCGCGGGAGTTCGTGTTCGTGGTGGGCGCCTCGGGCGCGGGGAAGAGTACCTTCCTGAAGCTGCTGCTGCACGAGGAGGTTCCCACCAGCGGCTCCATCCGCGTGGGACGCTTCGACCTCAACCAGCTCACGCCGCGGCAGATCCCCCTATTCCGGCGACAGCTGGGCGTGGTGTTCCAGGACTTCCGGCTGATCGCAAACATGGACGTATACGACAACATCGCCTTCGCCATGCGCGTGGTGGGGGCCAAGGACAAGGCGATCAGGGAAAGAGTCAGCTACTTATTGCAGCTTGTTGGGCTAAGTTTAAAAATCCACTGCAAGCCCAACGAGCTCTCCGGCGGGGAGCAGCAGCGCGTGGCCATCGCGCGCGCGCTGGCGAACATGCCGGACCTGATCATCGCCGACGAGCCCACGGGGAACATCGACCCGCGCATGAGCCAGGAGCTCCTGGACCTGTTTGTGCGGCTCAACGAGGCGGGCACCACCGTGGTGATGGTGACACACGAGCACAACCTGGTGCGGCAGTACAACAAGCGCATCATCATCCTGGAAAACGGGGTGATCGCCGCGGACGGCGGGCTGCGGCAGGCCCCGCCCCAGCCCCAGGGCAACGCGTGGAACCCCGCCAAGCCCTGGCAGGCCCCGGAGCCAGCGATCGGGAGATATGAGGCGATGTGATCGAAAGGATGTGATTCTTATGAGAAGCAGCGGCCGCGCGTTTTTGACGCGCATGGGCCTGCGCAGCGTCTACACCAATCGCACGATGTCCATGGCTTCGGTGCTGGTGCTGGTCTCGTGCCTGATGCTCATCGGGCTGGTGACGCTGTTGGCGGTGAACTTCAACCTGATATTCGCCGAGTTCAGTTCCCGCAACGTGGTGATGGTCTACACCGTGCCGGGGCTGGACGAGGAGGAGATCGGCGCGCTGAAGGCGCGGATCGAGTCCCTGCCCACGGTCAGCGGCAGCCAGTACATCTCCAGCCAGGAGGCCTTTGACCGCATGATGGCGCGCAACGAGAGCGATTTCAAGCTGCTGCAGGACGTGGACCCCTCCTTTATGCCCGACGGCTTCGAGGTGAGCCCCTTAAGCCAGTCGCAGCTGGAGAGCACGGTGGAGCAGCTGGAGCAGCTGGACCCCGCCATCCAGAGCGTGCGGCACTTCCAGGGGGTGGCGACCCAGCTATCGGCGCTGCAAAAGGCCCTGACCGTCCTGGGCATCGCGGTGATCGGCATCCTGCTGCTGGTTTCGGTATTCATCATCTCCAGCACGGTGCAGGCCACGATGTACTCCCGCCAGCAGGAGATCAAGGTGATGAAGAGTGTGGGCGCCGCCCCCGCGTTCATCCGCTGGCCCTTCCTGGTGGAGGGCGTGGTGCTGGGGCTGGCGGGCTCCGCGGCGGCGCTGCTGGTGGTGTTTGTGGTGTATGTCGGCATGGAGAGGGCCCTGGAGCCCCTGCTGTCCACGTTCCTGGGCGGCTTCCAGCTCGCGCCGTTCCACAACCAGTTGAAGCTGCTCTTGCCCGGGTTTTGCGCGGTGGGCGTGCTCACGGGCGGGGTGGGCAGCATGGTGTCCATCACACGGTATTTAAAGGAGAAGGTATATGAAAAATCAGAATTGGAAGAGTAGTGCCGCTTCGCTTCTGTTGGCGATAATTATGCTGCTGGGATGTATGCTCATGCCGGCCTCGGCCGCGCCGCAGACCGAAGAGGAGATACAGAGGGAGCTCGCCGCCATCGAGCAGCGCATCAAGGACCAGGAAAAGGTGATCGCGGAGCTGAAGGCCGACAAGGCGGACCAGGAGAAGCTCCTGCCCGCGCTGGAAAAGAAGATGGAGGACGTGGAGGCCAAGACCGCCATCATCGACGGGGAGATCAGCCGCCTGGGCGTGAGCATCGCCGGCATCAAGGCGCAGGTGGACGCCCTCAACGCCGACATCGCCGCGTGCGAGGCGCGCATCGCGGAGATCGACGCGGAGACCGCGGCCAAGGAGGCGCAGATCAAGGAGATGCAGCTGCAGCTGATGGACCGCCTGCGCGAGCAGTACGTCAACGGCCCGGTGTCGAATTTGCAGCTGCTGCTCTCCAGCCCCGATCTCACCGCCCTGATGACCGCCACGGAGTACATCCGCCGTCAGGCCGAGCACGACGCGCTGCTGCGCGAGCAACTGGAGGAGGACATGGCCCAGCTGCTGATCCTGCAGGACCAGCAGCGCGAACAGCAGGCCGTGCTGGAGGGCAAGCGCACCGACCTGCAGAAGCGCAGCGCCGTGCTGGTGTCGGAATCCCTGAAGCAGCGGGAGAAGCGCGGCGAGCTGGAGGTGCAGCACAGCCAGATCACCGAGACGCAGAACGAAATTTTCGAGATGATCGACAAGCTGCAGGTCCAGTCCAAGGAGGCGCAGCGGATCATCGAGAAGGAGAGGCGCGCCCAGGAGGCCTTCGAGCGGCAGCTGGACGAGCTGCTGGCAAAGAAGCTGGAGAGCGGCGAGATCGCCAAGGACACCATCACCAACGACGGCAAGATGCTCTGGCCCTTCCCTTACAAGGGCTGCTACATCACCAGCTACTTCGGCGAGACCAGCGGGCGCAGCCACGCCCACAACGGCATCGACATCTCCATCGCGGATAAATCGAAGAACTACCAGATCATCGCCGCGCTGGACGGGGTTGTGGTGGACCACGGCTTCCACAGCTCCATGGGCTACTACGTGGTGATCGTGCACGGCTACTACGCGCCCACGGGCAAGTACATCAAGACCACCTATATGCACATGAAGAGCGGCACCTTCACCAGCGCCGTGGTGGACAACGCCAAGATCAAGGGCGGGACCGCCCTGGGCATCATGGGCAGCACCGGCAACAGCACCGGGCCGCACCTGCACTTCCAGGTGAACGAGTTCACCAACTCGTCGATGACGAATTCGAACCCGGTGAACCCGCTGAACAGGTATGTGACGAATACATATAAATAGCACCTCCGCGCCTTCGGCGCTTCCCTCCCCCTCTGTAAAGAGGGGGCTTTTTTTCGCTTGCATAATCGCGGGGGGCGTGATATAATAACCTTGCACCCGCATAAATGTTGGAAGGAGATTTTCCATATGCCTCTTGTGATTGCCCACCGCGGCGCGAACCGCCTCGCGCCAGAAAATACCCTGTCCGCCTTCCGGAAGGCCCTGGAATTCGGCGTGGACGGCTTTGAGAACGACGTCCACATGACCCGCGACGGCCACCTGGTGGTGTGCCATGACGACACTGTGGACCGCACCTCCGACGGCAGCGGGCTCATCTGCGGCAAAACCCTGGAGGAGCTGCGCGCCCTGGACTTCGGCGGCTGGTTCTCCCCGGCGTTCGCGGGGGAGAAAATCCCCACCCTGGCGGAATTTTTCGAGCTGTGCACCCCGCTGCGGGTGATCAACGTGGAGATCAAGCGCGCGCCGGACGGCAGCACCGCCAGCGCCCCCGCGGTGGTGCGCCTGGCCAGGGAGATGGGCGTGTTCGACAAGCTGATCGTCTCCAGCTTTGACATGGATATGCTGCAGGCCTGCCTGGCAGAGGATGCCGATACCCGCGTGTGCTACCTCTACGCCTTCGACAGCCCGTACATGGAGGAGCTCAGCGACGACCTGGGGGCCTTCGCGAAAAAGTACGGCCTCTACGCCTACCACCCCATCGTGCTGCTGGTGTCGCAGGACTACATAGACGAGTGCCACGCGGCGGGCGTCGTGGTGAACCCTTGGACGGTCAACCAGGACCACGCCATCGCGACCCTGCGGGACTGGGGCGCGGACGGCGTCATCACCGACGAGGCGGCGCTGGCCATGAAGATCGCCTATGGGGAATCCTAGTAAACCCGGCGACGCGCCGCGCGGCGCTGGCGACGCGGGCGAGGACTTCGCCGCCGCCTGCCTGGAGGCGCGGGGTTTTAAAATCGTGGCGCGCAACTTCAGGTCGCGGCAGGGCGAGGTGGACCTGATCGCCGAAGATGAGCGCTACCTGCTGTTTGTGGAGGTGAAGGCCCGCAGGGCGGGCGCCATGGTCTCCGGGGAGGAGGCCGTGGACTTCCACAAGCAGCGCAGGCTGTGCGCGGCCGCGGAATACTACCTTGTGGGGCACCCCACCGCGCTGCAGCCGCGCTTCGACGTGATGTGCGTGGAGCTTTCGCCGGGCGGCAGGGGGGTCAGGCTGGGCAACTGGATTGAGAACGCGTTTTAGCCTGCCGAGCGCGCGTTTATTCATCACAGGAGGTCATACGTATGAGCGAAACCGTGAATGTCAAGAAGAGCTGGGTAATCGCGGGCGGGGCCGTGCTGGCGGCGCTGCTTGTGGGGGCGATCGTGGCCGTGGGCTTTTTCCTGGGCAGGGGCGGCATGCCCGCCGGGGAGAAAACCCTGAACAAAATCCCCGCGCGGGGCAAGGCCTATGTTACGCAGGCGCCGTATACCTATACAAACACCGTCACCGGCGAGGACGTCTCCGGCCTATACACCGGGAACGTGGTCAAGGGCCTGCCCGAGGACGAAAATGGAACCTTTGAGGGCGACAACGGCAGCAAATACGTCGGTGGCTGGAAGAACGGCCTGCGCAACGGGCAGGGAACCGCTACGAGCTCAAAAGGCGACAAATATGTTGGGAACTTCGAAAACGGCACGCCAAATGGTCATGGCACCTATACCTGGGCCGACGGCAAAAAGTATGTCGGCGATTATAAGGACGGCAAAAGGAACGGCCAGGGCACTTATACCTTGGCAGATGGTCGTGAGCATGTCGGCGAATGGAAAGATGACAAAAGGAACGGCCAGGGCACCATGACATGGCCCGATGGCGCAAAATATGTCGGCAGTTGGAGGGATGATGATTATAACGGCCAGGGTGCTTTTACTTATCCGGACGGTTGGAAATACGTCGGCGAATGGAAGGACGGCATGCTGAACGGTTATGCCGTTGAGTATGACCCCGACGGCAAGATCACATACCAGGGCCAATGGGTGGACGATAAAAAGGTGGACTGACATAGTGCCCGCTGGCTGGAAGCCATGATTTAGAAAGGACTATTTTTATCACAGACAATATCACCCTCGCCCCGGAGCGCGCCGCGCTGGCCGCAGTGGATACCGGGCACTACGACATCGAGGAATCCCTGGCGGAGCTGGGCGAGTTGGCCCGTACCGCCGGGGTGGAGGTTTACGCGCAAGTCGTCCAGAGCCGGGGCGCGCCGGACAACGCCAGCTATTTCGGCCGGGGCAAGCTGGAGGAGCTGCGGGAGTGCGTGGAGGCGGGTGGGATCACGCTGGTGGTCTTCGACGACGAACTGAGCCCCTCGCAGCTGCGCACGATCGAAAAGATCCTGAACCCGGACGAGCACGCCACGGACATCACGACCCGCGTGATCGACCGCACGATGCTGATATTGGACATCTTCGCCATG
>Ga0123353_10003449_pt1 | contig 19967 bp, 14 predicted proteins | sample TergutLab28metaG_3_FD_92763 | JGI IMG/M metagenome (GOLD analysis project Ga0123353, IMG submission 92763) | Labiotermes labralis P3 segment gut microbial communities from Petit-Saut dam, French Guiana - Lab288 P3 | ecosystem: Host-associated > Arthropoda: Insects > Digestive system > Gut ... | reverse complement strand
TGCATTATACCACAAGCTGTAAACACAGTCTAATGCTCCTGAAGATGGGCGAAATTATCGCTCGAAACATGTTGAGCTGATTGAAAACTATCAATAAAATTATTATTGTTGAATCTAGTTGGCTGTTTATATTATTGTACCAATGATGCACGGTCACACAAACACCATCTTCTGTGTCTTTATTTATGGTAATTATATTATTTTCAAAGCAGCAAAGTAACAGATTATCTCTATAAAATCGTCACAACGCAGTGGAGTTTCTAAATTCCAGTTATCGTGCGACCGACTACAGAACAGTACAGGAAGACGTAAAAGTATTCAAGGGAACCTCGATGAGTAGGATCCAGAAATAAACCTTAGAATACAACTGAGAGGGCGGAAGCAAATGCAGTCTTCGCAGCGAAAGGAAGAAACAAATCTGGAAGGAAATATGAAACTGAAGTCTGTCTCCTACGGAGCTTCATTCCAGATTTAGAGTAATTCGCTAGGAACCTAAAGAGTGGGCACATGAACAAGTGTAGGGAACTTCGATTCTGTGAAGACTGAAATGCTGTTTTCTTATATATATATATATAAATCACACACGGTGAAGAAACCCCTAGAGTTTGAAACAGCTGTAATAAAATGAAATAAAATACATACTTCGGCGAACACAACTATCTTATGCTTCATCAATTTAAATAATAGCGGCCAGTTTCGGCCCATTCAGTCCATCATCAGGTCAAAATTTTTTTTTTGTCAATGTCATGGGATCCCACTGGCATTTAAATTGTTATAAAAAATTTTGGCCTGATGATGGCCTGCATAGGCCGAAACTGGTCGCCATTATTTAAATTAATAAACCATAAGATAGTTGCGTTCGCCGACATATATATTTTATTTCATTTTAATATTATACTTCAACACAACGGGATGTCCTCTACTAAGATTAAAACAGTTGGTTGAAACAGTACCTAGGAGAGACACAAATTACTGAAATGCCTGATATTGTTCAGTTCAGAAACTGCTACCCCTCCTACAGCATTTACTTCCGAAAACCTTCTATTTCCTATAAAAGAAATTTGAACTTTCATTTAAGTTACGGGAAACATTTGGGCCTAAGAGGGTTAAAAATATTCGGCGAGTTTACTATAGCGTTTTTACAGATGGCAGAACATCACCGCCTATTACTGTATAACCGGCCAATTCTCGTAGTCGTGAACACGAACTCCACCCAGGGAATATTGCGTTTCGTGGTCACACTTGCTCGCATGAGTGTCAGCCAAGAACTGTCACCGAACCCACTTGGGCTCGCTTCAAGACCACATCCCTGATCAAGCACAAACAGCTGTCCGACTGATGTATGCCGAAAGCTTCAGAGAATGTTTCCGTTTACCGGGGGTCAGAGCGGTGATACGGCCACAACCCTTAGCTAAGAGCAGGCCGAATCCCTCCGTATAACAAATACCGTCATAAACTTTACAACAACTAAAAACCTTAAAGTTTGCACCCTCCCAATGTATCAATTTGGAATTCTTTTTGCTCGAATTCCTAAATTTTTGCTTAATTTTCCGAATATAATTTCGCTTGTCTCTCCGCCAAGCATATTTCTGATCTGGTTTCGAACCAGGATCATCGGTAACAACTGTCATGTAACGACAGGCTGGACAGTTAGCTGAAATGGAGAAGACAAGCAGGAAAAAACACACATAACTCATAATGAGAACCTGTTGGAAAGCACCTACTTAGAAAACTTAGAAAGAGATGAAAGACGATAAACAGGCTGTGCCTGTGTGTGGTGAATATAATTGGCTTGGGATCTGTCCATTGGTTGGGTTTGGTATTGGCGGTGTTGGATCTCAAGGTTATACTGCCGCCAGATTACTTGACTTTCATAGAAGTAAATCGAACTCGGCATTCTGTGTCACAGATCCCTTTCTACGCGCACAGACTACACTCTGTGCGGTATATTACGGCCAGATTCGAATGCAAATGTAGGGCTGCGTAAGCCTCGTAGCATAAAAAAAAGAACTGCACAGAATGCTGTCATGTATAGCCAAATATCGAACCCCTGACACGTACAGACAAAATTTTCATACTCACACATAACCACGGCGTTACAATAATGCAATTAACGTACTAACACTATGATACCAGAACCCAAAATTGCAGCACGCCTCACAGCCAACTCGTGATCACGGACATGACTCTTAAGTTGGTTTTATCCATTTTTGCGACTGCGACGAACTATGTCCCTACGATACAATGTAATTTTTTAGTAAGGCATCCGAGTTGTGTTATAATTTAATCGATAAAATAGTAATAAATACAGTCTAACACGACTGTAATTAACTATAGTTTGAAATCATTTATAGCAACATGTTTCGGCTCTTAAAAGCTATCTTCAGGCTGATTATAAAGGAGTATATATAATACAGTGTCATAAAATAGACGAGATCTCGTTTACGTGAAGTTTATTAAAAGGATATTATTAAAATAAAGTATGCGTTGCGATAAAGCTCAGTCTGCTAACCTACACCTCAGCAACTCCAGTCATCTTTAACCATACTATATAATATTAAAAATTTTTAAACCTCAACGTATTTACAAGTTTTATCACAACTCGTACTTTATTTTAATAATATCCTTCTAATAATTCAAAGCTTTATGTAAACGAGATCTCGTCCATTTTATGGCGTTGTATTATATATACTCCTTCATATCCAGCCTAAAGATAGCTTTTAAGAGCCGAAACACGTCGCTGTAAATTATTTAAAACGACAGTTAATTACAGTTATGATAGACTCTATTTATTATTACTTTATTTATGGGATATATTCTAGAGTTCGTCTCCTTTTCGTTCTCCTAAGCACATGTTTTTTTTTAAGGCTTCCCCACCAAAACTTCTGTATATCGCTCATTTGCGACAAGAGTGTCACAACTCAAAATTTGGCATTTTTGAGTTATTGGTATACAAAGAAACGTTTGCAGATGCACTTTTAACAGGTATAGTGTAACCGTTGGGTTAGGTTCCACGATCTTGGCGTAAGGTTATACATTGGTCGTCGCGTAGATTATGATTCGTCCAGGTCTTCACTATAACTGGGGGGGGATTGGTCGTTTTGAAGGCTAGTTTGACTTTATAACAGCAGGGTCGTAAATAACACTCAGGGTTTTCTGGAGCGAAGGAAGCGTGTCCAACTGACACTTTCTAAGGAACCTTTTGTAGTCTTAGGACAGGATGGACGATGAGACACTTGACTTTTGTTCTGTTTTAGTATGGTCCGAACATGACTGACTGCTAGAAGACTTATTTGTATCATCCTTTCGAGCATGGGAGCAGGAAAATCACTAGAGAAGGTTTAAGTCAGTGAGGGACAAGAGTTCAACGCTAGCGGTAGCACCCAAGGGAGGTAAATGTCGTGTGACAGTGTTGTAACTAAAAACAACCGCCGTGGTTATTTCAGACTGCTGGCTGCTAAAAGTTGGTGTTAAATTTGAAATAAATGGTAAATAAAACAAATGATCTACTATCAGTTGCTAGTGCTGACACTGTGAAGTCCGTCTGATACAGCCTACACGTAAATATACCCTGAGATAGAACATGCAAACCGGCGCGAGATAGTTCGTTTTTTGTATGGGCAGGAAAGGACGGTTGCAATAGTGTCATAACACAGTCTGTAAAACGGGCCGCTGGAGAGCAGATGTGTCGTCGTTGCACTCATAGAAAACTATAGCACTTCAAAACTTTTAAAAGTTTCTCCTGAAAAAAATAACTAATTTTGAGTTGTGACACTGTTGTCGCAAAGGAGCGATATATTCATTTTATTCCTCCATTCTAGTCACATGACAAGACCGTTTACGTCTTCTACATTCTAACAACCAATATTACGTGCCCTGCATCAGCCACCATGGTCCTCAATAGGTCTATGTTATATTTTAATTGTTCATTTCTGTCAACTGTCACAGACTGAGGTATTTCCCTGAGCGCACTTTGAAATCACCCGTACTTTATGCTCGTCCCTCATCGGAAAAATAACTTTCAGAGCTGTATACAGGACGCGGGAATTATTATTATTATTTTGTACGAAGTTCTACCTTAAGCGTTTTGGAGAAAAAAAAATGGTGCGATAAAAAGTTTTCGAACTGAATAATAACAAGAATACTTTGTTAATTTAATCATGCTCTTCATACGTACCGCGCTTAGGCAAAGCTTCTGCCACATGCACTTTAACATTAATATGAACAAACGTTAAGAGACGTTTTTTAAAACAGGGAAAATTTGTCTGCTGTCTTAGGGAAACGAACTCGCCACCAGTTCCTCGACTGCTTAACGGAAACGTAGTGGATATCGAGTGAGTGCGGCCCAGTGCAGTTACTAAGTCCATGCCACAGAGTCGTTCTTGAAGACCTAATAGCAAGTGAGTCAAGAAATTCCTCGCAGTTCATGAAACCCACAGTACACAAATGCTGTCCACACCTTCACAGTCCGTCAGCCTAAGGCACAATGTAAAGTCTTCCCTGTATAAAACATAAAGGGCATTTGGGGGTTGGAAGCTCCACTTGTTCTTAGCCTCTGAGTTAGATTGATGTGACTGGTCAGCCCCACGCCCCATTCATTCACTTCGTTAAAAGCGATCGCCACCCTTTGAAGAGGAGGCTGGGTGGGCCCCAGAGCCAGCATGGACATTTTGGAGAAGAGGAAATCTCTTTGTTTGTCTGGATTCGAAACCTGAATTGTCCAGCTCACAGCCTAGTCACTACACCGACTACGGTACCTTAACATATCAACCACGCATCTACGCCAACTTCTCCAGCGATATGTTTTCTTTTACGTGTGCCAATTACAAATGCGTATTTCTTGTCTCTCACCAACGTACTTACTACTGCCATCTTGTTCGTGTTGGGATGCCGTTCAGAGATGGAGAATACAAATCTCAGTCACACCCCACATGTGTGAAAACATTATGGTACAGACTATCCAACACGATCTGTTTTCTCTTTCTGTCACCCTTCCTTTCCTGACCCCTCGGTTCAGTCTCAGACTTGCCCGTTCTCAATCTGCCATTGTATGACTCAGTTCGGTTTTGTGTATTGTCCACGGAAGGACCCTTCAAACTTCGAATCCAAGCAACAACCGCCATTGACGATGCGTGCTGAGTCACGTACAGTGTGCTGAACCTCATTGTCACAAAATATATCCTAATCAATACTGCATAGGAAACATTCTAGGGGGAATTAAAGAGGAGTGCGCTGACAATTTGCGGCGGGCTAGCATGCCATTCTCTTTCTTGCCCTTCTGTGTTAATCGATAGGCCCTTCAGAAGCCACAATATTTCTCCCAGTTAATTCAATAGTGTCCTTGTATTGCATCATGTACAAAGCGCATTGCTTCTGACAATGACACACAGGAGGTCTTATGTTACAAAGTCCACAAACACTCCATTATTTCTTACAAAATCAGGATCTCAACCATATCTACACGTTTAATGTTATCAGTTTATAAAGAAATACATACATAATAAATGATGTCCAACGTGTGCAAGTGGGAAGTTAAGAAACACTGTTATCAAATAAAATGTCGCACATCTTGGACAGAATTAATTATAAATGAATTCCTTTGTAAATTACCTCCCTGAATATGGCCTATAGAGGCCGAAACACGTAGGAGGAGCATCACAAAATAACGAAGAGTTTTTTAATGGTTACATGTGCCATTAGTTGGATTAAAGACTGTGTATACACATTTATACTATACGGTAAGAATGTATTGGTGGTAGACATTTTGCAAATGCATGTTCCACTACTTAGTGGGCTCCAGTGCAGACGGCCTCCGGGTGTGACGTGCGAATGAATCCAGGCAGACGAATGACAACTAGTGGTTCCGCAGTTATGGGATTGGGCGAGCAACTAACCCTTAAAGAAGGAGGAGGAGAAGAAGAAGAAGAAGAAGAAGAAGAAGAAGAAGAAGAAGAAGAAGGTTACAAAATATTACATGGGATTTCAGACTTGACAGGATCATGGGAACACGGTAATGGAAAACGGGGTGCCATACAACGGGGGGAATTTCTTGATCTGCTCGGAGACTTACTAGCGTAAGGGTCATCTTTGTCCACGACTATTCAGCGAACAAACTTCCTTGTGAACACGGAAGTATTCAGAACTCAGCCACTTCTTGGGGATCAGTGGTCCAGAGAACTGCGTAATTACAGTTTATGCTGCAGCGCCCGATTCTCTGCCACTAACATCGCTTACTACCGACATCTTTCGCCAGTATTGCTTCACATAACGAAATTTCGTGCAACAGTCAATACCGTACTTATCGCTACCGCGTTCTGCACGTTTCACATTTCGCGTTTCAACATTAGCATCAGCGAAGGTCACGGTCGAGTGTGTTTCAGAGGTGCCAGTTTCAGATTTCGTTCCAGAGACTGGAGATCCGAAAATCGAGGGTTTTCTCAGTCCCACGACGCGTTGTTCATTGTCCTTTCCAATTCGGTATTCATAACAATACTAGGCTATAAGGGGACTAAACACACCTGTAGACAGCCGCAACCTACGAATTTTAAATGAACTCTGTCATGTGTTCATACACCTGCGTAAAAAAAGGTAAGGGTCTCCCCACAACATGACGTAAAGGCACCGGTCGGGAGTAGACGTATAACTCTACCCATTCTTAACCTCGACGCCAGATCGGGGCGCGTGGTACTTTCCCCAGAAAAGAGCCCCTACACACTGTGCAGAAGGCTATGTGGGCCGCACGGCCACTCTGGATGGTTGAGGAGAATAGAAAATCTGTTGCTCCCACCGGAGTTCTAACAACCCCGAACCGTCCAGACGGTAGTCAGTCATACAACGTAACCTGCCACTCCGAATATCATGAAGATTTATGTAGGCGTGGGTTTATAGCTGAACGCATTCTTAAACTCGGTCAGCTTCACGCCCCGGACGCTTTATCCCAGGGAAACATCCTGCAATACCAACTGAATTGGAGAATGAGTGGACCCCAGAGCCGATCTGCAGGTTTGGAGGTGAGACAAATCTCTTACTCCCGCTGGGTATCTACCCACGACTCCTCGGTCGTCCAGTCTCTAGTCACTACAATGAATGCTCACATGAGAGCAAATCAATGAGGCTGAGGCAGAATGGGCATGCAGAACGTACGCAGAGAAAAGACCAGATCAACACGTAGTTCTAGTGGCAAGAAGGCCCATATTCTGTTTGTTTCATTTAACGACGCTGTCAATAGCTCAGATTATATAGCTTGCGATTATAACACAATTAGTCAACAACGAAGTGGAAAGGTTGCGAAAGGAATCGGTCTTGGCCTACTATAAGATAGTCTATTATTCCGCCCGATACGGGTTGTACGGTCCGGGAATCGAATCCCGGTGAGGGTCAAATTTTTCGTACCCGTACAAATAGGCCCTGGATCCCACCCCACCTACCGTACAATGGGTACCGGGTCTCTTTCCTGAACCTAAAGCGGCCAAGGCTTGGCGTTGACCACCCCCTCCATCTAACGCCGAGGTTAAAGAAAGAGTAGAGCTATACCTCTACTCCCCTCTGGGCCTTCATGGCATGTTCTAGGGTGAACTGTAACTATTAATTTTTACCTACTATCCCGTCATTTGTACGAAAGGACGTCCAAGACCATCCAAAAGCCTTAACCAGGACATCCAGTCTCTGTGAACCGTGGACTTCTTAGGGATGCTGGCCTGTTATCCTCTAGACTACAACGAGTGAGGATAATATTAAAATGAAACTTAAAGAAACAGAACATGAGGGTGCGGACGAGATTAATTTTGCTTCAGGATTTAGAGCCAATCACGGGTCCTTGTGAATACCCCGTACAATAACGAAACTGCGGGTTCCGTCAACGGTTTGGAATACTTGAACAGGTTAAGTGACTATTAGATTCTCAACAACAATATTTCTTCAGTCGTGTGGTTATGCTGCCAGCTGTCTTAGTATACTCTGCCTGGGGCAAATACATTACTTGTACTTCTTCATTTAGTTATATAAAATTTCTTGCCCCCCTAAAAATAAGACAGCGCGAAGAAGCAACTTTGAATTCTCGTGCGGTCAAACACCGATATAGCGCCACTGTTTTGACAGCAATTTGTGGCGGTATATCGAGGGTGGGAGTCAAACGAAATGCTGTTTAACAGCAAATTTCTGTTCACAGACTTTCTTGGGCGCTAAGTGACGGCGGCTGTACGTCGGAGTACCTCACTATGATATGCAGCATCTGCGAAATTCCGGTGATACATAGGCCCAAACAATGAATTCTGACGTCTAAGTACCCTTCTCTTAAATTTCTGTAAAAGTGCAGACGGTAGCATCACGCGGAGAGACAATACTGCAAGCCAAAGAGCAAACGACAAGAACCGTCTACAGAACGTACGAACAGAAACACAGCATCATACGCCTACGCACCATTTTGGTTTAATCCAATCGAGGGGAAGTACCCATTAATTAGAAATCACGACGGTATATGAAATCAGAAATGCTGCTTACCCGAACCCAGTGGCTTCAGCGATCCGTGTACCGGGTACGCTGCCGAAGTACACGCTGCAACTTGTGACGGCTGACGCAACAAGTACTGAAAGAGAGATACACATGCACACTATAGCGCTCAACATACAGTTTAACAAACATGGGGAAGTTAACACATGCATGTCCACATGATAGCGACCATGCTACGGGGTTTAACGACTGAGGATTCGGGATTCGATTTCCAGCAGAGGCAGAGATTTTGATCCTTTCCAAAGCGTCCAGACCGGCTCTGGGGCCCGTTCAGCCACATATCCAATGGGCACAGGGGACCCGTTATTCAGGGTTAAAGCGGTAGGGGTCTGGAGCTAATCACACAAGTTAAGAATGCGTGGCACTACACCTACACTCCTATGTACGCCTTTATTGCATGGCCCTTAGTAATGCATAGGAAAAACTACATTTATTTCTTATAAGTAAGTACCTGTATGTAACATGTCTGAAAGGGTATGGAACGGCACATAAAAATATTCTCCACTAGAACGTACTCAACCGAAATGAGAGAAAAGTGCCAAATTAAATATAACACGCATGGGGTAGCAAATGCTGAATGCCTTTGTAACACCGTGTAGTATGCTGGGTGGGACCAATCTTTTGGAGGAGCATTCTGCCTGTCACTTCACGTGTCTGAACTAGGTTCTGATAATTTGCTTCTAGAACATAACGTGACAACACAATAAGTACAAAAGTGTACAAATATAAAGAAACCTTTCACAGAAGTCAAATCTGGAGCGTACAAGATACAGTAGCTCATAAATAACGTGCTAACGTAGCATTCTTTAGAAGGCTGAAATTTAAAGAAATTAGGAACTGAACCAATAGGACTAAGTGTGGATAACAAACCAACTAGATGTCACTTTTGTGTAATGCTTTATTTTCTCCTTTATAAGTTGCTCAACATGTTTCGGGCAACTATGTGCCCATCATCAGTTGGTTTGTTATCCACACTGAATTACGATGCACGGTCAACCACATTATCAGATTTACAATATGACTAACTTCATCAAGCCGTGATTACAGCCTTTGCGACCGAATCTGCGTTGTTTTCAAAAAAGGATGGTGACTAATAGTTAAATACCATTCTTATCTGTCTTATCAGGTCAGACGTTATCTCTCGACGCTTGCGCCACACCAGACCACACTGGCATTTCCTTCTCCTGTGAGCATACGTGATTCCTCATGTTACCTGTGATTCACAGCGCCGTGTGGCGCAATCACATGGCAAGATGTCGAATAATGGTACAAACATCACAGAACGGCCCAGGAACCGTAGTACGATGCCCGGCGGGGGCATTTTATTCCTAAGTGGCCAGACCACTCATCTCCATTTAATGTCTAGGCCAAGAATACGTGGAACAGCATATCCACTCTCCCATACGCTTTCATGGACTGATGCTTAAACACAAGGACTTCTTTACTTTATATAAATAAGTGGGTACATGGGAAATAAATCGAATGTGAGTTCTTAAATACCATTATATTACATGTGTGTACGAGGCAGCGCAAATAACACTTTTCGATGGCTTAAAAGTGCCGCCGAACTTTGTTCAGTTTCCGTTATAATTATTCTGACGTTGTTCCCAGAGGAATTCACGAAGGAAACTTTCCTAATGCAGAGAGTTAAAATCTTCCAAGTCGACATCAAATTTAGCAACTGTAAAATTACAATCGTGCAACGGTCACAAGCCTAGTAGGATCAGAATTTTTATTGCGTTTAATTGCGGACGTTACGAATTTACTATTTTTCTATTGCTATGACTGATATGGTATTCAACGTACCTCACAGTTCCTGCATCCCAAGGTTATTTCATATCCCTCACATACAGGTCATATAGTGGCATGCACTCCACCTCATGAAACGCGTTGTCCCGTGACAAATGTCCCCCAAAATCATCTTGCTTCTTAACATCAGATGATGAATTTCATGTAAGCAGGATATCAAATCCCCCAAAATACATGAACATAGGGTGCAGGTTATCACTTCTGCCATCTTATGAAAGCGGGGGTGACAAGTCACGGACGGCAGCCAACTAGTAAACTTCGCCAACTTGCAGTCCATAAGTGGCAGATGGTAACTGCCCTTGCGTCTATACAGTCACTTAACATCCACATATTAATATGGACATTATTAAACTTACTAACCAAAACCTACACTAACATGAAAATTTGTCATTAAGAGCACAGTATTTCGGTCTTCTGCTGTGCTGTCTGCTAGGATAATTGTGTTTCAGTCCACAACTGAGCAAGATTCTGTGGGGTCAGCACCCACTATCCTAGCTCAGGCTCCCTCTCTCATATTTTCCCTTTGACCACTGCCTACAATAGACAGCTTTTCTTCATGCTAACGAAAATTACAAACCCCCCCTCCCCCCGCAAAACATTTAAGGCAAAGCCAGCACATACCACAAATTCCACACACTTGCATTTGAAATTCGATCACAAAGAATATGCATCTGATTACTGCGCCCAGGAAGAAATGTAGTTTTTTCAACTGTAAATCGATCAACACAGGTCATGCCTGCCTTCTATTGTACCAGGATTACTTATACCGTTGGTAGGAGGGGTGATTCCCGAACCTGACCTTAATAGTTTTCCATAAAAATGTTTTCAAACACTTATTAATAACTATCAACAGTTCCTGGTCAACTGGCACATTAAATTCAACCATATATTTCTAATTGCCCAACACTATTCCATCCATACTTCAAGACCTCAAACAAAGGGAGTGAAGGAATCAATAAATACATTTCAAGAACACCTTCTTACATTTTTTGTTGTATATTTTTACCAATATAATATATATTTACAAAAACTCCTAAAACAGAGTTCCAATAAATTTACTTTATAGCGAATTAACATAGCCACCGCGATTCAATCACTATATAGGCTTCACAGTATTTACAACAAATACCAAAATAAAAATTCTCACGAGTGTAATATGTTCAAAACAGCAGCTCATGGCCTTCAGTTGTGTACATTATTCCACAAACTGCAGTGATCAAAAGCACCTGGACTAAGGTAACAGTGGTATTTGACAAAACAAGTCTACTCTGGGCATTCTGGCAACAGTGCCCCCTAAGTGAATGTGTCCTCCAGACAGTTCTTGGTCCCTTCTACAACATGCTCTTGCCATTTGTAGTCTGAGGGGTTCACAAAGAGTCTTAGGGGTAAAAACACCTGGCCTGGATCAGGGTAGAGGTAGAAGTTTGCCTGACCAAGGCTGGGGGAGGGGGGGGGGAAAGGTATTACAACCGGTTCCAAACCGCCTCTTTGCCAACTAGTAACTGCATCACCGTCTGGAACGACAGTTCTTCTCACTTTAGTAACACCATAACATTATCGAAAAAGAATTTCGAAACCTTCAAATGATTTCGGTACTTTGTTACGTAAATACAAACCACAAAACAACTCCGTAATGAGAATTTTCATACAAAAATACCACTGCCACGCTTTCCTAGGCTTTAAATTAGACCATTTCGGGATATTTCACACATTTTTACAAAAAAAAATCTTTACAAAAAATGATCATTTACATAAAACTTCCGAACACAAAATTAATTACACCTTGAACACAGTACTGAAAATAAACGTCTGATATTTATACTGTTGTGTGGATTACAGTATCGTAGACCACATTCTGCAATCGTTCTCGCCGTAAACATTAAATCTCGTCCTATGCTCAACGGCTAGACTTGTACTGACAAATTTAAACACAAACATTGCAAGCACACAGTCTGTTTCATGCAACACTGCTTACTACAACCGTTACTGTATATATCCATTTCGCATATGAAAGAGATCACATGATTAAGTTCGTTGGTTTTAAATTTCTTTGCACTTGTAGGCTGTGGCAACACTGTTCGGCTTGGGGAGTGCACCCTACACATCAGCAAAACTATAAAAAAAGGTTTAGAACACAGAGGGATGGGGTAGCGTCAACTTTGCTGTAACGGAAAACTAGTAACAGTGGGGGTGGCTCCATCTATTTAGAAATAATATAAGTGAGATACGGCCTAAAAAGTGGCAGAGAGAGGAAGTCAACGTAACGAACGTTCTGTTGCATCACTTTTACGATATGGACGTGCACAAGAAAACACCACTGCACTGCAAATTATTAATAATATAATTTTACACCGTCATCGCAAGAAACGGCCTCTGCTGCAAAACATCAACACCTTCCTTGGCTTGCGCCGAGCACAGGTCGGGGGTAGACACTGAACGCGTTAATTTTCCAATTCCCGCTCCCGCGGACATGTCCGCAGCTACCGCCGCTGCATTTCCTGTAAGACTGCCGAAACTGAATATGGACACAAGACTCGTTATACGATCGATTTCCATTGTCGTAGACCCTTTCTCCTCATCCTGAACACCGTCATCGTCGTCGTCTTCGTCTCCGCCAGTCGCTACACAGTCCGCAAGCAGCGCAGCATCGTCCAAAAACACAGAATCATCACCCTCACCACCACAACACGCTGAAGTCTTGGCTCGCTTGGGCAAAATAGATGAAATGGCTTCTTCCGTTTCCCATTCCGCTACGGCCCGCCTTCTCTTCAGGCACCTTGTCGACGAACACGTACTTGTTGCGTTCGATCTGTCACGCAGAACACTACTGTCTCCACGGGTAGGAGCTTTATCCAGATCTAAATATGTGGGGAGATCACTCTGCGATGAGGAGGAGTTTGTGTGGTAAAGGGACGGTGTTTGGTTTTCTTTGTCATCCTCACAGGTCGGACGGGAAGGCGCATTATCCACACAACGGCCGCATGCTGCTGAGGGTTCAAGGAATTCTTGGAGATGGTTAACTCCGGGCGACGCTTGTTCAGACTCTGACGTTGTCTGCTGTGGTGATCCAATGCCAGCTTCTTCCGGTGTTAAAGCCACAAGTCCCTCATCATCATAGTTCTGCTCGTACTCTTCATGCTGCTGATCCTGTGGAGTTGTAGCTGCAGTTGTCACATATCCACCATCGGCGCCACCCTGCTGGGACTGAACCATGTGGTACGCTTCTTCCATAAAGATGTAACGCGCCTTCTGCAGAACCGTGGCCACAAGGAGGTTCTTATGAAGGCTAACACCGCCACGCTGGGCGCGTGATTGCGCTATTTTGGTCAGAGAAATGCTGATAAGTCTCTGTGCTTCTGTTGCCATTATTACTGATGAGATAACAATATAAAACAATTAATTATCAGGACGACGAAATTATTTTGTTGACTTGTTACGGTTGGATCACAAGTTCGTTTCACTTCACCACTACCAGTCTTTTCGATTACCCAACTAGGGTACACCTCGCGTACACGACCTCGCAATGAACGCCACTATAGCACACAACACCAACTAACATCACCACACTTTCCACTGGAATGGCGGTTGATGTCACCGCCACCCATATATGTAAGCTTTCGTTGCCCTGACGTCACGGCCTACTTATCAACCAATCAGTGGACGTCCTTCGTCATTTAAAAGAGGCGACTGAACTGCCTCCTACGGGAAAGCACCAAATCATTTTCCAACGTAGCCTTAAATGACAGAAGCAATAAGGTCGAAAGTCGTAAACACTTTGGCTAAAATATTGAGTAGATGTACCGTAAACATTTTAAGCAAATTGAAACCTTATTGCACATTTCTTTAGACATGGAATATGACGGAAGTTGTGAATGACGTTATCCGACAAAGGAAAAAATCAACCTACGTATTACACTTCGTTTTGTTTCTCTTCGTTATCTTAGTCACCCACCATTTAATGCTTCCCTAACGTTAAATACACATCATATTTTAAAATATTACAACTTCCATAATACATGCACACCGATGAAGCTTTGCTACCACAACTGCAGTGAGAATGCAAAATAATTTGTCTACTTCAAAGTCATCACAAGCACTGAAATGTTGATTTCGGAAATAATTATAATTTTCGTACAGGACCGCTTGACACGTAAATTCCACACGAGATCAAGAAAATATATGCGTTAGTATTAACCATGGCTTGTGAGATTGTCATATTTGCAAAGAACATGGATGCCCCTGCCATCTATTGGCCGAACTTTAGATATTACAGTACTAGCCTGACCTCTACGAGTAGCACATCTCTGGCGCAACGGCCAACTACCAGCTGCAAAACCTAACGCATGCGTGTGTCCGTGCTGCAGCTCGTGGAGTGGAAAAAACGTAGAAGATATTCCGAAATTCGACGACCTTGATACACAATATTGTGAAATGTGCACAACACTACTAATTACTTATGTCGGGGATATGATGCACTACATATTGGGTTAGGAAATACACATTTATAGTCCATATATGTAGGAATATTACGATACATACAACGGCGACTGAAAATTTAAAACGGTACGTCACGGAAGTTACATACGAAGCAGAACAATAGTTACTTGCTGCTAAATGCTGAATCATTATCTTGGTCTTCTTTAGGTTCAGCATCAGTCCGGCTTTCTCACTTTCTTCCTGTAGCTTTTTTAGTAGTTTTCTCATGTCTTCTTTATCCTCAGCTAATATTGTGGTGCCATCTGCATATCATAAATTGTTTATAGTTCTTCCTCCCACTTTTATTCCTATGTTGTCTTCAAATCCAACCCTTCTCAATATATATTCACTGTACAGGTTGAATAAATAAGGGGGCAGGATGCACCCTTGTCTAACACCTTTACTCAGTTCGAACCACTCTGTGTCACCATATTCTGTTCGTACTGCGGCTTCTTGTTTCGTGTACAGGCCCTTTATGAGGAACATAGGGTGTTATGGCACTCCCATGCTTCTTAATATGCTCCACAGTCGACTATGATCTACACAGTCAAAAGCTTTGCTGTAGCCTATTTGCACATAAATATTGTTTTGCCACTGGAAGTACATCTTAGTTCCAGAAGTGTGGGGGTCATGTAATGAATAAAATGACTTTACAGGAACTCATCCTGACAAAAGTAATAATGAATGGAGTTACTATGACTACTGCATGTTAAAGGAAAGTACTGAGGAAAATTTTTGGGCCTCGTAAAGATCGTGAATTGTGTTGAATAAAACATAACAGAGAATTATACTAATTGTTTCAAGAACCAGGTAGAATGGTAATTATGAAGGCAGGGCATGTGAACATAAAGAGTGCTAGTGAAATGCCAAAAAAAAATTATAATCCAGAAGGAGAACTGGAGTCAGAAGGCTCAAAGATACATAGATGGTGTGAATAATACGAAAATGGTACGTGTTAGAAAATGGAGGTTAGAAAAACTAAGGATTGAGATGGCGGCAAATCCTATCCAGGGCAGGTCAATGATGATGATGATTCTCACTACTACAAAACTGGAAGTAAAGCATAAGTAAGTTCTCAGTATGACAACAAATTGAAGATATGGGTGTATACTGAACTTCCAAAGCCTCATATATATCACATGTTTGTGTGTCCTACCCATTTCACAGGTCATTTAACCAGTAATTTAATTTGAACTTCGTTTCATACAGCCAGCTGGAAAAATGCTTAAAAGACGTACAGTACAATGTTAATCTGATCTTGATGTTACCCCTTCACATCCTCAGCTTTTCATGTGCTCACTTTTGAAGAGGATTCCCCTCCAAATTTTGTATGCATTTATTGTCCATGCAATCCAAGCCAAGTACTTTTATTTTACTATTCCAATACAAGGTGACTAGTATAAATCAAACACTACTATAATATGGGGTATTCTAAACAGCCTACTTACTTCAACCCTCCTAGGCCTAAATAATAATAATAACAATAAAAAATAATAATTAAAAAAAACTTTGTAATATATATTTTTCACTCAAAGAGGGATATTTATTTCACAGTCACACAAAATGTCAGGATCAGGAAATTTTGCATTTTGGGAAGCAAATGGGGTGATGAAAGTTATTAAACTGAATAGACAAGCATTTTTTGAATGTATTCTCTAAATTAATTGTGCTCCTTTTTTGTATACATCCCTGCTGTAAAATATAAAGAGAAGAAAATTCAATGAAATAATTAAGGCAATTGGTCAAATTGAGTGCAAGGATTTTGGATACGATGGGCAAAAAGGACTCAAATTAAATCAACTACGTGATCATAGATTTTACAGTTTTTATAAAAGTATGTAATACATTACTGAAATGTGAAAAATATTGCAATACTGCTGCTTCTTTGGCAGCCAACAGGGTAAAGACTTGGTGACATGCAAATTCATTTCAGTGCTGGACAATTCTGACACCTACACTGATTACATGTTAGATAATTCTGATGTTCAGTTATGCACTTTCCTTGCATATAGAGTACAGACCAACAAAAAAGAATTGTACCATTTCATTCACAGCTTGCAGAAAAAAGGCAGAAATTTAAAACCATACCTTAAGACATTTCGGCAAGTATGTCAGTCCTTACAATACGGCACTAGGCCATTTGTGCTAATTAATATACCAAATGTAAGTCTGAACTACTGAAATTTCAACCAACACTTGCCCTACAACTATTTTCAAATTCAGTAAATAAGCAGATACTCAACTACCGTGCAATTCCTGCACCAACGAATTTTGATGTTGAAGACTTGCAATACAGAGAGATTTGGGTTGAATCCTGAAGTTATATGCATTTTCTTGGTTTCACTACTTTAAAAATTCATTTTCCACACAATTTTTACATGCTTCCCAACCTTTACGAGAGTCGGCTTCTTCTCTTCAGTACTTTAAATTATGGCAGTTTTTTACTGCAGTCTTACAATCTCACAAGGTAAACTTATGCGTTATTCCGTTCAATTATACACACACAGTGCATTTTTTCACATTTTCCATTCCAGCATTATAATTCACTTAATATAATTTAAACCAACAAATGTACACAATTATATTAGACTGATGATAATATTATAAAAATCACTTACTCCTACATGCTTTGGGCCTTGCTGGTCCATCATCAGGAAGTACAATTATTGTATAAAATGGCTGCTTGATATATTGGACTCTTGCATGTTGAGGAACTGCTGGAAATTCTTCAGTGTAGAATATGTAGCATACTGAATTTATTGCGCACAGTAAGTTGGAGCACAGTAGTAGTAGTAGTAGTAGTACCACCATAGCACCATGAAATCCTCCAACATATTAACAAGCTGCTCCAAATTACTGTGCACAATTCAGTCCGCTATATATTCTACAGTGAAGAATTTCTAGCAGTTCTACAAGCCTGAGTCCAATATTGCAAGCAGCCATTTTATACAATTATTGTACTCCCTGATGATGGGCCAATAAGGCCCAAAACATGTAGGAGTTAGTGGTTTTTATAATATTATCATAAATCTAATATAATTGTATGTATTTGTTGGTTTAAATTATAGTATTTACATACAGTGGAATCAATGTCCACAGGCAATCAGGATTTAAGTTTCAGGGGAACAACCTTCCAGCAAATTTACATATTCTCTGCTTAAAAAAAATAAAACCTGTCATCAGAGACCAAGTTCCTGTTACATAATTTCTTGAAATGCCTAAATAACACCCATACATCCCCCCTCACTCTCAAACTCCTTTATAGCCCAACTTATGCATAAATTTTATCCAGGCTGTGATATGAATTTCAAAATTTAATTTTATGGGCAAATAACCATACATGCTCGACTGTTTGAAATGCACTAACCATATATTAATACGATCTGCTGAAAATTTACATTAAAAATTTTAGGGTATAACAGTATGGGCATCCAAGATTTTTCATAAATTGACTCAACATAACATAATTAGGAACAAAATACCAAATTTGATGCTTCAAAATTGAAAATTCAAATTTTTGTTTTGGATAAGACATATTAATCATATTTTACATTTGCTGCAGCAGCAGTAGAACTGAGTGTCACTTAATCCATGACAACAAAGCTCAGACTTAACCCTATATCATATAACTTACTTACAGGAACTGCAGAAATCCACACAAAAAAATCATACCGCTAACCTGCTGGGTAAAAAGTACGCTAGGAAGAACTTGCATAGTGAGCAGCAGTCTTCCTTTCAAACATAAACAGCACATTCTCTATAATGTCCCACTACCAATAAATCTGAGATGTAAATGGTTGTTCATTAAGTCACAAAATGGCAAATACTTTGCAAATGCCTGACACCAAGTTTGCAGAATCACATGCTGCACTAGCAGTGTTTTGGTCTCGAAAGATTGAATTAGCATTAAAAATTATACTCTTGGTGTGAACTGCTATGAAGTTTTAAACAATACTGAGATTCATTATGTCACTGGCAGCATGAAGAGAATTAAAAGGGGATAGGTACCACTATCTTGCACTGCATATCTTTGATCCATTACAGCAGCATGAGTAATCTTACCCTTCTAGAATCAATTTAAAAATCTGGTTATGTCTTTGAGATCCTCGCTTCCATCTTACTTTGAACCACCACCAAATTATTGGTTCCCACTTCCCAAATTCTTACCAGCAAATTATGTGACAGTACCTCAACACAGGGCATGGCTGGTCCTGAACAGTCCATTCATAATCTTCAAATATTTCCATATCATGTACACATCATCCACGCAGCATCGTCCAGTAACCTAAGGAACAAACAATCATAATTTCTGTAAGGGCATACCAACCACTTTTATGGCTTAATTATGAATGCTGGACTGTTGAATATGACCTAACAAATGATAAACAAAAAATATTTCAACTTACACACATAAAAGATCGTTTTTAGAGTTTGTTTTCAATGGGCCCACCTGGGAAGCATATATTTTACAGCTCATCATGTGACTGACTGGCACTGTTTGATGTATGCTCAGTTGGAAAAGCCCAGAAGGATGAAGGCAAACCACGAGCATCTCTTTCCCTTTTGGCAAAAGCAGAGAATGAAGATATGCAATTTCCAATAAAGTGATTTGAGTGACCAAGAACTGCTAACTCGACATGAGGATTCATTGGTTCTAAACGATGCACAGTAACCTGAAAGTGAACAGTTAACACATAGTTAATAAATTTGTTTATAAAAATTAATGGAAACCTTAATCTGCATGCAATGTCCTTTATTTTGTGCAGTGTGTGAGTAAAGAAAGTTTAATGTAGGGAAAACATCTCAGCAGCCAGATTACCTTCCCATGACCGTAAGGTCTATACAGCAAAATGGATCTTAGATTTTATAATACAATATTCTTCTTCTTATGAAGAGCTACAACCTATATAAGGTTCTGGCTTGCTCAACCACTTTCTTCCAACTAGCTCTATTCTTTGCTACTTTCTTCCAATTGCATAAGTTTATGCTGTTTATATCTTCCAAAATATCAACTTCCCTTCATGTTTTAGGTCTTCCAATTGGTCTTTTAAACATGGGTTCCCATCTCTTAATCTTCTGCACAATATTATCCTCAGCCATGCATTCAACATGGCCTAACCAATTTAATCTTTGTTTTTTAATAAACCCAATTATATTTTGTCCTTTTAATATAT
>Ga0123353_10003446_pt1 | contig 19975 bp, 18 predicted proteins | sample TergutLab28metaG_3_FD_92763 | JGI IMG/M metagenome (GOLD analysis project Ga0123353, IMG submission 92763) | Labiotermes labralis P3 segment gut microbial communities from Petit-Saut dam, French Guiana - Lab288 P3 | ecosystem: Host-associated > Arthropoda: Insects > Digestive system > Gut ... | reverse complement strand
GGCCGACAAATTGATCGAGGATTTTGACGCCGCCAAGGGCGTGGAAACCCTGGCCGACGGCTGGAGCAACGAGCGGATGGAGGGCTACATCGCCGAACAGAAGATACCCTGCCCCATCTGCGGCAAGCACGATTTTACCGGCATCCGCAAGTTCAACATGATGTTTAAGACCTTTCAGGGCGTCACCGAAGACAACGCCAACGAAATCTACCTGCGCCCCGAAACCGCCCAAGGCATCTTCGTCAACTATAAAAACGTGCTGCGCAGCACCCGCCGCAAATTGCCCATGGGGGTCGGGCAGATCGGTAAATCCTTCCGCAACGAGATCACGCCCGGCAATTTCATCTTCCGCACCCGGGAGTTCGAGCAGATGGAGATGGAATTCTTCTGCAAGCCCGGCGAGGACTTGGAGTGGTTTGCGTACTGGCGGGGCTTTTGCCGGGATTTTCTGGTGAATCTAGGGTTGCACCCCGAGCACCTGCGCCTGCGCGACCACAGTGCCGAGGAGCTGTCCCACTATTCGAAGGCTACCACCGACATCGAATTCTTATTCCCCTTCGGCTGGGGTGAGCTGTGGGGCATCGCCGATCGCACGGATTTTGACCTGAAGCAGCACCAGGAGCACGCCGGTGAGAATATGGAATATCTCGACCCCCTCACCAACGAGAAGTATATCCCCTACGTGGTGGAGCCTGCCGTGGGCGTCGAGCGCATGATGCTGGCCTTCCTGTGCGACGCTTATGATGAAGAGAAACTCGATGATGGAGAAACCCGAACCGTATTGCATTTGCACCCGGCGCTGGCGCCATACAAAGCATCGGTATTTCCGCTGCAAAAGAATAAGCTGGGCGAGCTGGCCACCTCAGTGTATGACAAGCTGGCCAAGCAGTTTTCTGTGGAGTACGATGAGACAGGCGCCATTGGCAGACGTTACCGCCGGGCCGACGAGATCGGCACGCCCATGTGCATCACCGTGGACTTTGACACCGTGGAAAACAACACCGTAACCGTACGCGACCGGGATACCATGGAGCAGGTCCGCGTGCATATTGATGCCTTAGCGGCTTATATAGAAGAAAGAATTGATTTCTAGTGGATTCAGTAGGCGTCGTATCCTTAGGATGCAGCAAGAACCGCGTCGACACCGAGCGGATGCTTGGTATGCTCACCGCCGCGGGGTATGCCATCGAAGCCGACCCGGCCAAGGCGCAGATCATCATCGTCAACACCTGCGGTTTTATCGAGCCGGCCAAGCAGGAGTCCATCGACGCCATCCTGGACATGGCCCGCTACAAAGAAAGCGGTCAGTGCAAGCTGCTGCTGGTGACCGGCTGCCTGTCCCAACGTTATGCCACAGAGCTCCATGAGCAGATGCCGGAGATCGACGGTTTGCTGGGCGTGGGGCAGTACGACCGGCTGTTGGAGCTGATCAGCAACGCCGAACAGGGGAAAAGGCCGTCGTTTACCGCGCCATGTACGGATTTTATGGAAGAGAGCGACCGCGTACTCACCACCCCGCCCTACACCGCCTATGTTAAAATCGGCGAAGGTTGCGACAACCGTTGCAGTTACTGCGCTATCCCGCTGATCCGGGGCCCCTACCGCTCCCGCCCCATGGCCGATATATTGAAGGAGATGGAGCGGCTGGCCGGGCGGGGCGTGAAGGAATTTACCCTGGTATCCCAAGATACCACCCGCTACGGTACGGATTTTGGCTCCGGCGAAAGCCAGCTGCCCCTGCTGCTGCGACAGGCGGCGGCCCTGCCGGTTGTGACATGGCTGCGGGCGCTGTACTGTTATCCCGCCCGTGTTAACGAGGCGCTGCTGGACGCCCTTGCCGGCCTGCCTAACGCGTGCGGTTACTTGGATGTTCCCATCCAGCATATCGTACCCCGGCTGCTCACCGCCATGAACCGCCACGGTACCGCCGCCCACATCCGCTGGGTGATTGAGGAGGCAAGGGCCCGGAACCTGGCGTTGCGCACCTCGGTCATCGTAGGTTTCCCCGGCGAGACCGAGACGGATTTCACCGAACTTCTGGACTTTGTATCCCAAGCGCAATTCGACCGATTGGGGGCTTTCGCCTTTTCGCCGGAGGAGGATACGCCCGCAGCCGCGCTGCCGGATCAGGCGCCAGAAGAAATCAAGCTGCAGCGGTTGAATAAGCTCATGTCCCTTCAGCAGCGCATCTCAGCGGAGCGCAGCGCCTTGCGGGTGGGCTCTGTCTGCCGGGTGCTCACCGAGGGCAGGCGGGCAGACGGCGTCTATTGGGGGCGGTCCGCCTGGGAGGCCCCGGAGATCGACGGCCACATCCTGTTCCGCTCGGCCGCGCCCCTGAAGCCCGGCGACTTTGCTGCGGTGCGCGTCACCGGTTCAAAGGCTTACGATTTGATAGGAGAAATGGTATGAATCTGCCCAACAAGCTCACCTTGTTCCGGGTCGCGCTGGCGCCGGTGTACCTGGCCTTGCAGGCCGCCGCTCCCCGGTGGACCGCCTGGGCAGCCCTGGCCGTGTTTGCCGTGGCGGCCCTTACAGACCTGCTGGACGGCAAGCTGGCCCGGGCCCGTGGCCAGGTGACCAACTTCGGCAAGTTTATGGATCCCATCGCCGACAAGCTGCTGGTGATCCCGGCTATGGTGCTGATGGTGTCGCAAAACGGGCTGATCCCGGCCTGGGTGTGCATCGTGTGCGTGGCGCGGGAGTTTATCGTGTCCGGGCTGCGGGCGGTGGCAGCGGAGCGGGGTGTGGTGATCGCCGCCGGGCAATGGGGTAAAATCAAAGCTACGGCCCAAATGGTTGCCATCATGCTGCTCACCGTGAATCTGCCCGCCCTGGGCTGGCTCAGCGCCGCCACGCTATACGTGGCAACAGCGCTTACGGTGATTTCCTGCGTGCAGTATATGTGGGGTGGGCGGCACGTGCTTCGAGACAATGGAAAATGGAAAATGGAAAGTGGAAAGTGATGGTTGATTTCCTCATTTTCCATTATCCATTTGCGAAAGAGGGGTTACGGTCATGATTGCGGAGATACTTTCCATCGGTACCGAACTGCTGCTGGGCCAAATCGTCAACACCGACGCCCAGTACCTGTCCCTGGAGCTGGCGGCATTGGGTATCGACGTGTACCACCACTGCACCGTGGGCGACAACCCCGTCCGCCTGCGGGAGGCTCTTGCCACCGCCCTGGCCCGGGCCGACACGGTGATTACAACGGGCGGCCTGGGCCCCACCGCCGACGACCTGAGCAAAGAGATCGTAGCCGAGTATTTCGGCCTGCCCCTGGAAGAAGACCCGCCCTCACTGGAGGCGATGAGCCGCTTCTTTGCTTCCTTGGGCCGGGAGATGACGCCCAACAACCGCAAGCAGGTGTACTTTCCCCGTGGCGCGATCATACTGCCCAACGAGCGGGGCACCGCGCCGGGCTGCATTGTGGAGCAGGGAAGCAAACGGGTGATTCAACTGCCCGGCCCCCCGCGGGAGCTGGTGCATATGTTCCAGCGGTCGGTGATGCCCTATCTTCGCGCTTTTGCGACTAAGAACATCACCTCCCGGTACGTGCGCATCTTTTGCATAGGGGAATCCGAGGTGGAGACCCGGGTACGCCCGGTGATCGACGCCCAGAGCGCGGTGACCATCGCGCCCTATTGCAGCCTGGGCGAGGTGCAGCTGCGGGTGACCGCCAAGGCCGGTACAACCTCGGATGCCTTGGCCCTCATCGCCCCGGTGGAGGCCGCGTTGCTGGAGCTGCTGGGCCCGGCTGTGTATGCGGTGAGCGATACCGCCGAGGACAGCCTGGCCCACTACGCTGTAGCTGCGCTGCTGGAGGCCGGAAAAACCGTAGCGGTAGCGGAGTCCTGCACCGGCGGGCTGGTCGCCGCCTCCCTGGTGGAGGTATCCGGTGCATCCGCCGCGCTGATGGAAGGATGCGTCGCCTACAGCAACGCCGCCAAGGTGCGCTGCCTGGGGGTTTCGCAGCGCACATTGGATGCCCACGGCGCGGTAAGCGAAGAGACCGCCCGGGAGATGGCCGCCGGAATGCGCGCCGCCTCGGGCGCCGATATCGCCGTGGCCACCACCGGCATCGCCGGGCCCGACGGCGGCTCGATCGAAAAGCCGGTGGGACTGGTTTATATAGCAATCGCCACTGCCCAGGGCGCACAAACCAAAGCGCTCCGGCTCACGGGCGACCGCAATCGCATCCGCTGGCTGGCTACGCTTCACGCGTTGAATGGGATTCGTTTGGCGGCAATCGCATCAGGCGAATAACCTGCTCCAATACCCAAAGGCCCCCAGCGCCATCAATAGCCCAAAGGCAATCAGCAGCGCGCCGCTGATCCATTGGATGGCGCGTTGGCGGCGTTTGAGCCAGTTGAGCGCGCCGGTCAGCCGGTGATACAGCAGCGCAAGCAGCAAAAATGGAATGCCCAACCCCAAGGAAAAGACGAACAGCATCAGCATCCCGGCGGGCAACGAGGCGGCTGTGGCGGCCTTGGTGAGGGCCGCGCCCAGGTACACGCCTGCGCAGGGCATCCAGGTGACGGCCAGCGCCGCGCCGAAGGCTACGGCTCGCAGGGGCGTAAGGGATTTGGAAGCCAGGGCCTGCGCCAAGGGAGGGCGCCCCCCGCTGTGTTTGGCTTTATGAAATATTCTTTGCATCAACCCTGAGAAAAACCCTGGGAAAACACCCATGGCATGGAGCCCCATCAGGATCAGCGCCGCTCCGCCCAGGCGGGTGAGCAATACCTGGTGGGCATTCAGCAACCGGCCCAGGGTGGTGGCCATCGCGCTCAGCGCCATAAACAACAAGGTAAACCCCAGCACAAAACCCGCTGTGTTCAGCAGCGTCTGTCGGCGGCTGTTTTGCCCGCCGCCGCCCAGGTACAGCAGGTATACAGGGATCATCGGCAACACGCAAGGCGAAAGGAAGGCCGCTAAGCCTTCCACGAATACCAACGCCAATACGCCAGTGGAAAGCTCAACCATTATGTATCCTCTTCCTCCAGCAGAATGGCGATGATCTCCTCCATGGGCTGCGCGCCGATGACCCAGCTTTTCTGATATCCTGCCTCGTCGATCACCATGGTGACCGGGATGTATCTGCTCTGGGCATACTGAAAAACCTTGCCGCCCTCATCGTACAGCACGGGCATGGTATAACCGTTGCGCTCCAAAAAGGCATCGCAGGTATTGCGCGTTTCGCGAATGCCGTCGGTCAGGTTCACGGCCCATACCTCGCCGGGGAAGTCGTTTTCCAGCATCCAATCGTGAAGAGCCTGCTTGTCGGGCATACCCTGGACGCAGGTGGGGCACCAGGTGGCCCAGAAGTACAGCACGATCTGCCTCCCCTCAAAGTCGGAGAGGGTTATCTCCTCGCCCGAGGCGCTGGTAAGCGTGAAGTCCGGCATCAGCGGCATGCCGTTTTCGTTGATGTCCGGCTTGGCGGCCTCTTCGGCCAGCGCTGCAACCGACAAGACGAGGCAGCAGCAGAGCAATAACAATCCTATTCTTTTCATGATATCTTCCCTTCCAGCCGGTGTAGTTCCTTTTGCACCTGCAGCAATTCCTCATAGGTGTTGACGCCCCAGGTCTCCTCCAGGCGCCCGGTGTGCACCACATGTTGCTTGAGGCCGTCGCGCACCATCACGTCGATGATGCCGGTTAGATAGTATTCGCCCTTGGGGTTGTTATTGTCAACCTGCTCCAGGTACTTCCACATGAGTTTCGCGTCCAGCACTTGGATGCCCACATTCACCTCGTCGATCAATAATTCTTCCGGCGTGCAAGCGCTGTCTTCAATAATGCGGATCAATTGGCGGCCCTCGTCCCGGATCAGGCGGCCAAAGGCCGGGATTGGGTGAATATGCGCCGCCAGCAGCGTGTTGGCCGCCCGGTGCTCCGCGTGCTCACGGAACATGCTCCGATAGGTATCCCGGCTGAGGAGCGGCATATCGCAATAGAGCACCATGATGTCGCCATCGTAGTCGCCAAACACGCTGCGGGCATACTTGGTGGCATGGGCGGTGCCCTGCTGCTCGGTTTGCTCCACGTAGTGATAGGCCGGGCCCAGCGCCTCCTTCACCTTGTCGCCCAGAAAGCCCACCACGATGCAAATATCCTGGGGCGGCAGAAAATCGATGTTCTCCAGCACGTAGGAGATCAAGGGACGCCCGTTGGCCAGGCGCAACGCCTTGGGCAGATCGGCGGCTTCGCTGCCGATGCGGGTACCCTTCCCTGCCGCCAATACAATGGCTTTCATAACAAACGCACTCCATTTCTATCCATGAACAAAAAACTGACCATACTGTGTATGATCAGTATACCATGTTGCGCGCGGTGGGGCAACCGGGTTATCTGAACAACACAGGCCGTAAAAACCGCGCGGTATGGCTGTGCTCGCAAGCGCAAAGTTCCTCTGGCGTACCGGCAGCCACCAAGTCCCCGCCCCGGTCGCCGCCTTCCGGCCCCAGGTCGATCAGGTAGTCGGCGGTTTTGATCACGTCCAGGTTATGCTCGATGATCACCACGGAGTTGCCCGCCTCCACCAGCCGCTGCAGCACCTGCACCAACCGGTGGGTGTCGGCCATGTGCAAGCCGGTGGTAGGTTCGTCCAGCACGTACATGGTCCGGCCCGTGGATGCCCGGGACAGCTCGGAGGACAGCTTGATGCGCTGGGCTTCGCCCCCGGACAGGGTGGTGCTGGGCTGCCCCAGCTTGATGTAGCCCAGGCCCACGTCAAACAGGGTTTGCACCTTGCGCAGGATCTTGGGATGGTTCTCAAAGTAGGTCAGGGCGTCTTCCACGGTCATGTCCAGCACGTCGAATATATTTTTGCTCTTGTAGCGCACTTCCAGCGTCTCCCGGTTGTAGCGGCGGCCCTTGCACACCTCGCAGGGTACGTAGATATCGGGCAAAAAGTGCATCTCGATCTTGATGATGCCGTCGCCGGAGCAAGCCTCGCAGCGCCCGCCCTTTACATTGAAGGAGAAACGGTTCTCTTTATAGCCCCGCTCCTTGGCGTCGGGGGTTTGGGCAAATACCTTGCGGATCAGGTCAAACAGGCCGATATAGGTGGCCGGATTGGAGCGTGGCGTGCGGCCGATGGGCGACTGATCGATGTTGATTACCTTGTCCAGCCGCTGGATGCCTTCGATGGCATCGTGGGCGCCGGGGCGGGTCTTGGCCCGGTTCAGGTCACGGGCCAGGGTTTTGTACACGATCTCGTTGATCAGCGATGATTTGCCGCTGCCCGACACGCCGGTCACCACGCACATCACGCCCAAGGGGATGTCCACATCAATATCTTTTAGATTATTTTCTCTTGCGCCATGTATTTGCAGATTACCGGTAGGGGTTTTTCTCTTTTTGGGGATGGGGATGCACTTGGCGCCGCTCAGATACTGGCCGGTGAGGGAAGCCAGGTTGGCTTTGATCTCCTCCACCGTACCCTGGGCTACCAGTTTGCCGCCGTGAATGCCCGCGCCGGGCCCGATATCGATGATCTGATCGGCGGCGTACATGGTATCCTCGTCGTGCTCTACCACCACCAGGGTGTTACCCAAGTCCCGCAGGTGTTTGAGGGTGGTGAGCAGGCGCTCGTTGTCCCGCTGGTGCAGGCCGATGGAGGGTTCGTCCAATATGTAGAGCACGCCCACCAAGCTGCTGCCGATTTGGGTGGCTAGGCGGATGCGCTGGGCTTCCCCGCCGGACAGGGTGGCGGCGGCCCGCGCCAACGAAAGATAGTCCAGCCCCACATCGGCTAAGAAGCCCAACCGGGCGTGGATCTCCTTCAAAATCTGGCGGGCGATCATGTGCTCCTTGGGGGTGAGGGTGAGGCCGTCGAAGAATGCCTTAGCTTCCAGCACCGCTAGGGTGGATATGTGGGCGATGGAAGCGCCGCCCACCGTAACGCACAAGGACTCGGGCTTGAGCCGCTGGCCCTTGCAGGCCTCGCAGGGCGTCTCGGCCATGTAGGCTTCGTACTGCTCTTTCATGCCTTCGCTGCTGGTCTCCCGGTATCGGCGCTCCAGGGAGGGGATGATGCCCTCAAAGGGCGCGGAAAAACTGCCGCTGCCGTGCTGCCGCTCGTAAGCGATCGTAACCTTCTCGCCGCCGGTGCCGTAGAGCAGCACGTCCAGGTGGCGCTTGTCCAAGTCTCGCAGGGGGGTGTCCAACGAGAAGCCGTAGTGTTTTGCCAGTGCGCCGAAGAACATGTTGGCCATGGAGGAAGGGTCGGCGGTGCGCCAAGCCACCGCTTGGATAGCATCCTGATTCAGGGACAAATTCGAATTGGGGATGATGAGAGCCGGGTCGATCTTCAGCAAGGTGCCCAGCCCGCCGCAAGCCGGGCAAGCCCCAAAGGGGCTGTTGAACGAAAACATACGCGGCGCCAATTCCTCTATGCTCACGCCGCAGTCGGCGCAGGCGTAATTCTGCGAAAATAGCATTTCCCCGGCGGTATCGCCGTCTACGGTGGCGTCGATCAGCGCCAGCCCGCCGGACAGCCGCAGGGCGGTCTCCAGCGAGTCGGTGAGCCGCTTGTGCATGTCGGCCCGCACGATCAGGCGATCCACCACCACCTCGATGGTGTGCTTCTGTTGCTTGTTGAGGGCCGGCGCCTCGCCCAGGTCGTACACCTCGCCGTCCACCCGGGCCCGCACGTAACCTTGCTTTTGCAGATCCTCCATCAGCTTCACGTACTCGCCCTTGCGCTCCCGGATCACCGGGGCCATCACCTGGATGCGCGCGCCCTCGGGCAGGGCGGTGACCTGATCCACCATCTGGTCCACGGTTTGTTGGCGGATCACCTTGCCGCACACCGGGCAGTGGGGGATGCCGATGCGGGCGTAGAGCAGGCGCAAGTAGTCGTGGATCTCGGTAACGGTGCCCACGGTGGAGCGCGGGTTGCGGCTGGTGCTCTTTTGATCGATGGAGATGGCTGGGGACAAGCCGTCGATGTAGTCCACATCCGGCTTTTCCATCTGCCCTAAAAACTGCCGGGCATACGCCGATAGGGATTCCACGTACCGCCGCTGGCCCTCTGCGTACAGCGTGTCAAAAGCCAGAGAGGATTTTCCGCTGCCCGAAAGGCCGGTGAGCACCACCAGCTTATCCCGCGGTATTTCCAAATCGATATTCTTGAGATTATGCTCCCGGGCGCCCTTGATGTAGATTTTGTCCTTCACGTTTACGGGTCTCCTTTGGGGGATAGATCGGATATGAGTATACCACAGGTTGCGGAGAAATGGAACATATGTTCGAAAAGATTGACAAAAAAAGAAGAGGGGCGTGAGGATAGTATAGTGAGGGTAAGATGACGGGGGGTGTCATATTGCTTGAAAATCTTGCTTGTAACACCCCGCTCGTGACGATGATGGGACCGATCACAAGCGGCAGTGCTTAACTTCCTTGTTATTTCACTCATTGTTCCTAGTAATTTTCCAATTTTCATTGTAAAAAGCGAAAAACGAACTTATGTTTTCATATTTTCCCTAATAATTAAGTGTTTTTTAAGTGAAAACTCCAAATTGTTTTGATTTCTTCGCTCTTTCTTCATAGCTTATCCAAGAGCATTCTGATATGCTGTAGGTGTGGCTTTATAGGGCCAAAAAGGAAGGGCCTTCTCAACGTTATCCCTGCTAAAAGAAGCGTTGAGTCGACCCCGGGAACATGGCGAAGGTTTGCCTTCGCCAAGTGTTCCTTGACGTATTGCATTGTATCACACTTTATCCATTAGCGTCAAGTGCAAAACGAAAATTCCACAACATATAGTATAGCAGAGCAAAAAGGGGGGTGTATAATGTGATTCTCATTTTAGACCGCCTATTGGCAGAGAGGGGGCTATCCGTCAGTGATCTCGTCCGTTTGACTGGAATCAGCAGGAGTGCATTAGATGAAGTACGCAAAAGGCATGGCGGACGTCGCTCTACAATGGAAAAAATAGCCGCTGCGCTAAAGCTAGAATTTGATGATCTGTTTGAAAAGGAAGATTTGGAACGGCCTGAGCAAGTAGATGCACGTGAACTCCCATCCAACAAATATCTCCGCATTAATGAATCTTTGCAACAATTATCCAACAATGACTCAGTTCCTGCCGAAATGCGCAACTATGCCCAGCGAGAACGCTCCGAAATCGGTGATGTCGACCCAGAAATATGCTTCCTGGAAGCAGATGCGTTCTTGGCACAAGGAAATGAGCAAAATGCAAGAGCGAGGTATTTCGACGGGCTTCGGTATGCAAAGAGAATGAGCAACCCACTTTCACTGAAACGGCCTCTGGCAAATTACTTAGAGCTAGCAGAAAATGCCCCTCTCGATGACATTCGTTTAGTGTATACCGCGCTCAAAGATATATTAGATTACGATCTGTCAATAATGCTTGCACTGTTCTTTGCTAGCAATGCCAACATGAGTAATGAATCCCGTGACCAAGCCTATGCAGAAAAGTGCTTCATCAAAGCAGAGGAGTTTCGCAAAAGAGTAAAGTCATAATTCATCTAACTTGATCGACGTATGCACGCACTGTACGTGCAGAAGGAGGGCATATGTATACCCGAGAGATTTTTTTCTTGCGGCTTCTCCTCAAATCATGCAAAAGAAAACTACGGAAGGAAAGAAGCCCATCTGAGGTGCGGGCTATCAAAAAGCAAATACGGGAATGTAGGAAGGGAATACGACGTTTAACAAACAGGTCCAGGAAAAAGCATCCCTACGAGAGGCGTGCTATGTCACTCCGTCAGGATCTTCACAGAATACTGCTTGGGATTATCATTGGCTTGGCGGTTCTTGTGCTTGCTGGGTGGATGGGTATACCATAGTGAAATATCACACCAGACAAAACGCTAGCGGGAGATACATAATGAAATATAAGCCGTGCCTCAAAGCGCGGCTTTTTCATTTGGGAGATTACGATATGCGAATCCGAAAAAAGCCTTCATCTTTTTGCTGCTGAGTGGGTTACTCCTCCTTTGCCCGGTCACCACAGCCTTTGCGTTTAGCGAGATCGGCACGGTGTATCCAGGCATTGATGTGAGCGTATTCCAGGGCGAGATCGATTTTCCCACCGTGGCCCAATCCAGCATCCGCATGGTGTATATGTCTCCGCCGAGGAGGGCAACAGCACCGCTTTTCTTCCATTCTGTAAGGAAAGGAGGTGGGGCCTATGCCTGTTACGCTGTTGGTATCGATTGTACCGGCTGTTGTGATTGTATTGCATCTGCTGCATGCCGTCGAAGCCGAAATGAAAAAATCCGCTCGTGACAACGCTAACAACGATCACGAGCGGTAACGCTAGGCTTTTTTGAACGAAAAGCCCCTGCCCTGTAAGTTTAGCACACAAATCCCGCGCCCGTCAATTGGAGGCGCGTTTTTTTGGTTGCTCAATCCTAACAGCCCCCCACTTGACGGAAAGCGCCTCCACCGGTAGAATAAGTACCAATGGAACAATGGCGGGCAACCGCGCTGGAGGTGAAAGCATGCAGGAATGCGTACTGTACATCGCCGAGGGTGAGATGGGGCTTGTGGAAGCCGGTAAGGCGCGCACGCTGCCCAGCCAGCGCCTGCAGCAATATGAGCGGACCATGCGCCAACTGGAAGAAAAGCATGCCTGGAAGACCGAAGGCCAGGGCGCGCAATTCATGGGCAAGCACAACCCTTACAGTGGCGCGGCCCAGCAGAAGGGCAGGGTGACCGCCGCCACGTCCTACGAAGACGGCATGGTATATGCGGCGCTCACCGGGGATTCCGGCAGCTTGTACACCAAAAACCCCGCGGACTTGGATGAACCGGAAGGGCTGCTCTACAGCGACCGGCGCTTTGATCCGGACGATCTGTGCGCCCAAGGCTCGCGATTGGCCCTCTCCCTTGGCCAGGCCAATGGGGAGCGGCACATCGCTTTGTTCATCCAGGGGAAGGCCGGTTACCGGGTACTCACCGAAGGGGACACCGTAGAACGTTATCCCTTTCCTTCGCCCACGTCGGACGCCATTTTTTACTCCGCCGCCGGTTATGCCCGGGATGACCAGGGACGGGTGCTGGGCGTCAGTCCCTATAGCATCCTTCGCTTGGATCCCAAGGATGGCGACATTCAAGAGGTATACGCAGACGCGGCCATGGATTGCCTGAAGTACAGCGAAAACAACCGGGGCGAACGCTTTATGATGATCAGGCCATACCAGCGGGAGCAGCGCGCCTCCCTGAAGGACGCGCTGATGGCTCCGGTGCGCCTGATCAAAGCCATAGGCGGCTTTTTGAACCTGTTTACGATGCGCTATGGGGGCGAGACCCTGCGCTCCGGCGGCCCGTCTCCCGCCCAAGCCCAGCAAAAGGGGGAGAGGGAACTGTTCATCGAGGGCAACCTGATCCAGGCGGACAGGCTGCTCAAGGAAAATACCCAGCGAGGCGAGCGTTATCCGGGTATCGTACCCAAGGACTGGCAGCTGGTGCGCCTCACTGCCGACGGCGGTAGGGAAGTGGTCCAGCAAGGTGTGATCGATTACGCGCTGCTCCCCTCCGGCGGGTTTGTGTACACCAACGGGCAGTACATCATAGCCCACGACGCCCAAGGCAACCAAACCGCGCTGCTCAAGATGCCCCTGGTAACCCGGGTCGCCGTGATTTCGCTGGAAGAGCCTCAGGCCATCGCTACATAAAAAATCAATCCAAAGGAGAGTGTATCCGCCATGCAAAAGCAGACGGGAAGCGTATCCATCCACGCCGAAAACATCATGCCCATCATCAAGAAATGGCTGTATTCAGACAAGGATATTTTCATCCGCGAGCTGGTCAGCAACGGCTGCGACGCCATCACCAAGCACCGCATCGCCACCGGTGAAGAAGACGACTACCGTGTCCGCGTGGAGGTGGACGAGGCGGCGCGCGCCATCCGCTTCATCGACAACGGCGTGGGCATGACCGCCGAGGAAGTGGGCGCGTACATCAACCAAGTGGCTTTCTCCGGCGCGGAGGAGTTCTTAAAACAATATAATGAGAAATCAGGCGATGAAAGCGGCATCATCGGCCACTTTGGCCTGGGTTTTTACTCCGCCTTTATGGTGGCGGACAAGGTGACCATCGACACGTTAAGCTTTTTGCCCGACGCTGCCCCGGTACGCTGGATCAGCGCCGACGGCATGCATTACGAAATGGAGCCTTCCGACTGGGCCCAGCGTGGCACCTGCATCACCTTGGAGCTGGCTGAGGATGAGGCCGATTTTTCAAAACCCTATCGCGTGCGGGAGGTGCTGGAGCGTTACTGTGCGTTCCTGGCCGTACCGGTGTACCTGGAGGAGAAGAAAAAAGAAAAAGAGAAGAAAGACGAAGAAGAAGAGACCGCTCCTGCCGAGCCCACGCCCATCAACGACACCAAACCCCTGTGGCTCAAGCAGCCCAGCGAGTGCACTGACGAGGAATACAAGGACTTCTACCGCAAGGTGTTCCGGGAGTTCGACGAGCCTCTGTTTTGGGTGCATCTGAACGTGGATTATCCCTTCCGGCTCCAAGGTATCCTGTACTTCCCCAAACTCAAGCAGGATTTCGGCGGTATGGAGGGGCAAATCAAACTGTTCAGCGGCCAGGTGTTCGTGGCCGACAACATCAAGGAAGTGATCCCCGAGTTCCTAATGCTGCTCAAGGGTACATTGGATTGCCCCGACCTGCCCCTGAACGTAAGCCGCTCCTTCTTGCAAAACGACGGGTACGTGCGCAAGCTGTCCGCCCACATCACCAAGAAGGTGGCCGACCGGCTCACCGGCATGTTTGCCACCGAGCGGGAGACCTATGAAAAGTACTGGAACGACATCCATCCCTTCATCAAGTTCGGCTGCATGCGGGACGCCAAATTCCACGAGCGCATGAAGGAGAACCTGCTGTTTGAAAAGACCGAAGGCGGCTTTGTGACGCTGCAGGAGTATCAGGATGCTAACGCCGAAAAAGCGCCCGACAAAGTCTACTACACCAACGACGCCCCCCGGCAGGACGCCACCATCGCCCTGTACCGCGTCCAGGGCATCGACGTGGTGAAGCTGGATTCGCCCATCGACGTCAACTTCATCTCCTTTATGGAGTACGGCGGCGGCGTAGGGGGCGACAGCAAGCTGCGCTTCGCACGGGTGGACGCCGACGTAGCCGGGCTGGCCGACGCGGATGTCGAAGATGCTGGCGATGTTGACACAGCCAAGCTGGAGGCGCTTTTCCGCAAGGTGACCGGTCAGGCCGAGCTCAAAGTGGAAGCCAAGCCCCTGAAGGCCGAAGCCGCGCCCGTGATGCTGGTGGAGGGCGAACAGAGCCGCCGCTTCAAAGAAATGAGCCGCATGTACGGCGAGATGAGTTTCGCTATGCCCGACGACTACACCCTGATCCTCAACCGCCAAAGCCCCACGGTGGCCGCCTTATCGGCCTGCGGCAACGAGGAGCGCGCCGAGCTGCTGGCCCGCCAGCTGTACGACTTAGCCCAGCTGGCCAACGCGCCCCTCAAGCCCGAGGATATGACGGCGTTTTTGACTCGCAGCCGGCGGGTGGTGGAGATGTTGGCGGGGGAGTGAAAGGTGCGATCATGACTTCAATCATTCAAGTGGTTGACCAAATCAAGGCAATCATTGAAAAGGGCCGCAACCAGGCAGCCCGCCAAGTCAATGATACGATTATCAGAACCTATTGGGAAATTGGCCGCCTGATCGTTGAAAATGAGCAGGATGGAGAGTTGAGGGCAAAGTATGGTCAAAAATTGTTGACCGAATTATCAAAAGAACTTTCCAGTCGTTTAGAATCAGGGTTCTCACGATCAAATTTGGCCAACATGAGGCTTTTTTACTTGCGCTATCCAATTGTCCAGTCAGTGGCTGGACAATTGAGTTGGACACATTATGTGGCGTTGCTTTCGATTGAAGCAGAAAACGAGAGATCGTTTTACGAACAAGAAGCGATCAACTCCCACTGGTCAGTTCGGGATATGAAGCGGCAGATCGAATCAAATCTCTATCATCGGATTTTGCTTTCCGCTGGCAAAGCCAATCAGAAAACGGTATTGGAGCTGGCGAGAAAAGGTGTGGTCATGAATCGCCCGGAGAGCATTTTGCGAGAACCTTTCGTTTTTGAGTTCTTAGGATTGCCGGAAAATAAGCCTCTGTTAGAAAGGGATCTGGAGTCGAAGCTCATTCGCCACCTCGAAAACTTTATGCTGGAGCTTGGGCGGGGCTTTATGTTTGTCGGCAGCCAGAAACGAATCACCATCGGCAGCACTGACTACTATGTCGATATGGTCTTTTACAACAAGCTGTTAAAAGCTTATATTCTGATCGACTTGAAAATTGGTGGCTTCAAAGCGGACTACGCTGGGCAGATGAATCTTTACCTAAATTACTTCAAAACCGAAATCAACGAAGAAACTGACAACCCGCCCATCGGGATTATTCTTTGCAAGTCCGGCAATGAAATCATGACAGAGTATGCACTTGGGGGATTGGATAACAAGATTTTCGCTTCTAAATATGTTTTTGTATTACCTGACCGTGAACTGCTAGAAAGCAAGGTGCAAGAGCTTTTAGCAGGCGAGTAGTGATTCCTTGATCCTTTTAATCGCGTTCATCGTTGTGGAATTGTTTTCTGGTTATTCGTCATGATACCAGCGGAAAAAGCGGGCTTCCGGTGTGTGCCGGGGGCCCGCTTTTCTATATCATTATATCCCCAACATTTCTTTCACTTCTTCTGTGCTATACCATTTTGTATTGGGATCATCCGCCAACTCCACGCGCCGGGCTAATTCCTTCTCAACCCTTGCCCTGATCACAGGATCATCAAACGGATCGGCGGCGATGGTAAAAGGGATGCTTTTGCTTCTGATTACTGCCCGAAGAAAGGCATTGACAGCGCCGGACATATCTAGCCCCAATTCAGAGAGGACTTCGAAAGCCTGCTGTTTTACGCTTTCATCCGTTCGTACGGTGATGGTGGTTGTAGCCATGTTTTTGTCGCCTCCTTTGTGTTCGATTGCACCACATTTGTAACACATGGGCAATGGCTTTTTATGCTTTATCGCTACGGGGCAAATCCAGCTGCTTGCAAATCATCGCCTGCTCTACGCCGGATAGCTCGCGGTACCTGCGGATGACCATGCGTTCGTGGTCGTTCAAGCTCAAATCCAATGGAATGTTTTTGGCTATGGTACGTACATCAGTTCGGCCTGCCAAGTAATCCAGCGACACGCGAAAAAAATCCGCGATTCGTACAAACGTTGTATAGCGCGGAAAACAACGCCCGCTTTCCCATCCTCCTATGGAGGATTGAGGTTCTCCGATGGCATCGGCAAGCGCTTGCTGAGAAAGACTATTAAGCTCCCGGATTTCTTTTAGCCGCAGTCGAAACACTGAATTCCTCCTGATTCATGGGAGATACAAGGGAATCATATTCAGTGCAAGTGATTTATGCAATGATTTGACGCTCTACAAACGAATAATGGATTGACATAAGCGTGTGGTGTGGTTATAATAATCGAATAAATCGATAATTTACAAAAATGAGGGAGGCTTTATTGATGAAACGGTTCTTTTTGCTCTGTGTTGTGCTGGTGATTATTTGCGTTCCCGCAATCGTGCTGGGTGAAAGCTGGGTGAATTTTGTCGATCGGGCGCATGAGGCGATGGCTGGCGCGAAAGGTGAAGTGATAGTGGAGGTGGGAGGGCAAATAACAGGCATGAATGATACGTTGCTGATTGTACCAAAAAACGTACAATTGGTGATTGAGGGCGAAGGCACCCATTTTGGCGGAATGCGACTTGGCGGCGGTGATGTGACGTTACGCGGTGAGGGGATGACCGTTGGTAACATGAACACGAATCATCCTGTGATACTATCCAACGACCCTCAGTCAAAGAAACCATACCAATTAACGCTTACACTTGAAAAAGGCGTTACGTGTAACGGTATCAGAGATGGGGGGTTCAGGGAAAGAGGAGGAGCAGCAGAGATCGAGATAATTAACTATGGGAAAATTCTATCTGGCGGCATTTTCCTTGATATATACACTCACCTCAGAGGAGATAGATCGCTGGCTCTCTATAATTATGGTGAAATCGAAAGCGAAACCTTTTCGCTTTGGGTAGGGTATAGTGATGGGGCTCGTGTAACCGTACATAACGAAGGAGTTATGCGGATAATTGGTCGAAGATATGAAGGTATAAAGCTTTTGGCAAGTACAACCAAAAATGGGGGCGTAGTGAAACTGCAACTTTCTAATAGTGGTTCCATTATCACAAATTGTCCGATCACGATTGACGCAAGGCCTTATTTTAGCGGGAATGTAAGATGTGAGCTATCAATAGAAAACCTGGAAGGAGGCATAATCGAAAGCACAGTGGAAGGAGAGGCTGCGCTGCAACTAGCGTACCCTAGTGAGAAGAAAACAACAAAAGGGTTCTGCAAATTTGACAACGCCGGTACCCTTCTTACCGCCGGACCATTGCTTGCGGTTTACTTTAGTACAGAAAACCAGATACCGGCATCCTTTGTGAATACCGGCGTAGTGGAATGGGGTGATCTGGATACTGCGCCAGTACAGATTGAAATGCTGCATCACGTAGGCGATATCAACAAAATAATGACAGAGGGAAAGTTTCAGGATTATGCGGATAAATGGATCAAAAAAACGGTATTCGATTTCTTGCCTGATGATACCGAGATCGATATTGTGCTGCTAGGAAGTACGAATATCCCATATCCGAAGTATTTTTATGGGAAAGAGGACTATGTGATCGTCGCCGAACAGACGATACTGCACCCGGGCGAGTAAGCACACCACTCAAAAACGCCTGCACGCAAACGTAAACCCACCTATCGCCGACAAAATGCTGTCGGCGATTTTTCGCGAAACTTATTGCCAATATTATGCGCAACGTATTGACATTGCGCATAATTCGCACTATCATATCCTTGCCGGTTGCATAAACAGCGGAAAGGCGGTATTGTCATGGCTGAAACAACAAACCTAAATATACGGATAGATAGGGACTTAAAAGAGCAGGCCGAACGCTTTTTTAGCGAGTTGGGGTTGAACATGTCCTCGGCGTTTAACATTTTTGTGCGCCAATCTTTGCGGCAAGGAAAAATCCCTTTTGAATTGGCCGTTGTACCTGACCCTTTTTGGAGCGAGGCAAATCAGACGCACTTGAAGAAAGTCATTCAAGAGGTGGAATCCGGTAAGGCAAAGATGATCGTGAAGACCATGGAAGAATTAGAGGCCATGGCCAATGAGTAAAACTATATCATTTATGCCCGATGCATGGGAGGATTATCTTTATTGGCAAACCCAAGACAAGAAAACACTAAGGCGCGTCAATCAACTGCTACGAGATATCGCTAGAGATGCTTTTGAAGGCATAGGAAAGCCAGAACCATTAAAAGGCGACATGTCGGGATATTGGAGCCGCAGGATAGATGATAACAACCGATTGGTGTATCAGGTGAAAGAAGAAACCATATCGATCATGTCGTGCCGTACCCATTACGGAGACAAGTGAATCTAAAGCATCGCCGCCAAAATGCTGTCGGCGATTTTTCTTGCAATTTTCTTCGAACACACGTTCACATTTTTGCGCTTTTGTGCTATACTCTTATTTGGTGGAAAGAGAGGAATGTGTATTTTTTGCACATACCAAATTCTATGTTAAGCAAGGTGCTGGCAGTTGGTAAGGAATACTTAACAACTCAAACACGGACAAAAGGAGACCCCCACCCCATGCAAATCCGCCCCGCAACCCCCCGCGACCTGCAACCCATCCACACGCTGCTCTGCGCCCTGGGCAACAGCGCTCTGCCCCAGGCAGCCTTTGCCGAAATCTACGCCCGCAATCTCGCCCAGCCCATGATCCGTTACTTGGTAGCGGAAGAAAACAGCGTTGTCTGCGGCTTTGTGAGCCTGCACATGGATTGGCATTTGCACCACGCCGCCCTGGTGGGAGAAATACGGGAGCTGGTGGTGGATGAAGCGTGGAGGAACCGAGGCATAGGCGAAGAATTATTGCGTGCAGCCTGCTGCGAGGCAAAGCAGGCGGGCTGTGTGCAGATGGAGCTTTGCAGCGGCTTTGCGCGCACGCGGGCCCATTCGTTCTACGAGCGCAACGGCTGGGTGAAGGACCACTACAGCTTTACGTATAAGTAGCTACAGGAGGAAACGTGATGAACGGACGCTTTGTGCTCAAATCGCCCTTTAAACCCCAGGGCGACCAGCCCCAGGCCATCGACGCCCTGGCACGGGGCGTGGTCGAAGGCATGCGCGACCAGGTGCTGCTGGGCGTCACCGGCTCGGGCAAAACCTTCACCATGGCCAGCGTAATCGAGAAGGTGCAGCGGCCCACTTTGGTGATCGCCCACAACAAAACCCTGGCCGCCCAGCTCCACGGCGAACTCAAGGAATTCTTTCCCGACAGCGCGGTGGAGTACTTTGTGAGTTATTACGATTATTATCAGCCCGAGGCCTATATCGCCGCGTCGGATACCTATATCGAAAAGGACTCCTCTATCAACGACGAGATCGAGCGCATGCGGCACAGCGCTACGGCTGCCCTCCAGGAGCGGCGCGATACCATCGTGGTGGCGTCGGTATCCTGCATCTACGCCCTGGGCGATCCCAAGGAGTATTATGATCAGATGGTGTCGATGCGGCCCGGCATGCGAATGGACCGGGACGCCCTGCTGCGGGCGCTGATCAACATCCAATACGAACGCAACGACATCGAGTTTGCCCGGGGAAGCTTCCGGGTGCGGGGCGATGTGGTGGAGATCATCCCCGCCAACAGCGACGAGCTGGCCATTCGGGTGGAGTTTTTTGGCGATGAGATCGAACGCATCTCCCATGTGGAGGTGGTGAGCGGCCACACGGCCAACCTGCTCACCCACGCCATGGTGTTTCCTGCCACCCACTACGCCAACTCCCGGGAGAGCATCGAGGCCGCCATCGGGCAGATCGAGGGCGACCGGGACGAGCGGG
>Ga0123353_10003445_pt1 | contig 19976 bp, 17 predicted proteins | sample TergutLab28metaG_3_FD_92763 | JGI IMG/M metagenome (GOLD analysis project Ga0123353, IMG submission 92763) | Labiotermes labralis P3 segment gut microbial communities from Petit-Saut dam, French Guiana - Lab288 P3 | ecosystem: Host-associated > Arthropoda: Insects > Digestive system > Gut ... | reverse complement strand
ATAAGCAGCCCGGCGACGTAACGCAGGGAAAAAACCCCGGGGCGGGATATAAGATAGCCTGCCGCCGCGCCGAACATCGAAAAAGGCAGGTAGTATGGCTTTACGGCGGCGCAAAAGGCGATCCCGAAAGGGGAAAGGTCGGAAAATACGCCCGCCCCGGTCATAATGAAGGCAATCGCCGCGTAAAAGGCCTGTCCCGCAAGATCCCTTGCCGCCGCGAGAGCTGAGGGGTTTATTCTGTTTTTTATATGTAACTTTTCCATACCTTGGATTATATCAAATAAAAAACGCATATTATGCCATATTATGACAATCATACATTAAATTTATTAAAACCCTTGAATAGATGAAAGTTTTGTAGTAAAATATTTGATATGTTGAATGATAATAATATTAAACGGGATATGATAACAGGGCGGAACGCCGTCCGGGAGGCGCTTGCCGCGGGAAGGCCTGCCGACAGCCTCCTTATCGCGAGAGGCGCGGGCGGCGGGCCGTTATCGCCCATAATCGCCATTTGCAGGCAGAACCGCATCCCCGTGAAGGAATGCGACGCCAAAAAGCTTGATTTTACGGCGGGAAACGAAAACCATCAGGGGGTCATACTGTTCATCGCGGCGCGGGAATATTCAACGCTTGACGATATTTTTAAAAAAGCGGAGGATGCGGGCGAGCAGCCGTTTATAATAATATGCGACCGCCTTGAAGATCCGCATAATCTGGGCGCTGTAATCAGAAGCGCCGAAGCGGCGGGCGCCCACGGCGTTGTGATCCCGGAGCACAGGAGCGTCAGCCTTACAGCTTCCGCCGCCAAAGCTGCCGCCGGGGCGCTTGAATATATGCCTGTGGCGAGGGTTCCCAACCTTAATAACGCTGTGGCTGAAATAAAAAAACGCGGCGTTTGGGTTTATGCTGCCGATATGGACGGGACGCCTTATGCGGAAACGGACTTTTCAGGGCCGCTGGCGCTTATAATAGGCTCCGAAGGCGGAGGTATAGGAAGGCTGCTGCTTGAAAACGCGGATTTTGAAACAGGCATACCGATGAAAGGCAGGATAAATTCCTTAAACGCTTCTGTAGCGGCGGGGATTTTGATGTTTGAAATAAGCCGACAAAGAACAAAGAGTTGAGAGTTGAAAGTTGAGAATTAATAATGGGTGAAGATTATATTGTTTTAAAAGACAATAAAAGGTTTATCAAGACGGATGCTTTGAAAAAAAATGAATCGGCGGCGAAATTTTTGCCGGCGGTTCCTCCGTCCGCAGAAGGGGACGGCTGGGAGGATATTTCTTCGCTTTCGCAGCCGTCATCACAGGAAAGCGCATTTCCGGGGAAAAATAAATTTCCGTCCGAAGACGTCACGCGCCCCCCGATAAAACAGGACAAGGAAAAGACGACAGCGGCGCCCGGCAGATCAGCGCGTTCCGCCAAGAGCGGACAGGGATCCGTTCTGTATAGCGACAGAAAAATACTTTCAAGCAGGGTGGAAAGGGTCGTTGTCGGGATAGAACCCGTACCCGCGAGTATAGACAAAAAATTCAGCACCGGAAAAGTCGATTTAACGCAGCCCGCCGACGACGCCCCCGCTGCAAAAAAGGCTGAGCCGAAAACAAATCCGCCGGAGAAACCGGGCATCATTGTTAAAAATGATAATTCAAGGTATATTTATACGGGAGAGCTGACCCCTTTGCCGACAATAATCTCAGCGGAAGAAGAAAAAAAATCATTAAATGAGACGAAAAAACAGCGGACGGAAGCAGACCGCCTGCGTAAAATTGCAGGTTCGGTGGAATATGACGAAAATTTTGACGATCCCGCCGGAAGCGCCCCAAACCAGCTTATGTTCGAGGGGTTTATAAATAAACCCGAAACCAGAACGGTCAACGAACATGAAATGGAAAAGGAGCTTAAGCGCAAAAGAAGGGAAACCGCCGATAATTTCAAGCTTTTCGGGGAAGAAGAGGACGGCGGCGAAGAAAACGCGGTTTCCCGCATATATACTAAAAACGATTTGAAGAGCGCATTTATCAGCGACGACGAAAACCGGCGCGTACGGAACCTCTTGCAGACGGAAAGCAAGACCCTTTCAATAAAGCTCGCGGTTACGGGGACCGCCGGAGTTATTATGCTGTTTGCCGCGGTATTTGTAAATTTCAGCGCGAACCCTTTCAGACCGTTCGGAAACAGTGAGGTCTTTTATGTTCTTTTTAATATTATTCTTATCCTTATCACCGCCGCCGTCATAAGCGGAGAGCTGTTTGAAGGCGTTGTGTCGCTTATAAAACTTCGGCCGGCACCGTTGACTTTGCTTCCCGTAATAACCTCCGCCGCCCTTATGCAAAATGTAACATTCCTTATAAAACCGGAAACGCTTTCGTCGGACTTCAGGCTTCAAAGCTGCGCGGCGGCGGCGGTTTTGATGTTTTTGCCGATATTGGGGGCAAAATACGTCACGGGCAAAAACGCCTTATATTGCCATAAACTTTATTCGAGGGGCGTTATGAGGCATTCAGCCGAAAATATAAGGGACAAAAAAACCGCCGCGGAGATAGGGAAAGGCATATTGGGGCCGGATCCGGTCATAAAATATTCCGCGAGGATAAAAGAATTTGACAGCTTTCTTGAACAGTCGCTGTTTTATGAGGAGGCTTATCATATTACCGGAAAGCTTATCCCCGCGTCGCTTTTCGTTTCCGTGATGACGGGGTTTTTTGCCTGGCTAAAAACAGGCGATTTTATGGCGGGTATTTCCGTAGGCGCGGCGGCGGCGGTGCTTACGGCACCGATATCCGCAGGCCTTTCCTTTGCTTTCGCGCTTTTCGGCTCCAACAGAGCCCTTAAAAATTCAAACGGCCTTATCACGGGGTACAAATCGCTCAGCGGGCTGAAAAAAACAAAAGCCGTCTGCCTTGACGCATCCGCGGTTATAGATTCCGACGACTGCAACATCTATGGCATAAAGCCTTTCCACGGCATGAGGATAGACGACGCCATCCTGTATACGGCGTCAATGATCATAGAGGCGAAAGGCCCGCTCGGCGGCGTATTTAAAAAAGTGATACTGGATAAAACGGATCTGCTGCCTACCGTTGAGGATTTCGCTTATGAGGAACGCTTGGGGCTTTCCGGATGGATACACAACCGCAGGGTTTTTGTCGGCAACTCAAAGCTTTTGGGCAATCACGGCATTAAAACGCCCGATGAAAGTTTTGAGGGCAAATACACGAAGGACGGGCGGCAGATCGTATATCTGGCGGTGGAAAATAAGCTGTCGGCCATGTTTATCGTAAGTTATTCCGTCAAAAAAGAAATGGCTGCGCTTGTAAGGGACGTTTCAAAGCAGGGCGTAGCGGTACTGTTGTACACGCAGGATCCTAATATAACGGCCGCGTTTGTTGAAAAACAATGTTCCCTCCCCGAGAACAGCATAAAGATTCTAAGCTCTAAATCCGGCGAATATTTTAAAGATATAAAGGACGAGACCCTGCCGTCCGTTCCCGCCGGGCTGATGTGCGGCAAAAACGCCGCATCCTTCCTGAATATTTTAAAAACAGGGCTATTTTTAAGCTCAATAAAGAAATTTATCTCCCCCGTCGCGTTGGCGTCCTCGCTTTCCGCCACGGCCTTTATATTCGCGGCGGTCTGGTTTTCCAAAATAAATCAGCTCGGCAGCCTGCAGATCGCGGCTTTTCATATATTTTGGTGCGCTGCGGCGTGTTTGCTGCCCGGCATAATCAAAAAAATGCAGAATTAACAAAAATTTTCGGAGGGAAAAAACATGGCTGAAAAATTGAAACTGAACTACAAAAAAACAATACTTATAGGCTTCGGGTTTGCTGCGACATCCGTAGCGTGGGCGATATACGACCCGTATATCACGAAAATACTCGACGCCCTTCTCGGTGAATCCGCAATGATAACTCATTGGAGCGACATCCTCGTCGAAAAATTTCCGAGCCTTATAAGGTTTATGGAAAGCCAGGGCGAAAACGTCAGTCTGGCCGGCGGCGGATTTACATTGGTTCCGCTTTTTATAGGTATAATTATGACCTTTGACAACATTTTCGGGGTAATCTTCCAGCCGATGCTGGGGAAAATGTCCGACAACACCCACACGCGTTTCGGAAAGCGCAGCCCTTACATATATGCGGGGGCGCCCGCTTCAGCGCTGGTTTTCGCGCTTATCCCCGTAATGTTCCTGGCTACGCGCTCCATCCCCGCGGTAATGGCCTGCATTATTCTGTTCGTATTTATAATGTCTGTCTGGCGCGCGCCGGTAGTCGCCCTTATGCCCGACCTGACCCCGCCTGAACTGCGGAGCGAAGGCAACGCGATAATCAACCTCTGCGGGGGCGTCGGGAGCCTTATAGGTATGCAGTCCGGAGTTTTATTTACGGCAATTTTCAACGCGATATACGGGAAAGATTCTTACCCTGAAACAAAAATCTTCCCATATGTGTTTTTGCTCAGCGCGGTTATTATGGTTATCTGCACCCTTATACTCTACTTCTTTGTAAAGGAACCCGACAGCAGGCTTTCGGCTGTGGCGGATAAAAGGATGGCCGAAAATGAAAAAACGGCGCGGAAAAATGAAAAAGAACGCCTTAAAGCCATAAAGCTTACGGGCGCGGAAAAAACAAGCCTTATTTTGATGCTGGCGGGACTTTTCTTTCTTTTCTGCGGGGCTAACGCAATCCAAACGTTCTTCGCCCTTTTCGCGGCGGAGGTTTTGGGCAAGACAACTGCCCAGGCAACGATGATGCTGGCCGTTTTCGCCGTATGTATGATGGCGGCTGCCATACCCGCAGGGAAGCTCGGCAAAAAAATAGGCCGCCGCAAAACCATTTTATTGGGACTTGCCATGTTCCTCGCCGCTTTTTTGATATATAAAATAACAGGGGCTATGTCGCTTATTTGGGTCGCCCTTGTTGTGGGCGGCGCCGCCAATATGTTCATAACGGTCAACACCCTGCCGCTGGTGCTTGAAATCGGAGGGCTCGACAAGGTCGGAACCTTTACCGGCTATTACTACACAGCCACATTCTCCGCCCAAATCGCCGCGCCCATCCTTTTCGGTTTCTACCGTATGCTCTCCGGCACATATATGTCGCTTTTCGTGTTCTGCCCCATAGCTTTCGCTTTGGCGCTGGCCTGTATATTGTTCGTGCGGCACGGGGAAGCTATACCTGACGATATTATTAAAGAGGCGCAGATGGCGGATGATTAATCATATGAAAAACACCGCAAAAACCGCTTTCGGGGGCATATTGGCGGCTATATCGCTTTCGATGATGCTGCTTACTACGATAATCCCCTTTATGTCATATGCCCTGCCGTCTTTGGCGGGGGGGCTTTTGGTTCTCGCCGTTATAGAACTCAACAAAAAATGGGCGGCGGGGATTTATACCGCCACCTCGCTTCTCGCCCTGTTTATTGTCGCGGACAAGGACGCCGCATTGATGTATGTATTGTTTTTCGGCTACTACCCGATAATAAAGGCGGTTTTTGAAAAGAATTGCCCGAAATGGCTCGCCCGCCTTTTGAAATTCCTTGTTTTCAACGCGTCGGTGGCGGCTGAAAACCTACTCCTTATCTACGTTTTCCATATCCCCTTTGAGGAGATGAAAAGCCTCGGGAAATGGGCGATACCCGCGATGTTTTTACTGATGAACATTATCCTCATACTATACGACAACGCCCTTGCATTGTTTATTTCGCTGTATAACAAAAAACTGCGGAAAGGCTTTCATAAACTATTTAAATGAGCCGACTTTTTTATGCGTATAATAAGCGAGCCACGCGGCGACGGCGGCGCTGACGGCTACGCCGGATTCAAGCAAATAGATGTTTTTTACCACCCCTGCCTGATAAAGGGCGGGGGCGAAATCTATCAGCGCGTGAAGACCGACCGCCGCCGGGAACAGCCACAGCTTGCCCTTGCCCGTCACCGCGTACCACACAAGAACGGACAGCGAAATCTGTATAATCAAAGCAAATACCCGCTCAATCCCGCCCATAAGGAAAACCGGCGGCTTGGTTGAGACAAGGGCGGTTAACTGTTCGCCTGACAATAGGGGCACATCAGCCCCTCTGTTTATCATAACGCTGATTGCAAGGTTGCCTATCATTGTCAGCCCGCCTATCAATACCGCCTCAAACCCGCCGTGGCCTATACCGTAGGACAGGGCCGTCCCTATTCCGCCGTATTTTTTCTTAAGCAGCCGGAACGAGGCGAAACGGGCAGTTTCTTCAAAAACCCCTGCCGCAAGCCCGCCGTAAAGCATATATAAAACAGGCCTGGACGCAAGCTCTATATTCCCGGCGGCGTCAGGCTTTAAAACGATTTGATGCAATGTCCTTTCCAATATAAGGGCAAAAAGGACGAAAGCCGCCGCGCCCGAAAATAGCGGCACCGCTTTAAGATTAAATTTTTTCCGGGGAATAAGAAAAGCGCAGACAGGCGCCCCCACCGCCAGCACAATTGAAATACCCATGAAAATTATTGATAATGATGATACAGTCATAATAACCACCCTTTGCAATGCAGAATTACGAATGCAGAATGCAGAAATTTCGGTCGCGTTTAAATCTTATCAAAAATTCAAATCAGTGTCCGCGCGAATTTAAAATGAGCTTTTTATAGCTTTTAATTATAGAACTTCTTTAATTAAGTCGGGAAACAAAATTGTAAAAAGATAATTCTGCCTTCTCGACCATAATTCTGCATTCTGCATTATTAATTCTTAATTAACATAAATGTCCTTCCCCCCGTCCGGCAGCTCCACGCCCTTGTCATACATAACGATCATCACGCAGTCGGTCAAAAATTCTGTTTCGTGCAAAACGCCGGGCAGGATTTCAAACATGTCCCCGGCCGAAAAATCGTAAAATTCCTCTTTGCCGCCCATTGTGACGCGGGTTTTTACCCTGCCTTCTATTATATAAAAGGTTTCTTTGTTTATTTTGTGGTAATGCCTGCCCCGCACTGCGTTTTTTACCGATTTTACCGCGTTTATCTGGGTATAGCCTTCATGTGCCAGTTGCACAAGGCTGCCCCGATCATCCTCAAAAACAAAATCCGGGGTTAAAATTTTTAACATATTTATAAGCCATCCTTATTAAATTTTTGCGAAGCACAAAATTTACGGTTTGAAAAATAGCCGGGCGTTATTTTTCAAACTTTTTCCTCTCTATTATTATGAAATGTGCGGTAAGTTTGCGGGCGATTAATAATCGCCCCTACCAAATCCCGTAAGGATTCCGCTGATTGCATCATATTTAAATTTATAGCTGCTCTTGTTGGCTATGAACCTCGCGGAGCTTTGGACTATTTCTTCTTTTACGCAAAGGTTGTTTTCTCTTAAAGTCGAGCCCGTTTCCACGATATCCACGATAACGTCGGACAAACCCACTATCGGCGCAAGCTCTATCGAGCCGTTGAGGGTTATTATCTCGATTTCGCGGTTCAGGCCCGCGTAATATTTTTTCGCTATGTTGGGGTATTTCGTTGCAACCCGCAATACGGTGCTCTTTCCCTCAATGAAATCCTCTTTAGCGGCGACGGCCACGCGGCATTTCCCGATATCGAGGTCAAAAAGCTCGTACACGTCAGGGGAGGTTTCGAGGATTATGTCCTTGCCCACAACGCCTATGTCCGCCGCGCCGTACTCCACGTAAACCGCGACGTCCGTTGGCTTTACCAGCAGATAGCAAACGTCTTTTTCGGCGTTTTCGAACACAAGCTTCCTGTTATCCTCTTCAAGGGTTTTGCATCTGTAGCCCGCGTCTACGAACATCTTATAGACCGCGTCGCCCAATCTGCCTTTTGGCAGGGCTATGTTTAACATTTGATCACAACCTTTGAATATTTTAATGCAGAAATAATAATGCAGAATGCAGAAATTTTTTATAGGTTCTATAATCAAAACATATAAATTATATTATTTTATATTACGCGACACAAAACTACAAGTATAAGCTTATCTGATTCGCGACCTTATTTCTGCATTATTATTTCTGCATTCTGCATTAAATTAACGCAAATCAACCAATTTCCCGTAATCTAACTCCTTCGGCAAAGACTTTTCGCAAACCACGCTTCTGCCTTCGGATATTTCTTTCATTGCTGCGTCCCGAACCGCCGCGAAAGCGTCAGCCGCGTTGAAATCGCTTTTTTCGCTGTATAATATCAATGTGTCGGCGTACCCGGGGCAGGGTTTATTCAAAAATCGCTCCAGCGAATCGAAATTTATGGCGAAGCCTATACCCTGTAAATCAGCTTTGCCTATTTTTGACAGAAGCTCGTCATACCGCCCGCCAACAAGCGCGATTTCGGACACCCCCTTTATGTAGCCGTTAAAAAGCAGCCCGTTATAGTATTCGGTATCGTTTAATACTGAAAAATCAAGGCGTATTTTATCGGTATCGACTGACGGGCGGAGCATTTCATGCACGGTTTCAAGCTCCGCGACCGCGTCCCCCATCATTTTGTTTTGAATCAGCGCTTTTGCTTTTGGGATTGCGTTCCCTATCTTTCCGCCAAGCCCGATTATACCCGCAAGCAGGTTTTTCTGTTCTCCCGTTGCGCCCGCGCTGTCGAGGACGCCCGCAAGCTCGGGGATGTTTTTAGCCTTCAGGCAGTCGAGAACCCTGTTTTTGTCGTTAAAATTAAGGGGAAGCCCGCCCAGCGCCCCGAAAACGAAGCCGATGTGGGAAACATCGAGGCAGTAATCCGCATCAATGGTTTCAAGGCTTTTATTGGCGAGATACAGCGCCTCGTATATGTTGTAAGCGTCGATGCGCCCCAGGAATTCGAGTCCGAGCTGGCCGGACTCCTTATATGTCCCTGTCTTTTTCGACACCCTGTAGACGCTTTCATCATAATAAACCCGGCTGTTTGCGCCCCCTATATCGGAATTTTTCACGATGCTGAGGGTTATGTCGGGCTTCAGCGCCAAAAGCCTGCCGTCCATATCCGTAAAGGATATAAACTGCTCGTTTTGGAGGAACTTCCTGTTTGCTATGTAAAAGGAATATTCTTCAAACTTGTTCATGCGGTATTTTTTATAGCCGAAGCTTTCGTAAAGGGCGCGCAGAGCGAGGACGCATTCCTCCGCCCTGTCAAGCTTCGCGAAATTATTGCTTGTGTTATATGTTGACATTTTACCTTGTCATCCCCAATCTTGTAACTTGTAACTTGTAACTTGTAACTATTCTAGCATATAAAAATACTTTAGTCAAGTAGCATGATAGCGCGTTACCTTATTTTTGTTATATCCACCAAATAAATATATTTTAGGGGAATAATTATGACGCGTATGTTAATAAAAATGTGTTTTTTTAGGAAAACCATATTAATAAAAGACAAATTAATATTAAATTTATTTTACACATATTGCTATTTACATTACATTGATATATAATCAATATTACCCAAATATGAAAAAGGAGAGTAGAAAAGTTATGTTTAAAAGAAAAGGAATTGTTTTCGCCGCGGTTTTATTGGCGCTGTTGCTTATCGCTCCGTCACTGTCGTTTTCTGCGTCCGCCGGTTATAAATTGGGGAATGTAAGCGGCAGCGGGGAAATTGACGCGAACGACGCCCGTATGGTGCTGCGGTATGTCGCGAAGCTTCAGGATCTGACCCCCGAGCAGCTGGAAGCGGCGGATTTAAACGGCGACGGGGTAATCGACGCGGGCATAGCGCGGCTTATTTTGCGCCACGTCGCGAAAATTGAGCTTATCGTTGACAATAGGAACCCGAACTCCGAGTCAAATACCGAACAAAAACCTGCTGACACAAAACCCACTGACACAAAACCTACTGAGCCTAATAAGCCCGGACTTCTGCCCGATAGCGTAAACAGCGCGGCAGATGCGGTGCAGCTTTACCAAGAGGCATTAAACAAGGCAAGGAACGCCTCAGGCTTTACCGCCAAAAAAATTGAATCGGCAAACATGAATATCGAGACAGGCAAGAAGGTGTTTGTGTTTGTGACTATTAATGTCGATGAATTTTTCCGCAACTTTATTTCGGCCAAACGTGAGACGGATTATCAATACGGCGGCGGGGCCTGGTCGCTGCATACCTATAAGACAATCCCAAAAACACTGGGTTCAGGTACGGAACCCCTCGACTACAAAGAATACGGCGACAACAGCTCAGTTTCCTATAAGGATGACAAATATTATAACTTTAAGCAAAAGACCGCTTCATACGGCCCGTCAGAGCTTGCCCCGCTGCTTAGGGAACACGACCCGCTGAAGATGGCAAATGTCAGCTCCCCTTCGAACTTTTTGCCGCCCGCCGACTTCTCCGCCAATGACGTCGTCTCTTACAGCTACAACAAAGGCAATGACGGCCGCGCTGTCGTCGTCCTTGACCTCGCCCCTTCCGCCATGATAAACGCGATGTATATTCCCGATACGGTGGCTATGTGTGCAAATCCTTATGTTCACAACACTATTATCGATATCACGATGACTTTCCACGAGTTTATAACCGACTGGCAGAATCCGCGCCTTGAAATGAACATTGACGCATATGGCTATCCCACATTGATCAAGCATACCGCGGACTTGGGCAGCGGCAGCAAAGGCTCCATAAGCGTCTCGCCCGGCGGCATTGACAACGTCAGTTCCGGCATTGCAGGCGATTTTGCTATGGGCTGGGCTTTGGGCAATTGGAACCATGCCGAAAGACCCGAAAAACCGTTCTGATTGATGCGGCTCCCCCTCCTCGAAGCTTTGCCGCGAGGAGGGGTTTTCCGCGTTTTATTATGAACTTTCGGTATAATACCGCGTCCCTTGGGACGGGTATTATAATGTCAAAAACCTTTTGATACCCCGCAGTCTTGCTGCGGGGAAAGTTCATTTTAATCGTTCAATATTATCTCGATAACCGGCACAATTTGATCGGGCTTTACATGCGGCAGTTCGACATATACATCGCCGCCCATTTCTTTAAACATAAGCTCCGACCCGTCGTGAAGGAACTGCATATACTCCACCTTGCCGGAAAGGCCGGGCAGCTTCAGTTCCTTGAAGGGGTAGGCGTATATATGCGCGTAAAGGCAGCCGTCCGGGTTTTGGGTGTAGCGCACGTCCGCAGGCGGGGCGAATTCGGATTGGGTGCAGTTATAGATGCTCCTGCTGTTGTATTTCATCCATCCGCCCATTGCTGAAAGGGCGGCATTCGCTCTTTCGTCGAAATACCCACGCGCCGTGGGGCCGACGTTCAACAGCAGGTTTCCGCCGCAGGAAACCGTATTTATCAGCATCCTGATAAGCATTTCGGGGGTTTTCCAGCTTGTTTCGTCCCTGTGGTAGCCCCATGAACCCGAAAAGGTCTGGCAGGCCTCCCATACGACGAGGTTGCCGTCGTCGTCGCGTATCCACTCCTCCGGCTGGTACTGCTCGGGGGTCCACAGATCCTGCTCTATATCAGCCCTGTTGTCAATGATTATATCGGGGTTTATGCCCCTGACCGTTTCAATAAGCTTTTCTGACTCCCAGTCCTCTTTGCCCTTGCCCCACATGCCGTTGTAGTAGTCCCCCGCATATGAAAAGTCAAACCATATGATGTCTATTTTGCCGTAATTGGTAAGAAGCTCCCTGACCTGGTTACGCATATATTCGGCATATTTTTTCATATCCCGTCCCGCGTTGAGCTCTTCGATGTTTTTGTCGTCCCTGCGCGGGTGCTTGCCGTCGATCGTGAAATCGGGATGGTGCCAGTCGATTAGGGAATAGTAAAACCCGACCTTCAGGCCCTCGGCGCGGAAAGCCTCGGCATACTCTTTAATTAAATCGCGCCCGGCGGGGGTGTTGGTCGCCTTGTAATCGGTATACTGCGAGTCGAAAAGGCAGAAGCCCTCGTGGTGCTTGGCGGTAAGGACGGCGTATTTCATACCCGCGTTTTTGGCGGTTTTTGCCCATTCCTTCGCGTCATACATATCGGGGTTGAAAAATTTGAAATATTTATCGTATTTTTCGTCTTTTATCCTCTCGATATTCTTGATCCATTCGTGCCGCGCGGGCATGGCATAAAGCCCCCAGTGGATGAACATGCCGAAACGGTCGGCGGTAAACCAAGATGTGTCGCCGGGGGTTTTTCTGATGTCGTATTTTTTCATTTTTTACGTTTCCCTTTCTTTATCAATATTTTTTATATTATAAGCTTTATAAACATAAAAAGCAACCCCGGGGGATTGCATAATTATAAAATTTGCTGAGAAAATACCCGTTTTTTTTATAGAACTTTTTGCCAATCCTTTAACTGCTGAAAACTGCCCCTTGCAAAACCGCGGTTTTTGTATTATCATCTATCTAAATGTTTTTCAGGGAGCAATTATTTTGGACAAAACCGCGATAAAAAGCAATTTGATGCTTGTGACGGCCGCGCTTATCTGGGGATTCGCGTTCACGGCGCAGAGCCTGGGCATGGAGCATGTGGGGCCGATGACGTTTACCGCCGCGAGGAGCGCGCTGGGTGCGGCGGCGTTGCTGCCTTATATATTTATTAAAAAATATAGGGCTTCGGCAAAACAATGCCGGCGACAAAATAAAACTATGGTAGGGGCATTACCTTCAAAAAAAATGCTTTTAGCCGGGTTTTCCTGCGGGACGGTGCTTTTTGTCGCCGTTTCTTTACAGCAATACGGTCTTAAATACACCACCGTCGGGAATTCCGGGTTTTTGACTGCCCTTTACGTTATAATCGTACCGATACTCGGCATATTTTTGGGGCGGAAAGCGGGATTGAATGTCTGGATAGGCGTCGCCGCCGCGTTTTTCGGCGTTTATCTTCTTTCGCTGTCGGACGGGCTGACCTCCGTCAACATAGGCGACGTTTTATCGCTTTTGTGCGCCTTTTGCTTCTCTGTACATATACTTTTGATCGACAAATTCGCGCCCGAGGTCGATAATATCAAGCTTTCGAGCTTACAGTTCGCCGTGACGGCCGTTTATGCGTGCATCGCCATGTTTATCTTTGAAAAGCCGGCGTTTCAAGCGTTATCGGCCGCCTGGCTTCCCATAGCGTACACGGGCGTCCTTTCAAGCGGGGTCGCTTACACTTTGCAAATAATATCGCAGAAGAACACGCACCCCGTGGTCGCGTCGCTGCTTTGCAGCCTTGAATCGGTATTCGCGCTCCTGGGCGGCGTCCTGATATTAAAACAAAAACCGGCAAGCATAGAGCTTGCCGGGTGCGCTCTGGTTTTTGCCGCGATCATAGTCGCGCAGATACCAATTAAAAAAAATAATAATGCATAATTCATGATTCATAATTACTGACGAGAATTTTAAATCATCTTTTTATTTTTGGTAAAAATTAACACAAAAAAGAAAGCTTCTTTTTTTGTCAAATAATTATGAATTATGAATTATGAATTAAATATATGTAATTTTATCTTTATATTTCTCCATCATCTTAGCGTTGTATTCATCTCCGCCGTCCAGGTTCGCGCTCATGAACACGGGCGGCTCAAGGCCTTTTTCTACGAAAAGCCCTACTGATTCGGCGGTTATCGAATTTATTATGGCGGCCACGGCTATGGTCGAAGTCGGCGCGGTTTTGCCCATGAAGCCCTCTATGTCAATGGCGGCGTCGCCTATGCAGCCGCAGTTGTCGAGCAGCAAATCCGACACCTCGAACAGCCGCTTGCCGCAGGGGTGGCGGGAGGTTGAGGCGCTTGAATATTCCACGCTCGTGACGCATATTGTCTTTATGCCGCGTTTTTCCGCCTCTATGGCCATTTCGACGGACACACCATTGCGGCCCGATACCGAATGGATGAACAGCAGGTCTCCCCTGTTTATATCAGTATTGCTCAAAATCTCATGGGCGTATTCCGGCTTCCTCTCGAGAATTGACGTGTCCGTTACGGGGACAACGTCAAGGGTGAGGCCTTTCGCCAGTATGGGGTTTGCGATGACAAGCCCGCCCGTGCGGTAAAAGGCCTCTTCGGCCATTATCCCCGCGTGGGAACAGCCGAAATAAAAGATTTTCCCGCCCGCAAGATTGGTTTCGACAAGCATCTCTGCCGCCTTGCGGATATTTTTTTCATTAACTTCGAGAACCCTTTTTAACAGCGCTTCAATATGCGCGAAATATTTTTGGGTATAAGTCATCTCTCAATTCTCCATTCTCAACTCTCAATTCAACAAATCGTCCCCGCTGATATTGCCGTCGCCTTTGCCGTCGTCCCTGCCTATGTGTATGCCGCTTTCCGTGGTGGTTTCGTCGGCGGCGGTCCTCAGCGTCTCCAGCTTTGCTACGTGGCGCAGAATCAAACGGGCGTCGGCGGCGGTAACCTCCCCGTCGCCGTCAGCGTCGGCGGCGAGCAGCTCGTCGCCTGTAAGGGTCTGCAGCTTCGCCACGTGGCGCAGGACAAGCCGCGCGTCGCCCGCGTCGATCTCCCCGTCGCCGCTCACGTCGCCTATCAGCAGCGCGGACGAGGAAAACGCAAGCAATAAGGCCAATACCATGCAGGCGCTTGATGTCAATATGGTTTTTAAGTATTTTTTCATGTGTGAAAACTCCAAATTAAATTTCAATTATAATTTAAAATAAGTTTATCATAAAACTTGTGAACAGTTCAATATGTAAATAAAAATAATTTGAATATGGCTGAAAACGAACACAAGGGGACGGTTCTCGTGTGTTCTTGGGAAAACAGAAAACATGGGTTAAAACAGGTAACACAGGAGTACCGTCCCCTTGTGTTCCTATGCTAAAACCCCTAATCCCTGGCCCATAACCCCTCGAAATCAAAACCCCTTCTGCTTCAGCGTCTTCTTGATGCTGAAATTCTTCCGGGTTTTCATGAAAATTGCGGGTTTCAGTGCCGCCGGGGCCTTGGAGCTGCAGACTTCGCGCAGTACGCGGCGGTCGAGGGGCTTTGTGTCCCTTATGTTTATGGCAATCCTTGACAGGGAGTCCTTCCTTGCGTTCTCAAAGAAGTTTTTGTCGGGCAATACGCGCAGGTTTTCGGCGTTTTTCCATTTTTCCGGGAAATAACCCGAGTCAAAGTCGCTCTCTTTTACGAACAGCTCAAAAAACGGGTAGTCCTGCAAATACAGGGACTCGATGAAGCCCGCGATCCCTTCCTTGTCCGGCACGTCGAGCAGAAGCGACATTTCCGGCTCCTTCGCGGCCTCTTCTTTGGATTCGTATATATAGGGCAGTCCCAGGTCAGCGTTCTTTTCCTTGATTTTTTTCAGGCGTTCGGGGGCGAAGCTCTCGGCCACGATAATAAATTCGTCTTTGATATATTTCAGCGTCTCCGCGTCGAGGAGCCAGAAAAAGCGGTAAAAATTATCTATTAGCAGGACGGCCGTCCTGTAAAGAACCTCCTGAATATAGGCCTCGTCGCCGTCCAGCCTGTCCGTTTCGCGCATTATGGCGTCCTCGGCCATTTTTAATATCCGGCTCATGATCTCTATCATGTTCTGCGCGTTCTTCAATGAAGGCTCGGCGTGCTTTGAAAAGCCGTCCTCGTCGTAATGATAGCGCTTTTCGTAGACCGCCGTGCCGACCCCCGCGCCGTTCATCCCGGCGAAAAAGCATTCAATCAAAAACAGCAGGTCGCCGTAGCTCCCTATGTCCGCGAATGACAGCCTGTTTTTTATCAGCGCGCTCCTTTTGAAAATCTTGTTGCCGAGGGTCGTGCTCCAAAGCAGGTCGCGCTCGTATTTCTCCATCAGCGGCAGCACCGCCAATGTGTCGGCCCGCTCGTCGTAGCGGGGCAAGGTGTTCCCGTAGTACCACACGCGGCAGGTGATTATGTCCGTTTTGCGGGCCTCGGCGGCGGCCAGCATATTTTCCACGGTCACGTCCGTTATGATGTCGTCGGCGTCCATAAACATAACATAATCGCCCCCGGCCTGAGAAAGGCCTTTATTGCGCGCGGCGGAAATACCGGAATGCTCCTGGTCGATGCAGTAAAAACCGACGTATTCGTCGCAGTATCTGCCGATTATATCCGCACTCGAATCCGTCGAGCCGTCGTTCACAAAAATCGCCTCGAAATCCTCCTCCGATTGATGGATAAGGCTTTCAAGGGCATCCTCAAGATATTTTTCGGCATTGTAGACGGGGATTATTATTGATAGTTTGGGCATACGCCACCTCCAGTGTTGAATTTAGAGTTGAGAGTTGAGAGTTGAAAGTTTGATGAAATTTATATAGGGCAATTCTCTCAACTCTCAATTCTCAACTTATAAAAAGCTTCCGCGACCGACAGGTCATCAAAGTGCGTTATTTTGATGTTCTGCCTGTCACCCGTAACCAATTTTATTTTATACCCGTTTTGCAAGAATATTGAACACGCGTCGGTCATTTTTTCCAGTTCTTTTTTGTCGGTTCTGCTTAAAAATTTGCATAAAAGGTTAAAATTGAAAGTCTGGGGCGTTTGGACATGGTAAAGCGTTTCCCTTGACAATGCGGCTTCCGCGAAATCCCCTTTTTCGCTTTCAAATATGGTGTCCACGGCGGGTATTGCCGTTGTGCAGGCTCCGTATTCACGGGCCGCTTTGATGTTTTCGTCAATAATCCTATCGTTTATGAAAGGCCTTACCCCGTCGTGGGTCAAAAATATTGTATCGCCGTCTGTCTTAAAATTTTCTTTGGTAAAGCTAACTGCCTTTACTAGTGTTTCGTTGCGTACGTCCCCTCCGCATATCACGTGAATGTTGGTATTTCGACAAAAACTGCCCTTTATCAAATCAGATGTAAAGTCAATATGCTTTTCAGGTATGGCAACGACAATTTCGTCTATATTTTTGTTTTTTATAAAGTTTTCTATACAGATTATAATAATCGGCTTGCCGCAAACAGTTAAAAACTGCTTCGGCAGCCCTGAATTCATTCTTGACCCTGTACCTGAGGCGAAAATCGCGGCGATGTTCATAATTCATAATTTATAATTCATAATTCATAATTGTTGTGATTTTAAAAGTTGCCTCAATAATTATGAATTATGAATTATGCATCCTTAATTAATTCGGTTTCATCGTGGGGAACAGCAACACGTCCCGTATCGACGGGCTGTTCGTCAGCAGCATCACAAGCCTGTCAAGACCGAAGCCCAAGCCCCCAGTCGGCGGAAGGCCGTATTCCAGCGCGGTTATGAAGTCCTCGTCAACCTCGGCGTTCGCCCCCTGCGCCTTTTTCTCCGCTACCTGCCTTTCGAAACGCGCCCTTTGGTCCTCAGCGTCGTTCAGCTCCGAAAAAGCGTTGCCCATCTCCCTTGCGTAAATGAAAAACTCGAAACGCTCCGTCATAAGCGGCTCGTCCTTCTTGCGCTTTGCGAGGGGCGAAACTTCTACGGGGTAATCGTATATAAACGTCGGCTGTATCAATTTATCTTCGACGAAGGCCTCAAAGAAAAGGTATAATATCTCGCCTTTTGTCTTATTCGGCGACATATCTTCAATCCCCTTGTTTTTGGCGGCTTTTACCGCGTCCGCGTCCGTTTTCCACTCGTAATAATCTTCATCGGCGTATTTTTTGACGGCTTCGGCCATCGTCAGCCGCCCCCACGGGGATTCCATGTCGATTTCCGCGTCCTGATAGGTTATTTTGCCCGTGCCGCAGACCTCAAGGGTGAGGAAACGGAACAATTCCTCGATAAGGTCCATCATCCCGTTATAATCGGTGTAGGCCTCATATAATTCGACGCTGGTAAATTCCGGGTTGTGCTTTACGCTCATGCCCTCGTTGCGGAATATCCGCCCGACCTCGTAAACCTTCTCAAAACCGCCCACTATAAGCCTTTTAAGGTAAAGCTCGGTTTCAATGCGGAGGTACATATCAAGGTCGAGGGTGTTGTGGTGGGTTATGAAGGGCCGCGCCGCCGCGCCTATTTCAAGGGTGTGAAGTACGGGCGTATCGACTTCAAGGTACCCCCTTTTGTCGAGGAATTCGCGGATTTTCGCGGTTATGAGGCTTCTTTTTATAAAAACGCCCTTGACGTCGGGGTTCACTATCAAATCTAGATACCGTTGGCGGTAGCGCGTGTCCATATCCCTAAGCCCGTGGAATTTTTCGGGCAGCGGGAGCAGGGATTTCGTCAATAAACGCAGGCTTTTTGCGTGGACGGATATCTCCCCGCGCCTTGTTTTGAAAACAAAGCCTTTTACCTCGACAATATCGCCGATGTCCCAGGTTTTGAACCCCGCGAAGGTATCCTCCCCCACGTCGTCGATTTTCACATAAACCTGCATACGCCCCTCGCGGTCGCGGATGTCGATAAAATTCGCCTTGCCCATATCGCGCCAGGTCATTATCCTGCCGCAGATGGAAACGTCGGTATTTTCAAGCTCCTCAAAGCGTGAAAGTATCCCCGCCGAGCTTATGCCATGCTCCGCGACGGTTATTCCGCAGGGGTCCTTGCCGCTTTCGCGCAGCTTATGAAGCTTTTCGAGCCGTATCGCGCGCTGTTCGTTGACGTTTTGCTGAATTTCCTGTTCATCTATTTCAATATTGTTGATTTCGTCTGACATTTATATCACCTATTTCGATATTTGCAAAATTTCAAATTTAAAAACGCCCGCGGGGGCCTCCACATCGACGACGTCCCCTACCTTGCGCCCCAAAAGGGCTTTGCCTATGGGGCTGTCGTCGGAAATCCTGCGGTTCACGGGGTCGGCCTGGGGGAAGCCGACTATCTGATATTCTATTTCCTCTTTTTCGGCAATATCCAGCACCCGCACTTTCGCGCCGATGTTCACAACCTCGGTCGTAAACGCGGATTCGTCCAATATTTTGGCGTGCTGGAGCATATATTCTATTTCGTTTATGCGCGCTTCGAGCTTGCCCTGCTCGGATTTCGCCTCGTCATACTCGCTGTTTTCCGAAAGGTCGCCGAAGGATTTGGCTTCTTTTATTTTTTCCGCGATATCGCTCCTGCCCGTCGTGCGAAGCTCTTTTAGCTCCCTTTTTAAGTCCTCTAACCCTGACTGGGTCAAAATAAACTGATAATCCGACATAATTGATTTCATCCCTTATTTATTTTAATATTGCAAAACACGGGCCGACTGAGTCATCGGCCCATACTATAGAACCTCTAAGAGATTCATTGGAATCCCTGATGGATTTATTTAATAGATTGTATTATATAATAAATATTCGGCTGTGTCAATATATGCACATATACTTCATGTATCGTTCATTTTTTGTTCATTCAAAAAACAAAGGAAAGCAAAATGATTTTTTAAACATATGATTGACAAACACAAAAATTTCCTTTATAATAAGGATAAGCCAATATTGATGTTTGGGAGGCATTTTTATGTTAGAATCCGTCATAGGTTTATTCAGAAAGCTATTTTCCGGCATAATGACCCTGCTGTTCTTGATCTTGCCTTTATTCGGCGAACCCGGCTATGCAAGGGGCCCGATGGTCGATATGGGCAAATTCACCGCCGAGCCGGTCTGGGCGGACGAGTTCGACGGCGACGCCCTCGACCTTACAAAATGGAAAGACCACCACTGGGGGGGCACCACCGTCCGCAGGGGCAGCTATTGGAACATTGAAATGGCCGAGGTAAAAGACGGCTTCCTCAACATCAAAACCGAATACCTGCCGGAGGGCATAAACGGCGGCCCCCCGGGGTTTTATACCTGCGGGATAGACACTAACGGCCTTTTTGAGCAGACCTACGGCTATTTTGAGGTCCGCTGCATACTTCCCAAGGGGGCGGGGCAATGGGCCGCCTTTTGGATGCTCAACGACGGTATGGGCGAGGTGACCGGGAACGGGCATTCGGGCGCGGAAATCGACATTTTCGAATCCCCGTACTATTCCCAAAAATCAATATTCTACCACAACGCCGTAAGCTCTAATATACATATCGACGGCTACGGGGCCGACCATAAAGGCGCAAACATATGCAAAACCATCGTGCGGGGCGACCCATACGAAGAATTCCACACCTACGGCCTTGAATGGAACGAAGATGAATATATTATT
>Ga0123353_10003444_pt1 | contig 19978 bp, 10 predicted proteins | sample TergutLab28metaG_3_FD_92763 | JGI IMG/M metagenome (GOLD analysis project Ga0123353, IMG submission 92763) | Labiotermes labralis P3 segment gut microbial communities from Petit-Saut dam, French Guiana - Lab288 P3 | ecosystem: Host-associated > Arthropoda: Insects > Digestive system > Gut ... | reverse complement strand
TAATAAGAAGTGTGAAGGAAATGGTGTCACACTAAGGTAGAGTAATAGTTGACAGGCGTTGTGAAGGGAATACTGTCATCTTGTGACACGTTTCTGAGAAGTCCCTTTTTAAAGTGATGGTCCAAAGGATGCAATTAATAGCCAATTGGAAACGTGGTGACTATATAAGGAAGTAAGACATAACGTCACTAACCACCAATCAAAGGTTAAGGTTAGAAGTCACAAGATGAGATTCCACCCCGACCAACGCCCAAGAAACTCGGTATAAATGCTTTTGTATTGATGTAAAATTAAGATTAACTCCAGTAAGCTCAGGGGCAGAGGCCGCTGGAGCGAGTCTTCATTTTGGCACTACTTTAATAACATCATCGCTTACCTGGTCAATAATTTCAACTGTACTTAACTATCGCTACTAATGTAACAGCAGCTTCGAATAAATCAGTATCATTATTCATCGGAAAACAAAGTCTGAGTACTTTGACCCACGCCGTTGGCCGACTGGTGGCCAACCAGTCCTCGCCCAATCTGTCAGTATGTTTGTCTATGCACGTAGTCTTCAAACTCTCAGTATGTTTGTCTTTTCACGTGGCCTTCAAGCTCTCAGTATGTTTGTCTGTGCACGTAGTCTTCAGGCTCTCAGTATGTTTGTCTTTTCACGTGGTCTTCAAGCTCTCAGTATGTTTGTCTATGCACGTGGTCTTCAAGCTGTCAGTATGTTTGTCTTTTCACGTGGTCTTCAAGCTCTCAGTATGTTTGTCTATGCACTTGGTTTTCAGGCTCTCGGTATGTTTGTGTACGCACGTGGTCTTCACGCTGTCAGTATGTTTGTGTACGCACGTGGTCTTCACGCTCTCAGTATGTTTGTCTGTGCACGTGGTCTTCAAGCTCTCAGTATGTTTGTCTATGCACGTGGTCTTCAAGCTCTCAGTGTGTGTATGCACGTTGTCTTCAAGCCTCTCAGTGTGTTTGTCTTTTCACGTGGTCTTCAAGCTTTCAGTATGTTTGTCTATGCACGTGGTCTTCAAGCTCTCAGTATGTTTGCATCCACAGTAACTAACTCTGAATTTTCGCGAAATTCCTGTAAAGTAAGAAATGCATTTTTTTTTTGGATACAGAAATGAAGTAAAACGTAGAACGTTTTTATTGAAAATTAAGAACACTGTATTTGTGAAACATAATTTTATTATATGAGAGATACGCAGGAAATAGACACGTTTCCAGTTGTGCCTAATGCGTTGAAGATAAAACGCAATTAAAAGTCATGTCTACCCAACAAATGCGCCAGTCCATTCGGTTCACCATAACCACAAGTTGTACGCACTTCTCGGTACACGCTGTAATCTCGGTTGCTGAACAGCTGACTTAGGACAGCGGTTGTACTAAGTGCATTATGACGCAACAGATGTCTATCCTAATCAGCCATCCAAAGTCCCAAAGAAATGCGGAGGGGAATGCCATGGGAATCACTCGGTTTATGACGACGATTATTGAGGTTAGCATGGCGACCTGAATAACCCACACATCTAATCGTTCACGTGATAGTGAGCAGTCCGGTTAGAGAATGGCATGTCATGGTTATTTCTGACTGCGTGTGATCCCCGCCAGACATGACGCAGGCCAATTCATTGATGTGATAGTGACGCCAACCGTCTGCTGCCCCTTCGCGTACTTGTCCACTATATCGATTTTGTTAAGCCATTACAATGCCGGCGCGTACCGCTTACTGGCATGTACCAGTTAGCCTTAACACGCCCCTACATACGTAAATAGTCTTCTTGTGTGTTTTTTGTGCTATGGGAACTGAATTTTTAAATATATCAATAAAATCCAGGCCTAAAAGCGTCAACATGGGTGCCGGCGGAAGACGAATTACTGCCTGTAAACTTTAGCGTTCTGTGTGCCGAATTAGATGTAATGTTTCGTGAACATGGAAACAGGGAGTTCCTCCGAAACGCTGATAACCATTTACGAAAACACACTGTGCCATGAATTATAAAACCACAGTGTTCATAACCACCGAAGGAATGAAAAGGTGAACGTACTTCTTTATCCAGTGCTCCGCGATTTTCGTTAGAACTTTGTTTTTAGGAAGGTCCTCAGGCTTTGCCCGTTTGTCCTTCCGGTAAGAGCAGCATGTAGATGAAGATGAGATGCAGCATTGGCGAAATGATACTGACAGGGGAAAACAGAAGTACTGGGAGACAAACCTGTCCCGGTGCCTTTTTTGTCCACCACAAATCTCACATGAACTGACGTGGGATCAAATCCGGGCCCCACTGGTGACAGGTCGGCAGTAATTACACTCCGTCTCTGTCATACAAACCAGTCAGTCAATGCTGTGTGGGGAAATAATCGCTTGCTCGTTTCCCGAACAGCCCGTTAAGTGCAGGGCGTTTTGTCCAACTATTTTGTTTCACGGGGCACTGTGTATTAGGCGAATGGTTGCCACCGTTCAGTTAAGAATATTTTCTTTCCCTGTTTGGTATCTAAAAATACATGTTATTTTGTATGGGTGTGAAGCTTAGCTTGTCGGTGTCAGGGAAGGAAGGATATGTAGCATGCGGCTTGATATTCCAGCGAAGTCCGTGCGCGGTGCATAATGCGCAGTTGTACAGTGCAGATTGTACGAACCGCGTGTTGAAGGTATTTGGTTCTAACAAGAAGGGAGTGTCGGGAAAACAAAACAGCTTAACAAGGCGCTGCACGATGTGTACTGCACACCAGATATTATTGTTATTAGGCTGATAAAACTAAGGAATATGCATGGTAGAAATGACGTGTGCATACGGACCGTATTAACCACGATGATCCTTCCGTCTGCAAAAAGAAGACGCCCTGTTTCTTGAGGTCATGCAGCAGGTGAGCACAAATCCTGTATGCCAGGTGGCCCTGCGACTGAATTTTGTATTGCGGCGCGTTTAATTTTGAAACTGATCCTAGAGTTTTGGGAAATTTGTGCACTCCTGTGTGGAGGGTGATTATTTTATCTGGCAACTGTCGGTTGCCACTTAACTGTCGGCGTGCTCATCATACTAGCGTAGCCCAAACTCGCGGCGGATAGCGGAGGGACGTGATATCGGCCGTCAGACGAAATACTGCTCAATTTTATCAGGGACCAGCAACAGCTGCGCGGGCAGGGGCTTGCCATTCCACTGATTTATGTAACGAGCAGTTTCTGTGTCACACAGCTGTATCTTCATGCTGCTGTGTGAACTGGTACTGGGGGAACACGAGAGCGCGTGTGGCCCGTGAGACCAGTTCGACAAGATTCTACGCAGCGGAATTACGACACACTTCAAAGTGACACGTTAGTTGGTTGAATGGACGGCAGGAATTGCTAGTTCACCAAGTTGTCCGTTTCTTTAACATGTTGCACTAGAACAGGGCTGGCGAACCGCATTGAGGGCGCGTGTCCAAATGAGTGCAAATTTCGAAGAAATTCTTTGGCGTCCCTATGAGAATTTTGAAGAGCAGAATAAGGTCTTGTAGTCGTCCACAATTATTGTTAACTGCATTATTATTATTATTTTATGTTTATGGTTCCGTTCATCGCTGATCTGTATTAATAACTGTCCAACGAGATGCAACACAAAGCAGTCTATTTATTATTCTGCAAGTTCACGCTACATGTTTTGAGTGTCAATCACACCCATCACCAGGAGTACACAAAACTGTAACTACATCCTCCGGTACTGTGCAGCTACCTCCCTCCAACGTGGCCAAGCTAGCTTGGCCACGTTGGCTTGGCAGAATAATAAATAGACTGCTTTGTGTTGCAGCTCGTTGGAAATTAATAATAATGGTAATGCATTTTTATAATTAATGCGCAGTATAATTATTTATTATGTTTCCGATAAAGGTCTCCTCGAGAAATGCGATAAGTAACAAAATATGGCAGTAACTGTGCTGCTGCTACCTCCTGTTTAAAAAGCGGACTGTAAAACGTTCTGTCCACTGTCACGCATTCGCCCAGTCACTGCCATACCGGCGCTCTAACGATAAATACCCAGTCAACACTTCGCACCGCTACGATTTGTGTAAGAATGTTTCACTTCAGTGTTGTTTGGTACCAACGGTAATTCATACACAGTCAGACACAGATGTGTGTACATATATACACACACATGTTCTGCACAATGTAGAGACGTGGGTCGCGGGTCGGACAAACGAAAGCAAGAAAAGACTTGGGACAGCAATGAATGCCGCGTGCGATTTTGGCCACGCGTGCTATAGGTTCGACAGCCCTGCAATAGAATGTTCTGCCCCGCATATCTTCTATGAGTTTGTGCAATGGTGCGCAGATCTGGGGCGTCAGTCGTTTTGGTGGCTAAATTTTGTACCTTGGAGCTTAATATTTGCTGTTCCTCGGTATGGAATTCGCGTCATGGACCCCTTCTGGCGCATAGAACTTTGAGGTGGCTTCTATAATTTGTCGAAAATTTGTGCGCCCCTGACGTGACAGTAGCCCTGGTCGTGCTTTGCATAGCTGCAGCTGCTTGTACTGGCATACGCGTGCAGTAGACTCACGCATACTCTCAATCGTACTGCAGTGTAGTCTACATGTGTAACACTGCTGCTTTCAGTGTTAATAAAGATCCAACCAGATGCAACAGTATCCTGATATATATTTACTGCAAAGTCACTACATGTTTCGGGTGTCACCGCACCCATCACCAGGAGTACTAAAAACTGTAACCGCAGCCTCCGGTACAGGTCATAATACTGGTACAGCTACTTCCCTCCAACGTGGCCTGCCTGTACCGGAGACTGCGGTTACAGTTTTTAGTACTCCTGGTGATGGGTGCTGTGACACCCGAAGCATGTAGAGTGACTTTGCAGTAAATAAATATCTGCATACTGTTGCATTTGGTTGGATCTTTATTAACGTTGAATTACGATGCACGGAACTATGAGCTTAAAATTTACTGCTGCTTTGTGAGAAACTCACCGGTGACATCACAGGCACCGATTTTCATCGTTACAATGAAGCTTCGTTTCTGAGTGTCGTAGCAACTGTGTTAAAAACAGCGGGTATCCGTATAATGCAGTGACGAGCAGCTGCCGGTGTCCATCTTAATATTGTGCACAACTTGCATTACGTTCATGTTAATTGTCCCTGTCTAACCAACCTTTTGCGAACCTTTTGCATTAAAGCTTGGTCAGACGAAGACTACCGGTTTCCATGTTTACGACAGATCTTGGCCGATATATGTCGCCCTTCCCAAATTAACAAAACATATTGGGTGGGTATATCAGAGTTATGTTGCACAGTTGCATTTGCACCGTTACTGCGGTGTTAAGTGGTGATGACAAGAAGCTGGAAGCTGTTGGTGCGACTGACAGTATCACCTTCTTATACATAACCGTTCACGTTCTTTGTCTCTGTTTGTTGGTCATTATTTGATCACGAACAGAAAATCTTTAATTACTGCGTATTGGCCATCCTGTTATTTTCGACAAAATCACAGTATAAAGACTGATAACAATTCGTTTGAAAGAGTGGGACAATTCAGATATATGGGAACAAACTCAAGGAATCGAAATTCTATTCAGGAAGAAATCAAAGAGCAGATTGAAGGGCATGCTTGCTATCATTCGGTGCATTATCTTTTGTCTTCCAGTTTGCTATCCAAAAATATAAAGATTAATAAATACAGAACTGTAATTTTGGCATGTTTTTTACGGGTGTGAAACTTGGTCGATCACATTGAGGGAGTAACGTAGGCTAAGGCTATTTTAGAATAGCGTGCTGAGGAGAATATTTGGGACTAAGAGGGACGAGGTAACAGGGGAATGGCGAAAACTACATAATGAGGAGCTTAATTATCTGTACTGCTCACCAAATATTGTTCGGGTGATCATATCGAGAAGAATGGGATGGGCGGGGCGTGTTGCTCGTATGGGTAGAGGCGTATACAGGGGTTTGGTGGTGAAACCTGGGGGAAAGAGACCACTTGGAACACCCAGGTGTAGATAGGAGGATAACATTAAGATGGATCTTCAGGGAGTGCGATAGGGGCACGGACTGGATTGATCTGGCACGGTGTAGGAGCAGGTGGCGGGAACTTGCGAATGTGGTAATGAACCTTCGGGTTCCATAAAGTGCGGGGAATATCTTGACTAGCTGTGAACCGATTAGCTTCCCAAGAAGGACTCTGCTTCATGGAGTAAGTAAGTAAACCAACTTTTTTTTTTAATAAACAGAAGCTCTTTGTCTGGTTTTCTGCCAAACAAGTGCAGACATGGCCAAAAGTTATAGTTTCTGACGTCAGTAACAATGTATTTGGTCATAACCAGAAATATATTTGCCCTGGCAGCGCCGGATGTGCCCGCTAGTCAAACACAGCCGTCACCATGGGCGAACACACAACGAACTGCACAAACTGTGAACAGACTTGGATGAAATCAATCGAAGTAAAGAAAATCGAACACAGTTTTGACGGGTTGGGTGGCGAGGACTGTTTACAGTTGCGTTGGAAGAGACGTTTCGTAAGGAAGCGTGTTTTACTGACCCTTAATGACGCAGAGTTTAAATTATATCTGCTGCCCCAGGACGGAGTGGTGTTTAGTTTACAGTACCCTTACATGTTTTCGCGACCGTAGGGTGCCCCGAGGTGTACATTGAAAGGGTAAAAGGACGTCACGCTGTAACAACCAAACCCGACGTTTCGGGGTTTGGGTGTGAGGTGAGGATGAAGTGAACCGCGTGGCAGGGAGATGGTGTCACACACCAAGAGACGAGGCAGTTGTGTGGTGCTGATGACGTGTCACGTGGTCTGGTTGATGGTGTTGGTTTGACTTTTCTTGACACTCCGTGTTACTGTGGCCAGTGTGAGCAACGTTTTGCAGGGCTAAATTTTGCCTGAGCACCGTCTGCACTTGACAGTGATGCAGTAGTGCTGTTGCATTGTCAGCTGCGTCGGTGGTACGTGAAATTACCAAAACAAGGTTGCCTGAGACAACCTCGTCGCACGTTTGACAGCTCATAAGCATGGGAAATTACGTTACAGTGAAACCCAGCATGTCTGTATAGATACAAAAGAAGGAACTAATAAAATACTTCCGTTGTACCATTAAAACAAATTAATTGTATCATATTCAGTGCTACATGAGAGCATACATGACAGAAAATTATTTGAGATCATAAAACCACCCTTGCTACAATCCAGTTAAGAGTTTGTCCTCAGTATACAGGGTGATTTTAAAATAAATTCATTGTGTTTCATCGTGATTGTAATGTGAACATTCTGTGCCATAAATCTCGTATAGTTATGTTGCTTATATATGTGTGTGTGTAATGTTCTTACTATCTTGCAGGTGGGAGCTGAAAGACAAGTCTCGTTTGACAATGGACTGGATGGATCGGTGGCAGAGGACTGTTTCTTCGCGATGAAGGCTTACAAGGAGGGTTACTCTTTCAACTTCGTGGAGGGTGAGATGTGGGAGAAATCACCTTTCTCACTTGGTGATTTCGTTCAGCAAAGGAAACGGTGGTTGCAGGGCATCCTGCTGGTTGTGCATTCAAAAGACATTCCTCTGCGTCACAAGTTGCTCCTAGCCATATCTTGCTACTCGTGGGTCACGATGCCATTTTCAACATCCAATGTCGTGTTGGCTGCTCTCTGCCCCATCCCATGTCCACCTCTGATGGACTTCATCTGTGCGTTTATTGGTGCTATCAACATATATATGTATGTTTTTGGAGTTGTGAAGTCTTTCTCCTTGTACCGGTTTGGAATGCTCAGATTTCTCCTGTGCATATGTGGAGCACTTTGTACAATCCCCTTCAATATACTTATTGAAAATATGGCGGTCATATGGGGACTCTTTGGTCACAAACATCGATTTTATGTGGTAAACAAGGAGATTAAACAAGTAATTACTGTTTAGATGAATCTGCAGGGTCATGTGTTACCTGACAGCCCACATCACTCTACACCCTAACCGTTTTGCATGACAGCAGGCGGCGCAGCGATCACTGCCATTCCAATTTGTTGTGGATTGGGGTCCATGCACCTTCAGTTCAATGTCTTGCCATTGAGTTCAGGTTTTCATGTGTCATATTTAAGGAAGCTGCTGGAAATGGTTTCCTTAAGTTTGCAAACATGCATCACATATAACAAACATGCTGTTATTTGCATGTTGAAGTTCTGCTGATGAAATTGAAAGAAACACTGCACCCTGAATGCTTTTCTTTCACATCATCTTGTGTGCAGTAACTATTACTGTACACTTCATCCTTGAATATGCCTCACAAGTAAATATCACATAGGGTAGGATCTGGCCAACTGGGAGGCTTTAATCCCATAGTTATTATTCTGCCACCAGAAGCACTGTGTAAACAATGCATGTATTTAAATCAATTTATTGTAACACAAATGGCGTCAGAATGTGTGTAACATGTCGTTGTGAGTTACAGTCTCAGTAGAATTGCAGGCCCAGTCATCCTAGTTGCATTCATAGCACACCACACTCCATCCATAACATAATGTAATAACTATGTCAAATAAATACTGGCAAACGCACTCATATACTATTAGGCACCATTTTATTAATACTGTATGTCACTCCACCATGTTTCAACCCTTAAAGGGTCATCTTCAGGGAGTACATTTGGTACATTTGAACAACAAGGGCAACAAAATGAGTCAGCAGAGCAGCAGCAACAGCAGTGGTGACCTTGCTGTCCAAATGTATCAAATGTGCTCCCTGAAGATGACCCTCTAAGGGTTGAAACATGGTGGAGTGACAGATATTATCATTAAAATGGTGACTGAATAATATATTAGTGCATTTATCTATTTTATATCATATAGTGACACTGTGCACAGATATGAACGAGATAAAGTTATCATGTAATGACACTTCATGAATTAATATGGGAAACCTGCTATTCCTAGAGTAACAGAGCTCCAGCTGTTTTCCAGCATGAAACAATAATTGTGGGGTCTGTTTGTCCATCATGCACTCCATGAAGGTACCAGTTCACAAAACTCAGTCTTCCTTCTGTGTCACTGAGTTTGTGAAGCACCGTTGTCTTCCTGTGGATGCAGTATGCATGTCCGCTCTGCATGTTCTCTTACTGCCTACTGTGGAGCATGCTGATCCAACTTTATCATGTATTTGTAAATTTATGTGTCCAAATGTACGTGAAACTTTTTGTGGCTGCTACGTGGTCTGTGTATGTGTGTGTGTCAAATGAAATGGGTATAGTGACTACACAGTAGCTCATGTAAAATCCGATAAGCAGCCCAGAATTTAGCCAGTGTGTGCTGGTGGGAATTGAGTTATCAGTAGGTGTTAGCTACGGTAATGCCTCTGTGTGTTATGCAAAAACATGTATAGTAAATACATCACAATTGATTCATACTGGGAGACATTAGTGTTAAGGTTATGTCGAGAGAAACTGTGCCAGCCCGTCGCGAACTGTCACATTGACTGGCCATCCACTGTCCAGAAGAAGATGGCGATATATGTTATATTATTTTTATGTAAGCAAGTAAATCACACTGTTCATTGAGTTACTGAATTGTAAGCAGACACCACAATGTATTGATGAAGGTACATCAGTCGCATATGTGAGTGTGCAGTGAGCACTGAATGTAGTACCTCATTTAATGGTGTGTGAATGAGAGGTGATCATGACAGACATTGACTCCTTTAATCATTTTTAAAAAGAATATGTTCAGCTATGTAATTTAACCATGCAACCTGTCCCATTGATCCATTGCATCGGCACATACATTTGGCTCACAGAGCGTGCATTGAGAGAGAACACTGAATGTTCAGACCCTCACCACATCAGCAGCAGAAGCATATGCCTGCCAATCCAAACCAAAGCTATAATAGTTTCCTCTTCCTCAGCTGGAGGTCACAGTTTTAGTTCGTGCTAAATGGTCATGTCAGTATTCCATCCTGTTCACTTTGTAGTTATTACTGTTTGAGCCATTTTTGTGTGCGTTTCGTTGCTCTTTATATATACACATACCTCTGTGTGTGTGTGTGTGTGTGCACCCCTTTCCTCTGACCTGTCTTCCCTTCCCCTCCCTCATGATGTTGAGGAACAGCTGGATTCCTCAATGACCTCACACTGTGTTGTAGGTAACTTAATTTCCTTATGCCTCATATTGAGGCACACTTCGTTACTTGATTGTTCTTTCATTGTAAATGTAGTATATGAACATTACAAGTTTTGTAGCACTTACTTAGCGTAGGCTATGGCCTGGATGACTGAGCAGTCTGGGTTTGATGCCACACAGGTTCAGAGACTTGTGTTATCTGTAATACTGAGTCTGTACCAGCTCTGAGGCACACAGTCTCCCATCTTGGTGTGTACTGGAGACTGTTTTTCTGAAAGTAAAGTGGTTGAGGTGTGAAGTTTGCTGACCACCATCTAGTGCCACACTTAAGAATCAATGGAACCCTCTCCACCCCACAGCCACCACAGTATATCTGCATGGCTTGATGATAGCTTAAGGCACAGATAGAACTTTACCTTCTGGTCACACTTTCACTTTACAGATAATTTCTTTTAGTACCAGTTTGGCACTAAAGTGTGGACAGCATTGTGCCACTTAGCGACCATGACACTTCCTGCTCTGCCATGCTCGGTCTGGTGATAAACTCACTGTAGTTTCAGTACAAATTCACATAGCATTATCAAGTTTTATGCCATCTCTCAGATACTTCTAAATCACTGACTTTTCAGATCTTATCATGCATCTCGTGTTTTATATATCTGTCAGCATGTCAGTAATAAATACAGTGACATCTGATAAGATAAACGTACATTGTAAATTGGGGTTATGAACCAAGGCTTGCAGGTAATTTCTGTGCTGTGATGTTACCACATGAAAAAACATTCCCGGTAAAATCATTAATATTTTCCATTGATTTAGAGTTAAAGGGTTTCATGATCTTTGTATTTACAATGATTTTTCAATTGCTAATACAGTTTATTCACAGCTTTGCTGTGCTCTGCACTGTAGCTAGGGCTCTTAGAGGTTGCCTGCCTGGCGCATGCATTGCCTCTCCATTTGCATCACAAAATATTCAGAGATTTGATGTAGATAAGATAATTTGTTGTACTGGGAGTGTCTGCGTAATGCTTTTAGTTGGTTTCCAGATTTCAGAGCTTACAGTGGATGAATTATTGTCTTATTGTTGTGGTTGTTCCATATAATTCAAAATTAATTTGTTCTACTGCAACCTGTTTTCAACACTTTGGCTGAATGGTACAGATGAAAATTTCGAAAAAAAGGGTCACACAAAAATATTTTCATGAAATTCAACAACATTCACAATAATAAAAAAATTAAATTGTGATTTATGAAAATCACTAAATTTCTGTAGAATACAACATGTGTTTGTCATGGTGCACCGACAGCTACATGTTTAAGCTTTTATTTAAGCCATCATACAGCTGTAAAAGATTTACAAGGATCTCTAATATACAACAGTGCAAGTAATATTATTCAAGCTAGGTATCTAAAGATTGCCACATTCATTATTTGCCACATTCATTATTTATAAGTATCTTGAATAATATGTCGTGACAATTTTTATTGAAACAGTCACAAGAATGTGATGGTGTATTGCTGTTCAGGAAAGTGCTGCACAACATACAAAACGGTACAGACTAAAACTATTAAAATCTTAACACAGTGGGCAGATGTCATACATAGCCTGCGAAGTCCGTGAGAGTGTATGCTGTGTGGTGTCAGCTAGGGATATGTGTTATGTAAGATGGTCATATTACTTAAATATTGACATCTACAGTAATGGTATGGTATGTTGCAGCTTTTATACTATACATGTTGTAGTAGGAAGGATATGGAAGTGGAATTATAACTTGTGTGAAATCCACGTGAATAGAAAATTGATGTGGAATGTTTTAGACCTCATATGTGCACTTTCTGCAGGTAATAAATACTGCTAAATGTTTTTATTGGAGATATTCAAACTGATTTAGTATGTGCAGTGTTTAATTTTGTGTGGAGTTCCTAAAACAGACATGGCAACTACTGCATGTGTCTCACTGCCTATTGTTGGGTCCTGTAACAAATACATGTTGCGTTTGATGGATGCTTATTGCTTTTATATTATTAGTGTAACTGGATGAGTCACCTATTTTCGTTGTTACACTGTGCATGTTGTCGAGTTACTCGATTATTATACCAACTACTGCACATATATAAAATTTATAAAATGTACACATTAAAACATCAAAAACGCTCTGACATGTTTCGGTCCTAGGACCATCATCAGGGAGCCATATCGTCCTTGCTAAAGTCACACTATAAAAAGTCACATTAATTTTGCTGTACCAGTTGGGTATTGTGGCAGCATGCTTTGTTGTGTGATACGGAGTATCATGCATAAAAGCACAGAATGCACATTCGTAGTAGGGCACAGTGAAATTAATGTGACTTTTTATAGTGTGACTTTAGCAAGGACGATATGGCTCCCTGGTTATGGTCCTAGGACCGAAACATGTTGGAGAGTTTTAATGTGTAAATTTTATAAATTTTATATATGTGCAGTAGTTGGTATAATAATTGAGTGAGTGGATGAGTCACATTACGAAATTATGATTATTAAGTAGAACTGTTTTAAAAATCTCTTAGAAGTAAAATTAAATGTGGGCGTGATATTGTAAGTTATTTATATTAACTTGGAGAAGGGCTTAAGGGTTTGCAGTGGAATGAATCTGGAGAAGCAGATATCTTGAGGGTGAAAAGCACAGTGCAGAAGACTTGACTGTGCCACTAACAGCATTACTGCAGATCTTAATGTGGGAAACTCCTGAATGTTTTCATCACTACTGCATGAACGATATGTGTGATTTATTCTCTTTTACATGTCATAATTATTGTATTAACATTTTGTATAACACTAATTAGATCATCGAACAACTTGTCTTGAAAAGGATCAAAAAGTCACAAGTAAATATAAGTGTGTAATTGTTATAGAAATGTTATAGTGTAGGTTGAAAATAAATTATCAGAGTGTTAAGGATGAAACAGCAGTTCTGCATGTTCCGTTTTCTGTTGGCCGCTACACATTGTAGGTTAAGAAAGTCTCTGTATGCACAGCAATCATTTTCATTGTGAAGACTTGTTGCTGTTACAGATATTTGCCAGTGCTTTGCACTGTGACAGACACTCGTGTTAGTATGATATGGCATTTTGTATTGTGCGCTGTCACAGATGCTGTCAAGCTCTGCATGCCACAACCCACAGTAAACACGTTCCCGTAGAGTTAATGTAACCACCAGACACATGGTGGAAGTATGAAGACGTACATAATGCAGTCATAGAGTGTGGACACTGGTGTCTTCTGTGGCAGCAAGGTAAAGGTTTGCAGGAGACGGGGGGTGTCCTCTGGGGCTACACAGTACAGACACTGATCATCACTGAGGCACTATGGCCTTCAATGGCCACATGTGTTTGTCTGTTGTTAGAGACATAGATTCAATGGCAGGGAGGCAGAAGGGAGCATGTCAGCATTAACTTGCTCTGGACTTTTTTAAATTCATGCTGTTATCCTGTAGAACTCTTCCATGTGATTTCAGGTTGTTTTAAAACACTTTGTGACTGCTTCAGATTGCCTCTCATACTTTGAATTTGTGTTTCCTGATGATCTGATTAATGATTTGAACCACCAGACTTAATAAGACTTTCCATACATATGTGTATGAAAGCATGAACTGGTTGTTACAGGTCATGTTGCACCCACTCCTCCCCATTGTATCCTTAAATGATGTTAACTCATCGTGTTTGTGACTGTCAGTTCTAGTCATTTTGAGTTCTCTGTCCCAAGCCATTTCTTTGGATGACACTTGTTGTGAAGTGCCTTTGAGAAATGTATACTGAGTTATTTAGCGAGAACCAACATGCATATTTTATGGAACAAAAACGTTACTTGCGGGACATTTGATGCTGGCCAGTTTGACAAGATTTAAACACACCTTGCAAATAATTGATGAATGTTTTTATTTTTAAGAATAAAATGTTGCTTGGTTTAATAAACAATTCTTTATTGTTGTTACTGTGTAATTTGAACGCTTAGGTAGCTCAGTTGGCGTAGTGACAAAGCAACCGATATTTTCCTGTTCTGCACAACTTCCATACCGGCTCAGGGGTGCACCCAACTTCCTAGTCAGAGGATACTGGCAGCTCTTTCCACGGGATTTAAACGGATGTCACCTTTTGTTAAATGTTGACAACACTGACTTTGTCATAATCGGAACTCCCGTATGAAGTGCATGAAGGTTCCGGCCTGCCTGCGATATTTTGTAAACGGAGAGGATCTTCTGCCGTTACATAGTCGTGTCTGGCTCTTCCCGCCATTATGTTTTTCAATGAACAGGCCCAGTGATTACTGCGTATGTCATTTTGACATTCAAGAAGTCTACATTCTGGCCACGTTATATTTGTTTCCTATAATTCTCTCAATAAACAGCGACTCCCCCTCACCAAAGCATTGTTAACCGACTGGTTTCCATGATGCGGACGCGGTAAGTTTTCTGTGAAGATGGAAGTCACTGAACTCCATACAGCCAGCCGGGCTTGTCCCTTCGTGGTAAGGCTTGGAGGTTATGGGTCACCCCCACAACAGTACTTGGTGACTTCCACCCCTTCGGACACGTCAAGAAACACTTGGCTGACAAGTGGCTTTCAGCAAACGCAAATGTGAAACAAGCTCTCACTTCCTGGCTACAAACATTTGAACCATTATTCTCTGCCGGCATACAGGCCTTGGTAGTATGGTGGGGTGGGACAAATGCTTACATGTGAGTGGTGAGTACGTGTAGGTCTGATGTGTGCTACCCATGTAACCATGTGTACATGGATATCTGGTGAGTACCGCCTGTTACACATGTGATTATGTATTCATTGAGGTCTGGTGTGTACCATCTGCCATTCGTGTACCCATGTGTACACTGAAGTCTGAATTTCTGGGCGTCAGAGTGTCTGTTACTCTTCCCCCCGAAACAACTTTGTACACAGCGCGTATCGTTACTTCTTAAGCATTCTTCACAGAGTGGGTACTGAAAAGCAAATTTTCCGTTTTGTGTCTGCTTACGCAATGTAATTGGATTTATCGTCCTTTTTCATAATTAAAAAAAAATGAATAGGAGTATGAAGTAAAAAGTTCTTACTGCAAGTAATAGGCAATATTTGTTTCTCATCAATGTTTTTGTGGTGCTTTATCAGTACCGTCAATTGCGAAGTATATGAGGCAACAGTAATGGAATTGTACTGACAGAGGAAAAGGGAAATAGTCGGAGAAAAGCCCATTCCAGTGCCCCTTCGTGCACCCTAAACCCAATGTAGAGTACCCTGGGATCAAATCACGGTCTCCTGGTGTGAAGCCGCGGCTAAGCGCGCGATCCCTGACGTCATCTTCATGTTTTGCAGAATGATGCACGTAATGACGTTTATTTGGCAGTATCATGAGAGTGTTATCAGACAGACATTGTTAAAATCTTTCTTTATCTTGTCTGCATCGTTTTCGAGAGACGTCATAATGTGCCCTGATGATTACATTTGTTAAAGTTCACATGGCGTATCATTCCGTGGGACGTGCAGATCGCCATGCCTACTGTTCGTTGACTACAATCCTTCGTACTTGGAGTCGTTATTTCCTATGATAAAAATTGCAGTTATACAATCGTTTGTGCGTGCCAGCATGGCAATAATCTGCAAACTGTGTGTGTAAAATGCTTGTGACTAAATGTGAATTTTGGCGGAACTCGTATACTGTACGGGTTTACTTTTTAGGTGTAAGAATGAAATGAAAGCTTTTTAAAAGTAACTTGTTTTCAAAAACAAAACAAATATGAAAAACAAAATCATGGTTTTGATGATCTACGCGCAAAAGTAAGCCCAGTGCCAATTGCGCACAAGGGTGGGAGGTAAATAAGAATTCAGTTAAAACTTACTAAAGTTATACATTTCCGTGTTACTGTAAATCAGATGTGCCTGTGGAACCCTGTAAGTCGCCCACCAGAGAGATCCAGTACATACAGAAATGCCAGCATCCTGCTCGTAGACTGTGGAATTGACTACCCGTTACTTGTCCAACGTTTTTCAGTCTCTTTGTAACGCCATCTTCAGGGAATTTAACGTAGGTGCTGAGGTTGAGGTCGCGGATAAGGGGTGCTCATTCGTCACAAATCGAGTGACGTCATGTTACTATCGACCTTATTGAATTCGCAGAAAGATCGATTCGTCCGCCACATGCGGCAGTTTCTGTAGTTAGACCTAACAGAAGTGCCATCTACGTACCACAAGCGAAGTTCCATTTGCACACGCTGTGCTGAATATACGGTGTTTATGAACAACAGGTAGGTGTACTTCAGAAAGCAGAGAACTTAAAATAGATGATCATATAAGCAGGATTCTAATACAAAGCCTGGATTTGGAAATGTTTACTAAGGCAAATATTTTTGTGTGGACTGAAACTGGGCGTAGAACTTGTTGGTATTAGGAAGTGCCTCATCCCGTCCAACATTGGCTACATTAGGTGAGCAGTGATGGAACCCTGGGACCGTTCATCCTCAGAGTAACGTGTAGGACAAGCCTGTTGAGAAAAGTGTCGAATTTCCCATCAACATTATGCTTATTTAATACTGATTTCCAATTTTCATTACTTCGGTGTGTTAAAATGTGTTAGTTGTATCATCAGTCCAAGTCGTTTCCCTTATTTTCATAACTATAAATCAGTTCTATATTATATAAAATTAGCAATGGAGTGTCATGGGCACAAATTCTATGGCTGCAGTGGCAATGTCATTTCCTGTGGTACTGCCTGTGAAGACCTTAAAAGATTGTTAAATGGTAATACGGGAGCAATTTAGGGTTCTTAAGGGGACACTGACTGCGGTCGCGACACTAAAAGGACTTGAGTGGTGATTTTAGACGTGGTTTTTGGTGTGTTTTAGTCAGTAAGATTTGTCACCACAGACGGCAAACAAAACTTTAGGTTTATACAAAAAACTTATAATGCATTCTAACACCTGTACGACCTGAGGACGTTGGTCTTCTAGGATGAGATGTCGTGTCACTGGGTTAGAGTTCCTCAACGTTTCGGAGGAACGTAATGCCTTCATCTTCAAGGGTTGAGAGGGTCCAACAAGAATGCTCTACATTTCCTCGAAATGTCTGAAATGGTTAATTCTGGTATTATTATTATTATTTATTATTATTATTATTATTATTATTCAAGAATTTGACTAAGAAGAAAAAATGTGCCGCTTCTTTATGCAGGACGGTACCACGACCCAGACAGGAAACTTCTCAGTGGCTGCGCTAATTCGCAGATTGTGACATCCTTAGATCTTCTTGTCTGAATGCGGGCGGCTATTGTTTTGGGGGGACACTGAAATACAGGTTCATGTGAACAGTCCGCATTTATTGGAAGAAATGAAAACAAATAATGGAAGAGAAATGGCCAGTATTTCACGACGAGCTCCCTCATGTGTCGATAAATTTCTTCAAGAAGCTGCGAGGTCTGTTGTCACTTTGCAACACTTCTATGGGAGAAGTTCGGCTGAATTGCAGGAGAGCGACGAGCTCGAGTTTGCCTGCGAATGTGGGCTTCGTTTGCCATAAATCTGCCGTGTAGCTGTCGTGCTCAGGGACGTTCTAATTGGGACGCTCTGTGACCACGTTAATCAGGGACTTTCTTATTGGGACGCTCCGTGAGTGCAATACAGGAAGAGCGCTATAAAAATGAGCAGATGGTTCCTATCTGCATGCACTTCCTTTAACCACTGTGGATCTAGCTTTCCAATACTCCTGTTCTTAACCTTTTAAAGCCTACTGGTTACGTGATGCACCAACAGGTTTAACATTCAACAACTGTAAGCTCTGCCCACACTGTATTTATGTGTTGTGTATTTATCTCAGAACGGACATCGACTAGTGCCACTTACAGCATAAACTGTTTTTTTATTACCGAGATGAAAAGTGTTTACTGCGCGGTACGGACTGGGTCTTTAAATAAAACAGTCTGCGCTTCGTCTTTAAATGCTTAAATTAGCACACAGCATTAAGAGGTATTGGATGTGTTTGTTGTAATGTTAGGATTTTTTTTTATTAGACACCTGCTTACCGAATGGGTCATGTGTGATCCGAGTTTACGTCATCAGCAGCTCACACAATATGGCGTCTAATTGTAACGTGAATGGATTGGAAAGTATATGGAACAAAACGATCGTCGCTTGAGGTGTGCTGCATATCCCGGATTTCACCTACAGGAACAAACGGAAAATAGCACAAATAGCTCGGATTTGAACGCTGAAACTCTAAAATACGAAGTGCTGTGCTTACATTCCTATTGGCGACATTTCTCTTAATGCCGTTCCTTGTGTTGTGACTTTGTAATGTAATATAGCCACATGTTTTGTAAGGTAAAGGTAAAGCAATCCCTGCACAGACCCAGAGGGTTTTAGGATGTTGAGGTTCCCAGATTTCGAGGCAGTCGGCATATGATGGTGGCAAGTTTGTCAGCCCTACGTAATGGCCGCCTTTACCACCCACGAAATATTCCTGTTACTCATTTCTGTTAGACGCTGGATCTACCCCATGACCATAGTGCAGCCGGAAGGATTACATCGATGACACTCGAACCCGCGACCTTCCACATTATAGCGCAGTGCCTCAACCAAATGCGCCACAGCGTACCCCGAGCATTCCGTATGCAACTGTATAGGACTCTGACGGTGGTAATAATAAAACAATATCCTTATTTTTGACTTTGTCCCCCTTTTGGGGGGGGGGGGCTGTGCTTAAGACTTCAATCTCAGATTTGGTGCTTCTTCCAACTTCATTTGAAGCCGGAAAAAGAGTCGGCTCCCGAAACGTCGTACTCCCTAAAAATCAAGACCATGAACAAACTCCAAAAGAAGGAGATTGTTTCAGAAAGCTACTCAGAATGTCTGGATGGCTGAGAAGTATCTGTTGGCATGTAAGGTTCCCCAGCACGATGACACATTATTTGTTGTCTCGTCACCACGACCTCTCCGACTGCGTGCAGTAGACGCCCACTCCTATGTCAGACCTTGATTTCTACTTCATCGGGGTTAATCGGTGGTAGCATGGATCAGAGATGGTAGCACGCCGCCCTCTGGTATGACGTCAAAGTGTTCGCAGTTGAACGCGAAACTGTACCCGACATTTGTTAGGGATATCAGAAGCATATCACCTCAGAAGATCCGAATCAACAACACCGCTGTGAAAACTTCAAATCTCGTATATGTTTCTTCCAAAACGCTGGTTTCATAATCCAAACGACCATAGTTAACAAAATTAGGGTGAGCTCTTCGGTCATAAAATTTTCATCGTGCGAATTATGGTACAATTGATGGAACAGGAGGTAGCCACCTTACGTGGTTACTTGATTTTCTTACAGATGTGCTGCTTGACACATGCGAAACTCGCAAATGGAAGGAAAGAGAAATAAAACTTCGAGCTGTAAGACACGGTTGCCAGGAGTCGAATTGACTTGCACTGTAATCAGTGTTATCGTACCACGGATTGTCTCTTGTTGTGTTACCTCTGATCCACGGATGGCTGTAATCCATACGTACGTCGCGAAGAGGCCAAAGTGCCATCTGTGGTAATGGTGGTTGAAATGGTGTGTTCCGCGCGTGGTAATTGTAGGGGCGTAATGTATCTAGGTTTTTCGTAATATTCAGCCATCGTCGTGCAGATAACGTCATGTACCTAATCATGTATGAGTATCTGGCGTGGTAATAACTTTTAGACTTTACACCACTTGTAATCTGAATGCTTCATTTACAAATTAATGGGAGCAAATAAAGAACACTGAGATGGAAGCAAAAGGGTCATTTTCCGATCTTAAGTTGAATTCATGGATTGTTAGACAGTGCGAAGCAATGGGTATGTAGTTACAGCAGAATTGTTCACCGCATATCGTCTTTTATCCTGCATAAGTCCAATTTGGTGTT
>Ga0123353_10003441_pt1 | contig 19989 bp, 10 predicted proteins | sample TergutLab28metaG_3_FD_92763 | JGI IMG/M metagenome (GOLD analysis project Ga0123353, IMG submission 92763) | Labiotermes labralis P3 segment gut microbial communities from Petit-Saut dam, French Guiana - Lab288 P3 | ecosystem: Host-associated > Arthropoda: Insects > Digestive system > Gut ... | reverse complement strand
TAATATTGACATACACTTCCGAATTTGATGTTTGTTGGACGGTGCATCATTGTGAAAACTGAAGAGTAAAAACCAACTAGATGCTACTTATTATTTTATTGTACTCCTTATAGGCTCAACATGTTTCGGAAACTACTATGCCCATCATCAGGAGCTCGCGACTATAATGTTGATTACCACATTGGTCGTTTCGTTCTTGGTTTGTTGTAGGTTGGAGGTTAGGCGCAGTTAGGCTGGAGCCTGCAGCCCGCACACTACTCCAGCCTACAACAAACCAAAAACGAAACGACCAATGTGGTAATCAACATTATAGTCGCGAGCTCCTGATGATGAGCATAGTAGTGCCCGAAACATATTGAGCCTATAAGAAGTACAATAAAATAATAAGTAGCATGTAGTTGGTTTTTGCTCTTCAGTTATGACATACACGTCGTTTGAGCTGCTGTTGTTTTAGTAATCTTGTTATAATTCAACAAGATTTCGGTCTTTATATGACCAATGTTCCGTGCAGTAAACTACATCACAATATATAATTCAACAACAACAACACAATAATAGAAAACAGTAGTTTTTTAAAACATGACACCACTCCTACATGTTCCGGCCTACAATGGTCATCTTCAGGAAGGTGGTTGACAGAGGCAATATAGTCACTGCTTATTATATTAGATAAATGCAGATAACAAACTAAAATACGTGTGTTAAATAAATAACAAAGTAAAATGTCTGTAATTCGGAACAGATTACATGCAGTCAGATGTATCGTAATCGTTTTTGTTGTTCAAATGCAAACATCTATGTCAAAAGAATCCATCTTGTTGTTCAAGGTTTGTCACTGTGTAGATGTGTCGGTTTATCCATCGCAAAATTGTGTTTTGTATGGATTTCAGAACAGACAATGGTTATTTGTCGGTACAGCGTTAAGTGATTGGTTTTTATAACCGAAACGGAGTGTGTTTATTGCGCGGTACGGACTGGGTCTTTATGTATAATTCAGGCTAAACTTATTCCTTAAGGAGTTACTTAGAATATCGTGCACTTAAGCAGTAACGTTTGCTGTTGGTCCAGAGAGATGTTTGTCGACGCGTGCGAGTCTGTTTTATAGGTAAAGCTACTGACTTCCTTTCAAAAGGTGCCCAGTTCAAATCTCTGCCTGGATTTCTGGCAGCTTTCCTCAGTAAGGGTAATCCTGCCAACACTCTGCAGCGCATCGTCTACCCATTGACCTACTGTCGACCCTATACCAGCTGACATAATCACATTGAAGGCATCTAAAATAATCTATGGAAAGTAGCCTCCTTCACTATATAAAGAGCTACACAAAACAGAAATGTCCGAATTATTTGTCTGCATGTATGAGGTATATTACGACTTTGGCACTCCAGGCTAAAAGTGAAAGTTTGCCATACTTCTAGACAGTAAATGCCTTAGTGCCAGCTTTACAGTTTCCTTTCCCACGGCTACATACACACCACGGATCCGGACGAGTATCGGTAGACGGTCTTAAAACACATCTTTTTTCAGATTCATGCGCCAATTTTTATTAAATATGGCAGTCATTTTGTGTAACATCCAAGACAACTTTATTTTGTCTGGAGAAAATGGAAGGATTTTTAAACATTACCCTGAATTATATTATTTACATGGCAGCACTCCCAATTCCGTGTGTAATTTAACAATAAAATTTAGTCTTGATAAAAAAAAAAACACACTGGTTCTCCACATCGAAACGACGTTATGAAAAATGGTCATGAGAACCGGGAGAAAACAACAAACAAATATCTGTGGGAAATACTGGGACATTGCATACTCAGGTACTTAACTGCAGGCTTCCGACGGGGCGTAAATGAGATATTCGCTCTTCTAGGATGTTAGTCAACATAGATTCGTACTTACCGACTTTAAGGAACAATATATAAGTCAAACAGTCCAAGATGCTTTGGACTGCTTGACCTTGTGAATGGGACAGAGGACGTCCTGAAACGTCGTTAAATAACTACCAGTCTATGCCGCGTAACAGGTCAGTAGAACGAAGATACCATGACAATTGGTATCGGTACACAAAGTTTCCAGTCTCCTTCAAATCATTAACTTAATTGCAGTATAAAACCTGATTTAAGACTTCAATACTTGTTAAAAAAGAATACATAATGATGTGTAGGTTGAAATCGCCTGCTGTAACCACACAGATATTAAATAGCGTTGTGATACCGACGGCCGATTACACAGACAGTAACAGGGCTTCATATTACACCTTTTTTTCTACAGTAAAACCAACCAGATGCACCAATGTATCAAATTTATTTTATTTTGAAATGACACTCTACATGTTTCGGACGGTCTTTCCGCCCATCATCAGCAGTTCAAGACTGTACATACAGCAACAGGCATTTGTCAAACAGATACTGCTGTCTGCTTGCTAGCAAGCGGACAGCAGTATCTGTTTGATCGATGGAAAGACCGTCCGAAACATGTAGAGCGTCATTCCAAAATAAAATAAATTTAATACACTGGTGCATCGAGTTGGTTTTACTATAGAAATAATATTACGGTGCACGGTCCTATGAACGTCAAATTCATATTCCACCTTTCTCCCCAAAGAGAAAAGTACGAGTGAGCAATATATTATCACAATTTTCTTTTTGCTACTCATATTTTTGGTTTCTAAGACTCCATTCTTAAAAATGAATCCTCTCTGATCACTTCAGTACGTTTACCACAACTGCAGGACTCGCGTTTCTTGACTGTCTTCAGCATGAATTTCATTTAGAAATATTTTAAAAATTAGTTCTTTTTCATGTTAAATATTTACCTTCTGTTACAAGGAATAATATTTGTCTCAGTACACAATGCAACTCTATGTTACACGTTGTAAGTGTTACATTATACACACTTGTTCATATGACGTAATTACCGTGCCTAACAAAGCTGTGCTTTCAGGCGAATACAAAGAGGAATGATTTAAAACACATCATGAAGCATAAAAGTTTAATTTCGTCGCGAAGAGCAATTGGCTAATGGAATAATCTTTCAGAAATATTCACAACTGTGAATACTTCCATTTTGCTCTCGTAGGCATCATGGTGATGGCTGTATTTCTATAGCTGTAAGATGTAGATGTCATGTGCAGTAAATATACAGGTGTTGGGCTGGAAGTGCTGTGTCTTTGATTGTACTGATAACACAACGGGGATGAATAACATTGAAATTTAAATAATCGTGGTTTATTTTTAGAGTAACACAAAACGCATAAACACCATCTGTGTTTACATTGCTGACAGACAAAACACGATGCTTCATGCAGTTCAACTCGATCACGCTAGCTGCACGGCTGCTGCACCTTTTGACGTAATGCCTAATAAGTTCTGACTATTTACAGCAGCGACCGTTTGGCGAACAATTAAATCTTCCACTACAACAATTCCCAGTATTTTTTCGTCGTATTTTTCTGTGTCGAAATGAAGTCAAATAAACGGAATTTATGCTACTTACCGATGGCAGCACAAAGAGCCAGTACCTTCAGCAGACATGTGTTCATGGCGGGAAAGCGGAACGCACTGATCATGGACGACCTTGGTCACAGTCCCTTATACTACATACGAAGAGAAACCGGAGTCGACTTCTGCGAGGTCGACAAAGGAACGTTATGGTCAAGAATCGCTCTTATAATTCTGCATGACTCTGCAGAAGAAGAAGAAGAAGAAGAAGAAGAAGAAGAAAAAGAAAAAGAAGAAGAAGAAGAAGACGAAGATGAAGAAGACGGCGAAGAAGAAGACGAAGATGAAGAAGACGAAGAAGAAGAAGACGAAGAAGAAGAAAGAACCACTATCCTTCGAAACGTCTGGAAGTACTCATACAAAGACACAGCGGCATATCACAGAAGATTTGAGTTTTCAGCAATACCGCTTTCAGAACCCCAAATCTCCCAATAAAGAAGGATATTGCAAGACTCAGAAAGCTCCTCGATGTAGAAGAGGAAACCATACGAAGTCTTAGAAACCATGACACTACGCGGTCTAGTAAATTGTGCCATAATCCCCCCCCCCCCCCCCAAAAAAAAAAAAAACACAGGGAACTTTCCCCCCCCCACACCACCCGCTTAAAAAAATTTGGCCAAAATCCCCCCCCCCCCCCCAAAAAAAAAAGAATACAGTGTGAACTTTCACCGCCATGGAAGCCTCAGACCCTACACAGGCCCCCTATGAAATAACAGTCACGAAATTCGCTGTTTTGTCTTTTGATTAAAGCGACGGACGTCAACCTCGTAGGTCTCGGCGCGCATGCGTAAGCACGAGGGATGTTCATGTTAAATTCTCTAGCCGGCAAAGTCTGTGTTGTGCAGGCACTCGGTTATTCGATACGAGATGGCTCTGGCAGTGAGGCAGCATGCAACGTACCGTACGATTTGATGGGGCCGCTGAAACAGCACCACGGGGATCTCCGGTTCCACAGCAACTAGGCAGTGGAAATTGTTGTTCGTAAGTTGTTGCGAAATCGACAGTCCGATATGTACCGTAACAGAATTCTTACATTCGTGACAAGGTGCAATAAATATATCAGTGTAATCGGGGAGTATGTAATGAACACGTTTCAGTGTCTATTACACAACAAAATTCAATTTTTGATATTTGTTGCGTGAAATTGGTACTTCAGAGAGGTAATAATCACTTGCCGATTTTGTTATTTTTAAATTAAGTAACTAACATAATTTTCTATCTGTACATTGTATTTAACAAAAGCACGACGTTTCGGAAGCTGACAAATTCCATCCTCAGGTGGTAACAAATACTAAGAAACAAACTGACCAAATATAACATAGAGTTCTTCGTAAACCATACGTAAAGGAAACTAACCAATGTATCTTAGAATATAAATACCACATAGTCAAAACTAAAGACGTTTTAACAATTTGACAAAAATGATATGTGTATGCAAATCATAAATAATTGACCTGATAAAATATCCAAAGAATTAATAAAATCCAAAATATTACGAGCATATCTAACAGGCGGATGCTGCCAGAAGTGAATTACGCTAAATGTAATGGACAGTGTAAACCGATGTCGCCAACAGAAACTGATGATAATTCGTCGGAGCCCCGCAGCTTTGTAGCAGGGGTGTATTACGGGCGTCATGTTTCACATATTTCTCAGATGTTCCTTTTAATTATAATAGACGCTGAATAATACGCTTTCCTTTCGTTTTTTTCACATCAACCCGAGTTTGCGTGATTGCAAAATATACATACTATATTGATCGCGCGCTAGTCTACTACCTAGCGTATGATACAGAGGGAAATTTTTGTTCCGCGAAAACATCAGGTTAGACGATCCATTGTTACCAACAGCGATAATTTCTCGCTCAGGAGAATATTATACAGTGTAGCATAAACTGAATACGAGCTGTAGAAAATATTAGTAGTAAATGTGAATGCAATAAGCTGTGTGTGAGGGGTGATATTGAATTTGCAGTTGTATTTCGATGATGAACCAATTTTTGGACGAATTTCCGCGTTAAGGAGCTATACTTTACTATACGAAGTAAGATCACATTATTACACATTCTGTTCGCTGTATTTCTAATTAAATGAGTCCAAAAAATAGCTAAACGTTGTTATCTTGGTGACGAGGCACTCTATCAAGTTCGTGTCGCCCAAATGTACAGTTGTACGTGACAGAATTGTCATTTTCAGTTATAACGCTGTTGTACTAGTGATAGACTGGGGCACTGAATCCTGCTTGTGACAGTTGAGGCGTCCCGTACGGCGGCTTGAAAAATGCCATATTCCGGAATTTGATCTCGTGTAGTCTGGTAGATATGTACCGACGTTCCAGAGAAACGTGCTGCATCCATCATCTGACGGACTCCCTAAGGCGACCGAGCGCTCATTATCAGGTAAGAGGTAGCAGGTTCCCCTGAAGCGTCAGTACGTATCAACCAGACTACCCGGCATCATATCCCGGAAGCAGTAGCCCATTCTCTCCTGGTATCATCATTATTACTGGATAATTCTTGGGAAGTAGTTATTGGTAGTACTGTAAAGTTATTTTTGTCAATTAACTTCAGTAATGGTGATAAAACTGCTCCAACATTTCAGAATTACTTAATGAAGTAATCCATGTTTTGTTGTAAATCCTATAGGCCAAAGTATAGTCACTGTAAAATTATGTGGAACTCAGGCATATGTACATATTTCAAAGTAGTGAGTGGCCTAATTAAGAAATAAGTAATGGCTGTGAGAAAGGGGAGTAATTTTAGACTTAGTAAATATACTTAACTAACAGACACACATGGCAAGAATGACTCAGCCCCATGTGTGTGTATGTAGCTTTTATGCATTGTGTTGGCCTGAGAGATGGTATTTGACAGTACACATAAACACAAAGTGGAGAAATGAAAAGTAAAGAACTTTATCACCAAGAAGTTGCACTACGATTATAAATATCAAGCACATGTTTTGGCCACAACTCTGTAACAAAAACTAGGGCATTTTGTTGGTGATGAACTTATTTGTTTGTTTTTGTTGCGTGAAATATGTACAACATTAAGTTTGGAAAAATGACATTTAAATGCAATAATGCAAAGGTATAAATGAAGGCATTACACGCTTCTCATTGATGTGGCCAACTAAGAAGTAGGATGTTCTGATATGTGACACCCTCTGTCCCTGTTGGATTGGACCTGTGTTGCTAAGGTTGGTAACTCTTGCTGTTGTTGAGTTATGCTCACAATGATAACATACACTGTCACATCTTTTTGTGCTAATATTGATTATTATGTGATAGGCTGTAAAGGTAAATACTGATAATGCAAGAGACATTAAAATGTCATTACCGTAAATGTAATATTATCAAACTAGAAACACTTGTATCGTTATCAGTTAATTGGTCCATCAGTCAAATAGCCACCATTAAATAGCAGGATAAATGGTTGACTGAGGTTTTAGGTTCTCGCAGCAGTCAGTTTGAATACTACAATTCTGTTGGATGGGATGCCATGTATTTTGGTAGAGAGGTTCAGGGGTACACAAATCCCAGGCGTGAGGTTGCTGTGGCAACCAAATCTTGTATGGTAGTGCCTAAAATTTGTAGATCCTCAGCATGTAACTTGCTGCTATTGCCATTCTGGCTCCTAGAATTTTGAGGTGGCTGTTAGATTGTTGGAAAATATGTGCACCTTTGGATAGGGTATTTTGACATGTTGGTACATGTGTTCCCAACTACATGGCATCTGATCCAAGAATACCGTTATCTGCAAATTTGTAAATTGCTGTTGTGATCATTGGTCCTCTTCCAGGCAGCAATGAAAACGGTACACCCTGGCCATTGCCATTTGTTAGCAAACAGTACCATGGGTATTATACAGAAAGTCTTTCATTTTGTTTGACTGAGGTCCTGGGCTTCGTCCAGTGACTGAAATAAGCTTACTCAAGTGGACTCAACATAGTGTGCAAGCTTAGTTCCGCACCATATCACCTAAGGGTGGTAAAAATAGATCCATTGTTGGAAAATATGATGTTCTGTTCAGAATATTTTGTGATCAACAAAATCCAGTAATTCTGTGTGTAGTATACCATAATCATAACTCTTTTAAAATTAATTTAAGACCTACTTTAATTACTGACTGCAGAAGTGATGTTATTTCATGAAGGTACAGAACGTTTGTTATGCAGTGTAATCTTAGCTTGTGCTGTATGTATTACATCTAATTGTCCATCAATAAGGGCACTGTGGTGCTTTCAGACATAGATTTGTTGTCATAGTTTCTTTGTTTTCCAGAACTGCATATATGCTCTGTAGCAGAGGGTTTCAAGAAATTTGTCTGAATACAATGGCTTCAGTTCTCCAAAGTTAAGGCAGCTGACTGCTTTTATGCTACTCAAACATGAAACATGATGGGAGGAAATTAAAATCAAAATGTTATCTACAGCAGTGTAAGCATGAGTTGTGCAGTGAAGTCTGAATGTTTCGATTTGGACTCAGATTCTAACAACTCAAACCATAATCAAGATAACTGTGTACGTGTACATCAAGCTACAAATAAATATGACTTCATTAACCAGGGTGATATGTCATTGGCAAATGACCTGACTCTGTGCCATAATGAGAATATGGTGCAAACAGAATATTTTATAGCAAAGACAATGCACAGTTCATCAGTTGATACAGGCAGAACATCAGAACCACTGTATGAAGAACTTGATTCAAAGACTCAACAAACTAACAAGATTTCAGAAGTAAATTGCAGCATAAAATGTGTAAAGTTGGATACTGTGAGTTCAGACTTTGAAGAAAGAAGTGATGATATGGTTTCAAATGACCACAATAACAGTATAACATTTGCAAGTATACGTAGCAGTGCAACAGGGCTGCAGTCTGATTGTCTGAATTCATACCATAATAAACCACATGAATTTCCACTAAATGCTAAATGCAGTTTTAAATCTCAACCACTGTCTTCACTTCGTGAATCTCTACACAAAACTTATGACAGCAAATGTGAACTGTCATTCAGAGGTTGTGAAAAAGATAATGCTGAGTCATTTGTAATTAATGTAGATCCAGCAGTAGTTGGAAGTCCGGAGTCTTCAGAGAAAGACAGTATCTTGGTGACAGCTAAAGGTAACGTATTCCAATGCAAGAAATGTGACCGTTCTTTCCCACTTGAGCAATTACTCAACCTTCATGAACGCAATCACACACGAGAGCGAAATTTCACATGTGGACAATGTGATAAGAGATTCTACAGCAAGAGTGATTTGCACCACCACATTGCAGTTCACATGGACCAGAAACCATTTGTATGTGCTTTGTGTGGTAGGGCATTCAGAAGGAAGACACTGCTTCGGAAGCATGAAATGTTTCATGGAGGGAAACAAAAAATGTTGTCCTGCACAATGTGTACAAAACTGTTTATATCTGAAGCGGAGCTATCAGAGCACATGAAGGTCCACAAGAAATCCAAAGAGTTCCATTGCAACATATGTAAGTGTTCATTTGTCACAAAACACACATTACGAAGACACGAAAGTCGTCGACACAATAAGGACAGCAAGTTTTCGTGTGATTACTGCCGAGAAATGTTCTCGTCAAGTGCAAAGCTTGCACGTCACGTTGTTGCACATGCAGGCAGCAGGCCATTCACCTGTAAGATATGCACCAAGTCCTTCATATTGAGCCATCATCTGTCACAACATATGGGTATACACGCCCCTGAAAAACTGTTCACGTGCCATCACTGTGCTAGGTCATACACTCGACGTGATTCTTTGGATATTCACATGCGTATCCACACTGGGGTACGACCATATGGCTGTTCAGCCTGCTTTAAGACATTCCCAACAAATGTTCAACTTACAAGACACTTGCGAGTTCATACAGACAGGTAGTTGAAGTGTTCATTATGCACTAATACATTGTGAACTATGCACTACTTCAAAGACACTAAGTGTCGTTACATTAGGTTAGTTAAAAACATGAAAATAAAGACTGAAAGTATAAATAAGAAATACACCAACTGTCCCTAATTTATTTACATGGAAAGGAATTCTGTACAAAAATATTATAAAACATGAAGTAATTTCAGAACCTGCCATCTCAAACTTTATATTTCTGCATTCACAGGAGTCTGTGACTGGAGCTAGTTCAATCCTATCCACAACCTCTATCCATTCTTCTTGAGATCGGTTTTAATACTGTCCTTCTGTCTGTGCTGCAGTCTTCAAAACTGTGTCATCCTTTCAGGTTTTTCACCCACAGTTTTGTATAATTGCATGTTGCATGTCATTGGTAATTTGATAACCCCATTAATGTATGTTGAAGACTCAGAGTGTGAAGCTCCTCTTAAGTCATTTTCTCCAGTCTTCTTTTACCTCCTCTCTCTGGTAATAAATAATTTGAAAGTATGAAACAGTTCAGACATTTGGGACAACCCTAACAAATGAAAATTACATTCATGAAGAAATTAAACCTGGGGAAAGATTATTCGTGAATGTGACTCTGCATTGTTTGCTAGACACAGTCCTATGAAATGTGATACACCTGCACCAAGGTACATGCCATCATATCCCAGAAGACTGTCATTTTCAAATTTGTGTATTACTGTTGTGATCACTGGACCTCTTTCACGCTGCAATCAGACTGGTAAAAACCTAGCCATAGTTATTTGTTAGCAAACAGTACCACAGGTCCATCATTCAGTACAATTCAAGATCAGCCTAAACACATCTTCTATGACGGTGAGTCAACTGAAAACCTTAAATATTTTGTATCTTGTAATTTATTGAACACAAAAGTTACACAATGGCTTCATTTTTCTATGTAGTCTCCATTGCCACCTGTCGGCCACTCTTAAAACTGCGAGTATCATTGTTGTCAACTTACAAGACAATCGAGCTGTGTTTCGAATTTTTATTGCACTTTTAAAGTTTTCATTTGACTGTCCCTTGTATCATGTATCAAAATGTTAAGCAGCTACATGTTGCGACCTATACACAGATCAGCAACAGGCTGGCATAAAAATGATGAGAAAAGGTGAAAAGTGCATATTATGTTATACATTACATTATGAGATCTCATAATTTTCAGTTTTTAGATTTCTAAACTTTCTCTTTAAGAATTTAATTACAGCATCTTCCAATGTGCAGATGTTTTGTTGTGCCAGTTAAAACTGTTTTAATTAAGTGATGATGATGATGATGATGCAGGTACAGGATCGAAACCTGAAGCTGGTTAATAGTTTGATATATACAATAGAAGTGTTTAGACTATCTTTAATTGTAATGAATAGTAAAAGCATAACATGATGGTAGTTACCAAAGTACCACAGGCATTATACAGAAAGAATGAATATAAACAAATCCATTTTCACAGATGTTACATTCTGTTTGGAACAGTAAGCAATGAACAAATTCCAGAAACCAATTAATAACTTGTAATGTATGTAGCCTACCACAACCAGAACCCTTCAAATCAGTTCAAGACGTTATTGCCTAAAAAAGATGTGCCTGCCAGAGATGTTATCATATTGCAATAGCAATATGTGTTTTGCATCGTTTTCATTATGTCAGATCTACAGAATAAAGATGCTAAAAATGTTACTATGAAACTGATACATGGCCATCTGACATCAGTGCTATCTTGTTTAAGTACATGGCTGAAGAACCCACAAAGGTAAGGAACTTAAAGAAGCACAGTGCATATGTTGTGTGCATGTGCACACAATATAAACATTACAGTGAGATGTACATGTTTCAACTGCATTGGCAGTAATAACTCGGCAATTACTGTCAGCTGCACAAATATATTCAACTAATGATTGGATATTAATACTGTCATGGGTAATAGTTTTCTAAAATCTGTGTTAATGCTATCATCAGTGGTTTCATTATGTACAGTTTGGTCATACTTGTTTAAAATTATGTCTTCCTTGCTGTTTTGCCAATAGGCATTATATATATATATATAAAATTCATTCAGTTACTTCTTATACATTGAACCTACGTGGAATGCACCACATGCCCACACATGTAAAACTGTAGTGGACTTGTTTGAGGTTCAGCTATCCCGGTGAGTAGGTGACTTGAATAAACAGTGAAGTTCCTTGCAATGTAATGTTCTAAATCCCCCTTACCCATGGATGTTTCTTGGGTCCAAACATTGTTCTGAACACACTGTTTTAACACTTATTTATGTTGCTTCCTCACACTCAAATAAAACAGATGGTTAAAGGGTTGTTTTGAAGTATTTTTCCTTTTCCTGGAAATGTGCAGTGGTAAGCAGCAGCATCACTTTTATTCAATCAAGTGAATTAAGCTAAAAGTAGGCTTATAATGCTTCCTTTCCAAGTACAAACATCTTATATTCCAGAACAGAGGGTCCTGATTAGACAGACTTTAATGTGAAGAGAAAGTCCAAAATTTATTTTCCTATTCTCAGATTTTACAACATAACTTGTTGGGAGGTAAAATATGGACTGTTTCTGCCACTGAAGTGGACATGTGTGTTCAGTCCCTTAAGATAACATTACTGGATCATAATTTAGTGTGCTGATCCTTCAGAAATGCTCTTTATTTCTGGCATTATTCTTTAAGTAGCAAATGTTGGAAGCTTCTGTATATTTGATTTCAGAGCATATTCTGAATGCAAATTATGTCTTGAGGAACAGGTATGTGAATTAACATATGGTACATAGCCTACATAAAGTACTCTATGCATAGTCTGATGATTTAAAATTTGACTTTTATTCAGACTACCTGGTTCACATTCTGGCCAGAGCTGTTTCTGTGATCCAGAACCTCTCAAGGAACATGTAATAGAGAATAAATAAGATTTTCACAGGTCTCTGTTCTGTTGCAAGGCAAAGTATGATAATGACAAGGTACATCTGGTGTGTAGGTAACTGAAATGGAAGAGTGATGTGTTGTAGATTATAGTTCCAGTACTTAGCCTTTGTATGTGTGTAATCTAAACTGTAGAAAATATCCTGAGTCCAAAAATGTGAAGATAATGGGTTTTGAAGTTACATAATGACTGAGGCCACATATGTAGAATTTCTGTAAGTCCAGTGATCTAGTGGATGATGGTTGTCATCAGAACAAGCTGTATGTAATAATTTACCTAATTACAGATGTCAATCTTTGTGAGGCTTCAAACATTTACATTATTTTCATTGAAGCATATAGAAGTGGAGTTATGTACACTGCATATTGTGAAGTATAAATTTGCAGGCTTCACTTGCCTGTTGAGCTGGCAGAACAGGACCACAGACACGACGAACTGTGCAAAATTGGTTTGTATGCACTGTCCTGATTTGGCACAGGTTTGCTTGGCTTGAAGACAATTATGAATGTCACATAAAATGCTGTGTAGAAGGCCTCAAAATAATAGAATTTAAAATATATTCAGGTTATCACTAGTTAGTTGCATGAGAAATAAATAAGTTTGTTGTTGTTGTTATTACTATGTTTTATTCATTCTCATATATCCGTACAAGGTGGAACCTGTTGGACATAGAAGTTGTCATATAAAATTAACATGCAGTAATTAAACCAATGATATATACAAATAAGATACATACATGTGGAATAAAACAGTATGACAAAACAAAAGTTCAGCGTTATGTATCTATTACAAATTGTCATATATGAAGTAAAATATAATAAATACGTTGAGACATATATAGGCAATAAAATAAATTATTACAACAAGGCAGCAACTATCTTAAAGATTTCCTTGATTGCAATATTAGTCAGGAGTACAGAAGGATTGAGAATGAAGAAAAACACTCATGGCCAGTCTGAATTGTTTAGCATTAGGAGCACCAATAAAAAGCCTAATATCAAAATAGTAGGCCCACTTCTGATAGGATGTTAAATTTGAGGGCAGATGATAAAGATTAAAATTACTTCTTGTGTTCATATCACAAATCTGCCATATAGTACACGTCTATTATTTACAACAAACAACAATGAAGAAAATGTATACTGAGACTGTAATAGTAAGATTTTTAGATTTTTAAATCAATTTCTTCAAGAGTCTCTAGATCTTAGACCACTCATGATTATGATTATTCTCTTTTGCAACCTAAAAATGTGTAAACTATAAGAGGAGTTACCGCAAAATTTAATTCCGTAAGTAATAAAAGAATGAAAAAAAGGAGTAATACACTGATTTTAAAGAATCAATAGACATAATGGGTTTAATAACCCTCATTATATAACACGCCCTGCTCAGTTTAGGCATGATATGGAATATATGTTGTTTCCAAGCCAAAGAACTTTCAATAATTATTCTTAAAAATTTAGTATTAGTGATACTTAAATTATTATAACTAATGGTTACTTCATTGAGGTTACATGAGTTGAGGATGTGTAGAACATGTGTTATACTCCTGCATGCATTTAGAAAATGCATATTCAGTCGTTTTAAATAAGTAATACGGATATTAATTAACCAATTAATGACAAAAAGTTTTTATTTAAAGGCCCAATTCATACCGCGAAATAAACAAACCCCGACTCGGTAAAAGAAACCAGTTAATGCTGTAGAGCTAAATAACAGCTCTTCCTTCTTAGATCCACACAATACGGTTAAATGCACACTGTGGGCAGAATGTAGAATTGAAGTTTTGTGTGTCATGTAACTGTCAGGTCTTAAAAGACAAAATGATCATTAACATCCGACAAGGGTGGACGGTTTAAAAATATATGGCAGCAAATCAGTCTGTAACGTTTTATTCATAATAATCCAGTGAAAACGAGGGGAGTATTTAAGACCATGATCTACAGTACGAATTTTCCTGAAAATCCTGTTGCCAAGCAAATGAATTCAAGCGTTAACGTTTCTGAATTATGGTGGAAGTGCTTGGTTCGAATGTATCACATGTTAAAGACTATCGTAACTTGGGTTGTGGTTTTACCCAGTCCCTCCACATAATTACCGGAGTACCAACTTCAATTAAACGACAACAAATACTTTCTTCGTCATTTCGAACGCATCACTCCACTTCCCACCCACAGCCGAGAACTAAGAGAGCAGCGTAACGATATATCGATAAGTAGTAATCTGTGATATCGAAGTTACGATCTAGTATCCTCGAACGTGACCCACAATTGTCTCGAAATATGGCAGTTGGGTGTTATTGATAAGTTAGTGTAATTTAATTTCTGTAACATTGTGTTGTCTAGAGTTAGTTTTATGGAATCCAGGTAAGAAAATAGTAGCCGTATATGATCCATGGCTTATTCGAATATATACAGTAATGGTACCAACAAACGCACACAGTGAATTTAATTTATATACACAAAGAACATGTTTCGTCGAATCATGTGGCCATCTTCAGGAATGTACATTACCAAGGTTAGATAGATTAAAAGTATAAAATTAAATTTAGAAGTATCAGTTGGCCCTGATACTTTTATAATTTCATTTATACTTTCATGTTTTTGACCTCTGTATTTCACATCCCTAAAGATGGACAAATGATTGACCAAAACCTTTAGGAGTTCATTGTTTGTATAAATTAAATTCCTTATAGTTGTATTTATTGGTACCAATATTGTATATGTGTGCAGTAGATTTTTGTACTCACAACATTGTTGATATGCATATATACTGAATTTGGCTGAGAAGTACGACACTGTCATCCGGTAACAAACACAGAGTGGGTGCTACATAGGTTAAGACATGAAAATGCATGGAAACTAGGAAAAATAGATTTAATATGCAATTTCTGTAACATCATTCCACTTTGTTTACAAACACATTTTCTAGTTGCAGTAATATGTATTTTTCCCCTTTTCTTACAGGTGGACTGCTAATGGCCTATCATTTTAATGACAATGTTTATACCAAATCATTTACACCACGGGAGTATCAAGTTAGTTACTCATGAATGAATTGTAATATGCTGTTCTAAATTTGTATGTAGCATACTATCAAATTTGTTTGTTTTGCAGGTGGAACTACTGGATGCTGCAAAAGAACGTAACATTATTATTTGCCTTGGCACAAGCTCAAGTAAAATTTTCATAGCCACTAAGCTTATTCAGGAATTAGCCAATGCTGTGCGGAGGTTAGTAATTTGAAATCAAATATTCATTTAACATATGTTTGAAAACATGGCTTGACTGGAGGAAGGGAAGTAGTCCAGTGAGAGGTCAATCCCTCCTTCAGATTTTGGGTGGTACCTCAAATTAGGCCATAACTGCCTTCAGTCACATCCTTTCCAAATAATTATTCACTGATCATTCTGGCATGTGGCATTAGATAGTATGAGTTGCTTATATCATCATGTAAATTATAAATAAGATAATTTCTGACATATTGTACATTTATCTGTTCACATTTCCTTAAAACCACAACAGTATGTGTGACATTTATTGTCATAATGAATGTTGGAAAAATATCTCTTAGGTTGTTGGGTACTTCTGCACCCAAACCCAGCTTCCACAGAATTCCATGATTTATGCATAGTATGTGCCATGTTGTCACTGGAGTAACCTGATGCAATCATGTGATCCATGGGAAGCACAATTTAGTGGCCTGAGAGAATGTAAATTGTGACCTGCAGTTAAGTAACAACAGAACTGTGTGTGTGTTGGGAAGAGGGCTGTCAACAGTTAGCTTCTGTCACTTGCCTCATCCTTTTCCTGTTGAGTAGGCCTAATCATTTCTTAGTTCTTTTGGTTGAAGGTTCTTCAAGGAACCCCAGTCATGTGTGTTTCCAGGCATGGGACTCCAGACTGAAAATAAATGTAAATATGTGCTTTGGGCAAAGAGTTTAGCTTGGATGGAAATAGTGTAGTCCCAATTGGAAGTTTAACTGTGAGGCCCTTTATTTGTTATTAAATGCATAAAGATTAGGTATGGTTTCATTATAACATTGAGTTTGAAATTGGAACAGAAAGGTGAGACCACATGATGTTGAGCATCTCAGGCTGTCCTGTCATCAGTTAACCCTTATCCTGCTAACGTGGAGAATATGGTGAGCTCCTAATAATGTTAGCAAATGGCAGATGGGATTTAACTCGGCGTTTAAAGGGTTAATTGTCGAGGAGAAAAACAATTTCTTTGATATCTTCATTCCACATACATTCCCCCTTTTCTTATTAATGCCTTTTGTGGATTGATGTCATTCCTTCCATTGTTTTATATTCCATTTGCATACCTTTTGTTTTCTCCTGTTGTTATCATTCTTTGCTACCTTTGCCCTTCGCTCAGTCTCACGTACCTCAGAAGAGTTCAATTTGATGGACGTTTAATTCCATTATTTGTGACTACATTTCCTCAAGGTGCATAGACTTTATGGGCATAAACAAACATTGTACAAATTCATCAGCTGGCTTTTTTATAGAGAGTTTTTTTACCTGCTTGACTAATAAGTGCTGGCCTAACACTTTGCTCACATTGCATTGTATACTGCATTGCCAGGTAGGTTTAACAGTCAGTGATGGGAGCTAGACAAATGATCACAGTGATAATAACCTTTAGAAAGTATAATCAGAACTCATTAGGGTATCAGGCCAGTGCATACCAGTCAAGCAGGAAAAGAAACACCCTATATATTCGGTAGACACTGGGTGGTTGCCTTGTTTCATATGGTTTGTTTGCATTGTGTACTGGTTACTGGTGTGTGTATAGAATAATTGTATTTACATATATAGAGATGAACTCCATTATATATTTCAGGCCTTTCCGTCATGGGGGCAAACGAACTTTGTACTTGGTGGACACAGTGGCTGTGGTGGCGCAGCAAGCATCGTACATTCGTCATTTGACAGATCTTTCCGTTGGAGAGTACACCTCTGGTGATATAGTTGACATGTTCGATATGGAAGACTGGGAACAGCAGTTCCAAGGAAACCAGGTAGATGTTACCAGCTTGTGCATTTTATGACAACAGGGGGTACATTTTGCATTCTGTCTGATTCATTGCAAAAGCAAACATGGCTGAAATAACTGTAGAGTTAGTTCAAACTGTTTCTTGTGCCTAATGGTTTGCATATGTGGTAAGATGATGCCCACACATGATTTTCACAACCAAGGTCTTGTTACTATGTTTTGAATGAGAATTAGGCCTGTGAAAATGCTGTTTATTCCTTATTGTTATGTTTGTCATGAGCATTAGTTGATTGGGTTTGTTTATGTGTTAGGTTTTAGTAATGACAAGTCACGTTTGCTTGGAGATGTTGAAGTGTGGATTTATGCAGCTGAGCTATCTGAACTTGATCATATTGGACGAGTGTCATAGAGCTCTCAGAGAACATCCCCTGAGACAGGTAACTTATTTCGGATATATTTTGACATCACAAACGTATTGCAATCAGTGTTTGCTGTAAAGAAACCAGGTGATGACAATGAACATTAATTGCAGTTTTTTTGTACAGAATTCCCTGCAGTGTTAATAAATTTGGAATAGTTATTGCATTTTTTACAGTCTTTATATTTTGAGTGTTTGTTTTCATTGTGCATTTTAAGTCTTAAGAATTCCCCCCCCCCCTACCCATTGTACTGTTATGGCACATTGTGTTTCTGCAGTAGTATGTGATCCAAATATATTTGTGCATTTGGACAGCATCATCCTGCTGTGTACAATCCAGACCACACAATCACGAACACCTGAACTTCTGTGCGTGCAGTTTATTGCTTCCTATGACATGTTTTGTTCATTCATTTGACTGTCATCAGGGACAGCAAATGCAAGCAAAAAAAAAAAACTACAGTAGAGGCCTCTCTGTCACAATCAGTCTGCTAATATTCATTGTACTTAATTTAGTTCTAATGATAACATAAAATGTATAACAACTCCTCTTTTAATATACAGCGATGTATGGAACATCTCTAACTTTATCTTATGATAATTAGGGTTTAATACAAAATTGTATTGAAAAAAGGGTTATAATATTTTTTTATGGTTTTATTACTCCCCTTTTGGGAATAATATGAAATGTATTTTTAGTACATTGATTGTCTAAGGGAGGCCTCCTATGTAGCATTTTTCCATTTCCTACTTGCATTTTTCCTACCTAATGCTGGCCAAACAAATAACTGAAGCACTTAGTAGGAAGTAATATATATGGAATGTACAGAAGTTCAGATGTTGTGATTGTGTGGTCTGGATTGTAAGTGATATTAGTGCATATTGAACACTTCAGCTGTCTGTCTGTTTGAACTTTAAATTGTCCTCTTGAGTTGAGCATTTGTTGGTATATCTTAAAGCAAGATGAGCAGCCATATGGCCACATGCTTGTGAACAGCTAGGGAACCTGCTGCCTGCACAACTGAAGAGCAACTGGATGAAATGCTGCTGCTGTACTTTAACATTCTGCACCGAGTAACAGTAGAATATTGCCAGTGTTTGCTGTTAATTTGACTGACTTTTGTCTGTAATGCATTTACCCTGTAGCTTTGTCAGTTCGACTTACATTGGGACCATCCATTGCCTAATTTGATGAGGATTATGTCTGACTTTTCTGCCTCAATGGTTTAGCAGTTTTACTGAGATTTTGAAGTAATCATACTGTGTCATGTTGCTGTTTATTGTTTGTAGGTATTACTTGTGTGTCATTACAATTCAATTTGTGGTATTATTGCCAGGTTTGTGTGTGTGTGTGTGTGTGTGTGTGTGTGGTTGGGTGTGGGTGTGTGTCTTATGCAGTTTTCTGTTTTCATGTTACAGATCATGAAAGAATATGTGTTCTGTTTTGAACAACCTCGAATCCTGGGTTTGACAGCTCCTCTATTGAACAGCACGTGTGACCCAGGACGAATGGAAGGGGAGCTGAGACGATTGGAACTGGTCTTGCACAGTGCAGCTGAGACAGCAAGCGACATTGTATCAGTTCTCAGGTCAATTTAATTCATCATTCAGTTACTTCATAATGCTGGGTTTAGTGATATCATACATAAACTTAATGCTATGTGCCATATCTCTGTACATTGCTTATATCTAATGCTAGTAGACCAGTTTTCCTTTTTTTGTACAGGGTGGGGCAAAATACCCTCCCTACTTTCAGTAGAGCATTGTGAAGGGAGGGGAGGCCGTAGAAGGGTGGGGGTGGGCTCGAAAGGTGCAGGTAGTTGGGAAGATCCCGTTACAACACTCTGTAGTCGTAAAGATGGTGTGGTCCAACGAGCAGCGCGCATTTGCCGTCAAAACCTACTTTTCGCAAAGTCACTCTATCGTAGCGGTGCAGCGTGCGTTCCATAGTCGCTACCAAATCCCCCCTCGGGACCGAGTACCAGACCAAAAATCCATTCTGTTGTGGGTTGAGAACTTCAGGGAAACAGGAAGTGTGTCTGAAAAAAGATGAGGACGACCATGGACCTCTCGAACACCAGAGAACATCAAAGCTGTCAGCCTGTTTTGCAGTCTCCCAGGCGTTCTGCACGCAAACACCACGCAAACAACGGCCACCACTTGCAAGATATTCTTTTTAAGACTATGTGATTTAAAACTTCCCATGTTGTAGTTTCAGAATCCAAAAAT
>Ga0123353_10003440_pt1 | contig 19990 bp, 19 predicted proteins | sample TergutLab28metaG_3_FD_92763 | JGI IMG/M metagenome (GOLD analysis project Ga0123353, IMG submission 92763) | Labiotermes labralis P3 segment gut microbial communities from Petit-Saut dam, French Guiana - Lab288 P3 | ecosystem: Host-associated > Arthropoda: Insects > Digestive system > Gut ... | reverse complement strand
TGCCCGTCCGTTTCACCGCAGGCCGCGGGCGCACACTGTGCGCCCGTGGATACTGACGCTTGGATTCGGCGGGCGGCCAAACGCCGCCCCTACGGGGTGCGCCGGTTGTGTAGGGGCGGGGTTTGCCCGCCCCTACCCTGCCTGCCCGTCCGTTTCACCGCAGGCCGCGGGCGCACACTGTGCGCCCCTACAGGGGTTTCGCGGGAGACAGTTCCCCCACCCTGCACGCCGCCGCCTGCCAAAGGACCCTGGCATCCCGCTCCCTTTGCGCCCCGGCCCAGCTTTCGAAGCCTTCGCCGATGCGGGTGGGGCGGACGGTTGCGCCGTGGGCGTCACTGCCGCCGGTTACCAGCATACCCAGCTCCCGTGCCAGGCGGTCAAAAGCTTTGGCCTGGGCGGGCGTGTGCCCCGGATAATGGGCTTCCAGGCCCATGAGCCCCTGCCCGCGCCATTGGCGGATGGAACGCTCCACCGCATCGCTGCTCATCTTCAGCAATCCGGGATGGGCCAGCACCGGCACACCGCCCGCCTCTTGCAATCGCCGGACGGCCTCGTCCACCGACAGCTTTTCCCTAGGCAGATAGGCGGGACAACCCGCGCCCAGGTACTGCGCAAAAGCCTGCTTCACGCTGGACGACGCGCCCATACCCACCAACGCCTGGGCGATGTGGGTGCGGGATACGCTGTGGGCGGCCCGGCCCAGCACCTCCCCCTCGTCCAGGGGACAGCCTTGGGTTTGCAAGCGCCGGATCATACCCAGCGCACGATCCCTGCGCGCCCGCTGGAGCCCGTCCAAAAACTCGCGCCATGCCTTGCAGTTCACATCCAGGCCGTACCCCAGCAGGTGTACCTCCCGCTCACCCTCGCAACTGAGCTCCACGCCGGGGATCAGGGCGATGCCCTCTTCGATTGCAGCGGCGGCAGCCTCGGATATCCCGTCCATGCTGTCATGGTCGGTGAGGGCCATGAGGGCGATGCCGCGGCGGGCCGCTTCCTGCACAACATAAGCGGGGGGATGCAACCCGTCGGAGGCGGTGGAATGCAGGTGAAGGTCAACGCGCATAAACGCTTACACCTGAGCCATGATGGCTTCGAACTCGGCGCGGTACAGGGTTTCTTTTTCCATCAGCGCGTCGGCCACGGCATGGAGCTTTTCGATGTTGTCGCGCAGGGCCTTCTCGGCCCGCTCGTAGGCGGTGCGCAAGTAGTTGTGCACCTCCTGATCCACCTTGGCGGCCATACTCTCGGAAAAGGAACGGCTCTGCTGGGTGAAGTCGCGCCCCAAGAAGACCTCTTGGTCGCCGCCTAGGTAGATCGGGCCCAGCTCGTCGCTCATGCCGCAGTGGGTAATCATGCGGCGGCTGATCTCGGTGGCGCGGCGCAGGTCGGAGGTAGCGCCGGTGGTCATATCCCCAAACACCAGCCTCTCGGCGGCATATCCGCCAAGGGCCATGGCTAGGTTGTCGTGCAGTTGCTTGCTGGACTCAAAGTCCCGCTCCTCCTCGGGCAGCAGCAGGGTGTGGCCTCCGGCGGGCCCCCGTGGGATGATGGTCACCAACTGCACCGTGGGGCAAAGGGGCATCTTAGCCCCCACCAAGGCGTGGCCCGCCTCGTGATAGGCTACGATCTTTTTGTCCTTGGGATGTACGGTATGGCTGCGTTTCTCCGGCCCCATCTCCACCCGCTCCACCGCCTCTTGCAGGTGGTGCATGGTAATCTTTTCGCCCTTGCCACGGGCGCAAAGGATGGCGGCCTCGTTCATGATGTTTTCCAAATCCGCGCCGGTGGAGAAGGGGGTGCGCTTGGCGATGAGGGCCAGCTCCACATCGGGAGCCAGGGGTTTTCCGTCGGCGTGAACCTTCAGGATCGCCTCCCGGCCGCGCACGTCGGGGTAGTTGACGGTCACCTGCCGGTCGAACCGGCCGGGGCGCAGCAGCGCCGGGTCGAGGATGTCCCGGCGGTTGGTGGCCGCCAGCACGATCACGCCTTCGTTGTTGGCAAAGCCGTCCATCTCCACCAGCAGCTGGTTAAGGGTCTGCTCCCGCTCGTCGTGGCCGCCGCCCAACCCGGCCCCGCGATGGCGGCCCACCGCGTCGATCTCGTCGATAAACACGATGCTGGGCGCGTGGCGCTTGGCCTGATCGAACAGGTCGCGGACGCGGCTTGCACCCACGCCCACAAACATCTCCACAAAGTCCGAGCCGGAGATGGACAGGAAGGGCACCCCGGCCTCCCCCGCCACCGCCTTGGCCAGCAGGGTTTTGCCGGTACCCGGCGGGCCCACCAGCAGCACACCCTTGGGAATGCGGGCGCCCAGGTCGGTAAAGCGCTTGGGATCCTTCAGGAAATCCACGATTTCCGCCAGCTCTTCCTTCTCTTCCACCGCCCCGGCCACATTGGCAAAGGTGATCTTGTTCTTTTCCGGGTCATACATGCGGGCCTTGCTGCGGCCAAAGTTCATCACCTTGCTGTTGCCGCCGCCCTGGGAGCGCATCACAAACAGCCAGAAGGCCACCATCAAGCCGGCCATCAGCAAGAAGGGGATCAGCTCCATATACCAAGGCGCGGTGGGCCTGGGCAGATATTGCACGGTAAAGGCAAAGTCCTGCTCGCCCACCATCTCCACGGGCTTGCCCAGCTTTGCGGCATAAATCTGCCGCACCGCCGTGAGGAAACTCTCGCGGTTGATGGTAGCCTCAAAGTCGTGGGCCCTTTCGGGGAAGGACTCCTCGGCGATCCTGCTGTCGGTGTGCAGGCCCAGCAGCCTGTCCTCCATGATGGCGACCTTGGCTACGGTGCCCGCTTCCACATACGAAAGCACCGCGCTTTGATCCACCTTTTTAACGGTGGACTGTCTGGGCAGCGCCAACTGCGAAAGGGTGACAATGGCGATCAGTATCACCGCATACCACAAAAAACCTTTGTACGATCTTTTCAAGTGTTTTCCTCCCCCGCCACAGGCGGAATGATACTCAACAACTAATTATTATATCACATTCTATTGCGCTTTGCAAAACCCGTTTTATTTTGCGTAAATCTCGGCTTTGAGCACGCCGATTTCCGGCAGGTTGCGGTAGCGCTGGTCAAAATCCAGCCCGTAGCCCACCACAAAAGCGTCGGGCACGGTAAAGCCGGTGTAGTCGCTGCTTAGCCGCACCAGGCGGCGCTCCGGCTTGTCCAGCAGGGAGCAAACCCGGATGGAAGCGGCGCCCCGGGAGAGCAGATTGTTTTTCAAAAAGGACATGGTGAGTCCGGTGTCGATGATGTCCTCTATCACCAGCACGTGCTTGTCCACGATGTCGTGATCCAAATCCTTCATGATGCGCACCACCCCCGAGGACTTGGTGGCGCTTCCGTAGCTGGAGGTGGCCATAAAATCCAAGGTGAGGGGCAGGTCGATCTCCCGGAGCAGGTCGGCCAAAAACAGCACCGAACCCTTCAGGATGCCTACCAGCACCAGCTCCTTTCCTTGGTAGTCCCTGGTGATCTGCGCGCCCAGCTCGGTTACCCTGGCCGCCAATTGCTCTCGGGTGATGAGCATCTCGGGCTGCAAATCGTTGTACAGTTCACGCATGGTTCTTCTTCCTCCTTACGAGTTACAAGTTACCAGTTACAAGTTACAAGAGGCCGCTGCTTTCGTAACTTGTAACTTGTAACTCGTAACTAACCTTAGTCCCACGGTAATTCTCCTTCAAACGTATAGTGGATGGGCCGGACAGTGCGCGGGGTAACGGCGGCATCGTTGCCAGGCAACAGGCCGATGAGCCACAATGCGCGGCCATCGCGAACCACCAAGGGGATCAGCCCGCGAAAGGGCCGGTCGACGCCCCGGTCGATCAACGTTTGCTTCAGGGGCTGGGAACCCGCCGAACCCAACGGCTGAAACCGGTCGCCGGGCCGCCGAAAGCGTATCGTCGCGCCCTGCAGGGCGTCGCCGTCCAACACTTGGATGCGCACGCCGTCGCCCAACTCCCCTGGCTTTGCGGGCCGGGCCCGGAGCAGGCCGCCCGGCCACCGGGTCTCGCCCTCCAACTTCAATGGAACGGCTTGCCCTTCCAATGGATCGGGAAGGGCGCCGGGGGCCAGCAGGTGCAGGCGCTCCCGCCCGCGCAGGCCGCGCCAATCGCCGGGCAGGTTGCAGCTTGCGCCGACAGGCCGGTCCAGCAAGGCCGACAACGCTTCTACCTGATGGGCCTGCAACCGCTCCAATCCCTCAAGCCCATCCCAGGCGGCCATCAGCGCCCGCCTGCGCAGCGCCTCGTGGGTGCCGTGCAACGGCCCGGTACGAAGGCACAGGCCATAGGGCATGGGCCTGCAATCCAGCAGCCCATGGGCCAGCCCGCTCAGGCAATCCTCGTCCAGCGCCAGCCGCCCGGCCAGAGCGGCCAGGGTTGGGGCCAGGTTGGGGTTGAGGCTCTCCAGCGCCGGCATGGCCCGCGTACGCACAAAGTTTCGCGCATAGGCCGGATCGGCGTTGGTCTCGTCCTCCCGCCACTGCTGGCCGATGCGGCGCAAGTAATCGCGCAACGCCCCGCGACGCTCCCCCAGCAAGGGCCGGATATACGCGCCTCTGGAACTTCCCATGCCGGTGAGCCCGGCTAGCCCGCAGCCCCGGGTCAAGCGCAGCAGCACGGTCTCGGCCTGATCCTCCAGATGATGGGCCAGGGCCACATACCGCGCTCCTGCGGTTGCTCGGGCCTCCTCCAAAAAGGCATAGCGCGCCTGCCGCGCCGCATCCTCGGGGCCGGTCTTGAGCTGTGCGGCCAGGGCGGACACATCCCGTTCGCCCTGGATGCAGGGGATGCCCAGCGCCTTGCATAACCCGCTCACAAAACGCGCGTCTTCTTCCGACGCTTGTCCCCGCATGCCATGATCCAGATGGGCGGCGGCAAGGGTCAACCGCCGCTCTTCCCGAATCCCGCAAAACAGGCGGAGCAAGGCCACCGAATCGGCGCCGCCGCTCACCGCCACCAGCACGCGCTCCCCCGCCGCCACGCCCAGAGCGTCCAGCGCCTGGGCGAACCGCGCCTCCAGCCCGTGGGCAGCCAGCGGTTGCATAAACACACCCCCGCCATATTGTACCCGTTTGCGACAGGCAAATCAACATATTGCTCGCAGAATCTTGGTTTTGCTTTTCAGAGGCGTTGGTGCTATCATCTGTACATCACCTGATTACATCTATAGATGGGAGGTTGGGCAATGCGAAAATACAAATGCACCATTTGCGGATATATCTACGACGAATCCGCAGGCGTCCCCCAAAAAGGCATAGCGCCCGGCACAAAGTGGGAGGACATCCCGGATGGTTTTTCCTGCCCGATTTGCGGAGCGCCAAAATCTGTGTTCATGCTTGAAGGAGAGGTTCAAAGCCCGATCAATGTAAATGTTGACGCCATCGAGAACCTCAAGGAACTGTCCCCCGGCGAGATTTCCGCCATTTGCTCCAGCCTTGCCAAGGGCTGCGAAAAGCAGCGGCTGGGAGCCGAGATGGAGGCCTTTACCCAGCTAGCCGACTATTTCAAAGCAAAAGCGACAGCCAAAAAAGGCAGCGCCCTTGCCGATGCCAACAGCCTGCTGGCCGATGATATTGCCAAGGGTTTCCCCGCCGCCAACGCGGTCGCCAAAGCCCATGGGGACAGGGGCGCGCTGCGCTCCCTTGTATGGAGCGAAAAGGTGAGCGCCATGATGCAATCCCTGCTTGAGCGCTACGCCAAGGAAGGCGACGCCATGCTGGAGAACACCAGGCTGTGGGTCTGCGATATCTGCGGGTTTATCTATATAGGCGACGCGCCAACCGAGATATGCCCGGTGTGCAAGGTTCCCAACTTCAAGATCATGGAGATAGAAAGGGGATAGCGTGATGCCCGCATACAGAAATGTCCGCCTTTGCACAAAGGACTGCATGTGCCTCTACGTTTGCCCCACCGGCGCCACGGACACGGAGAACAGCATCATCGACGTTGACAAGTGTACCGGATGCATGGCCTGCGTGCAGGCCTGCCCCTCCAGCGCCATCTCCATGGTGCCGGATACCTATCCGCCCCAGCAGCCCAAGGCCAATACGGTGATCGCGGCGCAGCGCGCGTTGGGACATAGCAAAGTACGGCAAGAGATGATCGCCGCTGCCGTTGCCGCGTCCTCAACCAGCTCGGTGGCAAGGCAGTTTGCCAAGGCCATCGCCAAATCCAATCTCCGCATGGCGGAGGATATCCTGCGGGAGGCGGGGTACATGCTGCCCCAAAGCGCCGAGGTGCGCGAGTTGCTTCAAGCGATGCTGGACAATGCCGCCGCTGATTTTCCGAAAGCTGCGGCGGAGTTATTGCTCACCCGATTGTAGATGCAGATCAAGGGTTGACGCGATGAATGTGGGTATCCATGTAGGGGCGATTATCAATCGCCCGCTGTACCGCACCAATCCATGTTGGTTTTGGGCGGCGGGCGATTGATAATCGCCCCTACAAAAACGGCGGCGTATCCCGTCGTAGGGCGCGGCGACTCGACGCGCCGCCATTCGCCAAGAATAGCGCGCCATTTATGCAATACGGCGGCGCGTCCGGTGGCCGCGCCCTACGCTCGATTCGCATCACGAATTTGCCCTCTTGATCCATTGCCTCATGACACCGCCCGCCCCAAAAAGCCCTCTCTCGGATGCAGCCGCGCGCACAGCACGGTCATATCGTCCCGCGGATGATCGCTCTGCACAGCCAAGGCACGCTGGAGCAACGCGTCGGCGATGCTTTGGGCGGGTAAGGCGTGGAGTTTGGTGAGCACCCGGGCCATACTCTCTTCGCCGCCCGGATAAGCGTCGGCCACGCCGTCGGAAAGCATTACCACCAGGTCGCCCTCCCGCAGCCGCAACCGGCAGGAACGGGGGCGCACACCGGCCAATATACCTAGGGGCAGGGTCTCCCCGGCGATGGGGCGGCAGCTTTGCCCGCGCACCACATAGGAGGTGCAAGCGCCCAGCTTCTCGAAGGCCGCCTCCCCGGTATGCAGGTCCAGCAGGCAAAGGTCCACGGTGGCGTACATATCCTCTCCGCCGCAGGAAAGCAGCAGCTCATTCACCGCCACCAATGCCTGAGCACGGGAGTATCCGGCGGCCAAGCATTGCAGAAGCAGGGACAGGGTGGCGCGGCTCTCCTGGCTGGCCCGTGGGCCGCTGCCCATGCCGTCGCTGAGGGCCAGCAACTGCAAACCCTGGGCCAAACGCTGCACCAGCTGGCCGTCCCCGGCTACGGCTTCTGCATGCTTGGCCCGCAACGCCATGCCCACTTCCACCGCAAGGGGCGCATCCTGCTCAAACAGCACCTCAGTTCCCTCCCTGGCATCATCGGGACGCGGAATCATGAGGAGCCCGGTAGCCTTTGACACCAGCGGGCCCATCTCCCGCAACCGCAGCGTGTCCTCACCGGCCAGCAACACCTCGGTCCTGCCGCCCACCCGCGCGGCGGTGAGCGCCTGGGCCTGCACACCGGCGCGGGCAAGGGCGCGCTGCACTTTGCGCCGCACCCCCGGCAAAAACACGGTTTCCTCCCGCATGGCCAGGGCGATACCCTGCATGCATTGGGCAAACCCCTCAAACTGGGTACCGGCAATGGCCCTGGCCTCGCCTTGCCGGGCTTGCCGGGCGAGCGCTTTGCCCTCCTCCCGCAGCATCTCGGCCAGGGCTCCCGACAGGCGCAACCCACGGACGCAGCCGATTACTGATATCGTGCCCGCCACATCAACCGGATCCAGCTCCCGGTCCTCAGCGATCTCGATCAAGCCTCCCAGCACCTGCTCGGTCTCGGCATACGCGCTGTGCCAGCAGCGCCCGGTACGCTCGCAACCCTCGCAGTGCAATGCCGCCAACCGCTTGAGCCGGTCGGGCAAGGCCATGGGAAGTTCGGTGGGTTTGGGCAGCGCCGCCGCCATGGCGCGCAGGCCCCGAGCCCGGCTCTCCAGCGCGTGAGCAAGGGCTACCCCCACCGCGCCGGGCTGCATGGCGCCCTCCCCATAGGCAGGCGCGGCATAGACCAGGGCAACCTTACGCAGCTTTTCCGGCATCACCAGGTACAGGAGGCAGCCCAGAGCCAGGGCGCCCACGGGCGGCCATTGGGCCTGGGTTTGCAGCGCTACCGCGCCCAGCAGCGCACCCAATGCAAACAGCGCGCAGGCCGTGCCCCTGCGCTCTCCCCCCAAGGCCCCCGCCAGCACGCCGCCGGCGCCCAGGGATGCCGCCAGCCACGGCTCTCCCCCGCCGGTCACCAGCGCCAGCCCCATGGCCGCGCCGGTGAGCAATCCCACATTGGCGCCGCAGCCCTGAGCCAGGACAAGGGTAAAACAGATCGCCAACCCCAGCCCTAAATTGCAACTTAGGGGCGACCATGGCAGGCCGCCCAGAGCCAGCGCGCCCAAACCCAATAACGCGCAGAGCCGCTCGTCGCCCCGCAGCGGGCGCGGCGGTTTTTGCAGCATGGACTGTAACTGAAAAAATACCGGCGCCATCGACCCGGCCACCAGCGCGCTGATCACGCATTGCAAACGATCGATGGGCGAAGCGCCGGTGATGAGCGGCAGGGGCAGCAACATCGCCAGGCAGGCCGCTAGGCTGGCGCGGAGGGGAAACCAACGCTCGGAGCCCCGCCACAGGGGATAACTGAGCCAGAGCGCGGCGCAGGCGGGCATCTGCCACCACTGGAACCAATCGCCGCTCCAGCCTATGAGCACGCCCAGCCCCATCCCTGCAAAAGCAGCGGGCGCACCCCACCAAGCGGAGAGCTGTGCGGCGAAGGCCGCCACGGCAAAGGGACGGCTGCCATCGGGCATGGGCGCACAGGCCAGCGGCAGGTAGCAGGCCGCCACGATCAGCGAGGCCCGTATATTACCGGTGCGCACCGTGCTCGCAAGCCCGGCGGCGGCGGCACGCAGGGGGAGCAGAAACCAGCGCGCCCACCGAGGTGGAGGGGGCTTTCGAGCCTTGCCTCTCTCCATGCGCGATACCGTCTGCGCCACCGGCCTCACCCCCGAATCGCTGGTTCAAGCGATTGTATCATTGAGGCGAAGGCTTGTCCTGTCAAACGGCGGCGCGAAACACGGCATGCGTGTGACAAGTTACGAGTTTACAGTCGAAAATCCCGCCGTTCCTGTAGGGGCGATTATCAATCGCCCGAAAATCTAGCGCGGGCGATTCATAATCGCCCCTACAATTGCCTTACTTTCACGGCTGAAAAAAACCGCTCATAAGTCCCACGGTGCGGCGTCATCTTTCCCGATACGATGGAAGCCGTAGCCGCAGCCATGCCGCAGCGCAGGGCGTGCTCCAAATCGCCATCTTCAGCAAAACCCGCGACCATACCGGCCACCATCGCGTCCCCCGCACCTGTAGGGGAGCGCACCGGCACGGCGACCCCGGGGGCATACAGCATCCGTCGGCCGTCGGTAAGCAGCGCGCCCTCCCCGGCCAAGGATACCGCCACCCGCTGGGCGCCGGCCTCGATCAGCGAGAGGGCAGCGTCCCGGACGTCCCGCAAAGCAGGCAACGCCTTGCCGCAAGCCAACTCTAATTCCTGCCGGTTGGGTTTCACCAGAAAAGGCCGTGCCCCCAGGCCAAGCGTGAGGGCCTCGCCGGAGGCATCCAGCACGCACCGGCAGGTCGGCGGGGCATCGCCCATCAGCTTGGCGTAAAAATCCGGCGGGCAACCGGTCGGCAGGCTGCCGGTGAGCACCAGATAATCGCTGAGACCGGCCAGCCGAAGCGCCTGGCTCCGGGCCCGGGCCAGGTGGCGTTCGCCCACGGCTTCCCCCGGCTCGTTGAGCTCGGTGACGGCCCCACTGTTATCACGTATCTTCAAATTGACGCGCACCGAACCGGGCACGGGCACAAAGGATGCCCCCACGCCCTGCCGCGCCAAACGATCCAGCGCCAACCGGCCGCCCCGCCGGGGCAACAGGCCTGCGCAGGCCACCTCCATGCCCAGCCGCCTTGCGGCCACCGCCACGTTGATGCCCTTGCCCGCCCCCACGCTGTGCTCAGCCAAGATACGGTTGGTGGCGCGCAGCACAAAACCCGCCACCTCCACGGTGCGGTCGATGGCGGGGTTCAGGCACAGTACGGTTACCAACACGGCAACTCCTCTCACGGCATCATGGATACCGCAACCTTGTAGGGCACGATGGCAATCGTCCCGCCAAAACGGGCGCGGGCGGATATGGAATCCGCCCCTACAGGAGCGGCAAACCCGCCGATTGTAGGGCGCGGCCACCGGACGCGCCGCCGCTCCTACAGCGTTACCTCAAAATCCAACTTCCCACGCTCCGCCCCGTTGACAATCAGCGCGATTGAATGGGTTCCGGGATAATGTTTCCTTACGCTCACATCGGCAAAAGAGTGCTTTTTGACGTACCGCCGCTTCTGGTTTGCTTTGAGCGGAATCTCGGATATCTGAAAGATCTTTCTGCTTGTCTTTCCGTTGGCTTTCACAAAATCGATTCCGTACTCCATCCTGGCTTTTGTCGCTTCCTTTGCAACAATCGTAAAGGAGAAGGTGATTTCCTCTCCAATAGAAACCGATGCCGCCTCCAGGGCGAAATCGTCCGCATCCACAGCGGCCACGTCATCGTAGCCAAAGATGGCCAGCACATCCCGATCGCCCTTTTTGAGCAGCGTCCTGCACGCATGTTTAACGATCCAATTGGTGTGTTCGTTTTTGCCATACCAATCCTTCGCTATCCGCACAACCAACTCCGGATGCGTTTTAGAGATGTCGTTTAGGTTGTTGGCTACGCTCTTGCGCACATACAGGGAAGGATCGGCCTTGAGTTGCTCCAAGATGGGCAAGATGGGCGCCGGATCCTTCTTAAAGGCGGCCAATGCTATCGCCCAGGGCAGCTGCGGGCGGCAACCCTCGCTGGCAAGCCTTCGGATGTGCTCATTCTCATGTTTGGACCAAGCGAGCATCCGCGCCATCATCCGGTCCTGCTGCGCAATGATAAAGGGCCTTACCGCCAGTTCGGAAGAGGCGTACTGGGTAAACCGCTCCAGCGCGTCCACGGAGACCTCCCAATTTGCCTCATCCTGCCCAAAAACCTCCACAAAATCGGGAAAGCTAAAGATGCCGGGGCCGCTGTGCTTCTCGATCACTTTGTCCAAAACGCCGATGGCTTCCCGGTAATCGCTGGGCAGATGCTTCCCCAAGTTCAATGTGATCTGCCGCCCTCTGGCTTTGAGCTCCAAAGCCTCCCAAGTCTCGTCTATGGTCGATTGCAGAAACGCTTCTACTGAAAATGGAACATAAACCGACTGAATCGCCGACGCCAGCTCCCCGAGGGACTGGGGATTGAACATATTCTTGAATGGTTCTGGCATGGATGCGCCTCCTATTCCTCCACGAGCCGGAACAGCTCGTTATAGTCGTTGATCATCACCGACTCGTATTTCTCTTCCATCAGCTCCAACACGGGGGGATGGATCTCCCAGGGCGGTCCATAACCCCTGTAGGCCGCCATCGCAAGCCACTTGGGCGGATCGGTCTCAAACATACCGACCAGCTCGGCGGTCAGCGCGGGATCCACCGATGCCAGTATCTCCTGCATAAAGAAGAGGCGGCGGGCCGGCGTAATGCCGCTGGCCACATACCACTTGGGCTCCACCCGGTAGCCGAGCACGTCGTCCCGCTCCTGGGGCGGGATACGTTCCGCCATGGCTTCGCACTGGGCCGTATACTCCGGATACCGGGCCAGCAGATCGTTTGTGCGGCTCATTTGCAGTTCACCGTGGACATAGAGCGTGAAACAGGCCGCTAGGGTCAGCGCACCTAGCAGTGCGCGGCGTGGGATTGTGGGCAGCCGCTCCAACGCACAGGCCAGGGCAGCGCAGCCCGCGGCAGCGGCGGGAACGCAGTTGAGCAAGTAATGGCCGTAATCCTTCCGGGAAAGGAAGGCGCTGACCCCGGCAAAACCCGCGGCAAACACCAGGCCGACCAGCACGGCGCGCACGCCCGAGGGTGTTCTTCCCTTACCCCGCCAGCCGCAGGCTAGGCCGACCACCGCGCACAGGCCGCAAAAGGCGGCAAATTGGCCGAAGGAGGAGAGCAGCAGCTCCCTGCGCCTGAAGAGCCCTCCCGCTTGGGCATAAAGCATATTATGGGTGAACGCGCCATAGAAAAAGGCGTCCAGCGCGCCCTTAGCCCAGAAATACAGCAAAAAGGGCGACGCGGTCAGCGCTGCGCCCGCCACAAACGCAGCGGCGTGGCATACGAACAGGCGCCTGTGGGCAAAGAACATCCAAACACACAGGGCCAGCGCCAGCCCGGCGATGGGCATGGCGTTGTTTAAGCGCGTCATGGCGCACAGCCCAAACATGGCCCCCACGCCCAAGGTGCGCCGCCAGTCCGGCGAATCCGCCTTGGCTACATCCAATCCCCAGGCGATGGCCAGCAAGGTAAACAGGTTGTTGTATTCCTCGGTGTAGTTGCCGCCATCCAATTGGATGGCCATCAGCGCCAGATAAGCCAGTTGCACAGCCGCCACCTCCCAGGCCGACCGCGCCCCAAGCGAGCGGGCGATCCGTCCCAGCGCCAGCAGCGAAGCAAACAGCCACAGCGCCTCAAGGGCCCAGACCGACGCCACATCGGGCCAGATAGCCTGGGACAGCGCGTTGATGTAAAAGATCACCGGGCCCTTGTGGTCGAAGATGTCCACATACGGCGTCGCCCCACCCACGATGGCGCGGCCAATGGTAACGAAAATGGCGCTGTCGCTGCCGTAGGCGCGGTACAGGGGGCTGTTGGAGGTAAGCAGCAACAGCGAAAAGACCAGGGCCATCGCAAATGCCGCCATCCAGCTGATCCAATGACGATTGCGGGCGGGACTCGATAGGTCGTTCATGTGCGGCCTCCCGTTTGATTAATTGAGGGGCTGGCAAACCGGGCAAAAGTACACATTGCCGCCCATGTACGCCTGGCGCACGATGGCCGCCCCGCATACCGGGCAGGGAAACTTTGCGGTTTTGTTGGAAAGCAGGGTGGGATACCCGCCCGGATTTCCAAACAGATCCTTCTCCACATCCCGCCCGCCCTTGGCGGTCATGTCGGCCAAGGTTTGCTTCACGCTGCCAAACAGGGCATCGCATTCAGCGCTGGTCAACGCGGCCGCCTTGCGCTTGGGGTGTATCCCCGCGCGAAACAGAATATCCTGCAGCACACCGTTGCCCAGGCCGGGCACGCGCTGCTCGGTGGCCAGCAAACCCTTGGCGCTGAGCTTGGGCGGCGCGGCGGAGAGAATGCCCTCAAAGTAAGCTGCGTCAAAGGCGTCGGTGAGGGGCGAGGGTTTGTCGTGGGCGACGCGGTAGTACTCGTTATCGTCCATCGCGCCGGCGGGAAAAGCCATCATGCCGCCGTACATCTGCACGGAGGCGGTAAGGGCCGATCCGTCATCGAACTCCAGGATGAGCTGGTGCTTTTCGGGCCGCTTCGCACCGGGCGCGTGGTAGCGCAGGTTGATGCCGTCGTTGTAGGTCACCCACATATCGCCTTCCAACAACAGCTCGATGTACATGCCATGGGTCGAAGCCCCTTGAATGGCGCGGCCCTCCAGCATGGCCGGATAGAGCGCCGGGTCTCCCCAATACCAAGCAAATCCGTGGGGCGACGCGTTAGCCAGGGCGCTTTGAACCCGTTTGCCTACCACCGTGTCCTTCAGTTGCCGGGCCAGGTTAATGCTCTCGGGCAGCTCGTTCATGCCCTCACTCCTTCACTTATTTATTGCATTAACAGTATTATACACGTTTTGATTGGGATCACAAGCACGCATTTTAGCTTGACACCCGCCCCGAGTTTTGTTATAGTGTACCGGCAAGCCGCACGGAGACGGTCTATTTAAGCGCTTCTCAGCCACCGAAAATCCGGCGAGTCCAGTGAAATGAGGGAACAACTCGTGTACGCTATCATCCAAACCGGGGGCAAACAGTACCGTGTACAACAGGGCGACGTAATCTTTGTGGAAAAACTCAACGCCGAGCCGGAAACCATGGTCAACTTCGACGTACTGCTGCTGGGCGGCGAAAAGAAACTCACCGTAGGCAAACCCACCGTGGAAGGCGCCAAAGTAGAAGGCCGGATCCTAGCCCAGACCCTTGGCGAAAAGATCGTGGTATTCAAGTACAAATCCAAAAAGGGCTACCGGCGCAAGATGGGCCACCGCCAGCCCTACACCAAGGTGGAGATCACCGCCATTCAAGCGTGACCGCCGTTACCGTATTCCGTTATCCCAACGGATATCTGGCCGGGCTTCGGGCCGAGGGGCATTCCGATGACATCGTGTGCAGCGCGGTTTCCGTGCTCGCCCAAACCGCGGTCAACGCCCTCGAATCTGTGGCGGGGATAGCCACCGAACCGTTGGTGGATGAGGACATCGGGTTGCTGGAAGTGGTTTTACCCGCAGGGCTCACCGCCCGCCAAGCCGCCGATTGCCAAATCATCCTGCGTACCATCCTGCAAGGCCTTACCGACATCCAAGAAAGCTACTCGGGCAAAATCCGAGTCTCATACAAAGAATGGAGGGAATCACATGCTTAAAATGAATTTGCAGCTGTTCGCCCACAAAAAGGGCGTCGGCAGTTCGCGCAACGGGCGCGATAGCCATTCCAAGCGCCTGGGCGCAAAGCGGGCCGACGGGCAACCTGTGCTGGCCGGCAACATCCTGTACAGGCAGCGCGGCACCCGGATCCATCCCGGCCTCAACGTAGGCAGGGGCAGGGACGACACCCTCTTCGCCCTCATCGACGGCGTGCTGCGCTTTGAGCGTTTGGGCCGGGACAAGACCCAGTGCTGCGTGTATCCCATCGCACAGTAGGTTAGTTACAAGTTATGAGTTACAAGTTACAAGAGGAACGGACGGGCGCGGCTCAGCCGTTCCTCTTGTAACTTGTAACTCGAAACTTGTAACTGAAAGGAACACATGATCGGTTCACTCATCAATTTCGCCGCCATCCTGGCGGGTTCGGGTCTGGGGCTGTTGCTGCGGGGAGGTATCTCGCAGCGTTTTCGTGATACGCTGATCCAGGGACTGGCCCTTTGCGTGGTGCTGATCGGCGCTTTGGGCGCGATCCGCACCCAGGATGTGATGATCCCCATTCTGTGCATGGTGGCGGGGGGCCTGATCGGCGAGTCCATCAACATCGAGAAGCGGCTGGAGGCCCTGGGAGACAGAGCCCAGCGCCTGGTTGCCCGCGTATCGAAAGACAATGGCGCGGGCGGTTTTTCCCAGGGGTTTGTCACCGCCAGCCTGGTGTACTGCGTGGGGGCCATGGCCATCGTGGGCGCGATGGACTCCGGCCTGCGGGGCGACCACACCACCCTGATCGCCAAATCCGCCCTGGACGGCGTCACAGCCATCATCTTCGCTTCCACCATGGGGCCGGGAGTGGCGCTGTCCGCGGTGGCGGTGCTGGCGTACCAGGGCGCCATCGCCCTGGGCGCGCAGCAGGTGGCCGGGCTGCTCACCGACACCATGATCCTGGAGATGAGCGCGGTGGGCGGGCTGCTCATCGCGGGCATCGGCATCAACATGCTGGGGCTCATCAAGTTGCGGGTGGGCAACCTGCTGCCCGCCATCTTTTTGCCCCCGGTTTGCATCCCGCTGATGGGTTGGATCTCACAACTGTTTTAAGAGGTAAGCGATGGGCATATGGCAAGCAATCAAAAAGCATGAGCTAGTGAAAACCCTGGCAAAGCTGGGCGACAATGCCCGGGTCTGTACCTATACCGAACCCCTGTGGGCCATCCCCTTCTTTTTGTTCGCGCCCTTTGCTTCGGTGTACATGAGCGCCCTGGGCGTGTCCGACGCCATGATCGGAACCGTGGGCACCATCTACCTGGTTTCCCAGATGGTGTTCTCCCTGCTCAGCGGCGTGCTGGCCGACAAGCTGGGCAGGCGGCTTTGCACGTTCTTGTTTGACATATTATCGTGGAGCATCCCCCCGCTGCTGTGGGCGCTGGCCCAGAACGTGTGGTGGTTTGTGGCGGCCGCGGTGTTTAACGGAGCCATGCGCATCACCGCCAACTCCTGGCAACTGCTGCTGGTGGAGGACGAGGACGACGGCGTGCTGGTGAAACTGTTTGCGCTGATCAACATCGCGGCCAATCTGTCGGCTTTTGCGGTGCTGCTCTCCCATCCGCTGGTGCAGCGTTTCGGGCTGATCCCCACGGTGCGCGGCATTTACGTGTTCGCCTTTGTGAGCATGACCGCAAAATTTATCCTTACGTACCTGTACAGTCACGAAACCCGCAACGGCCACCGGCGCATGGAAGAGACCAGAGGGCGTTCGGTTTGGTCGCTGCTCAAGGAAAATAAAGAAGTGCTGCTGCGCATGATCCGCTCGCCCAAGGTGATGTGGACCATCGGGCTGATGGCCTGCTTTTCGGGCAGTTCCACCCTCACCGAAACCTTCTGGCCCCTGCTGGTAGTGGAGCGCATGGGCATACCCGAAGCAAACTTGGCCTTTTTCTCGGCGGCCAGGTCTGTGATTATGCTGGTGTGTTTTTTGGTGGTGTCGCCGCGCATATCTGTGGCGCGCTTTAAGCGTCCGCTGGCGCTGTGTTTTGCGCTGCAGATCGCTGCCAAGGCGCTGCTGATCTGGGCCCCTCCCGGCGCGCTGTGGCTTTTATGGATCACCCTGGCGATGGAGGCGTTTTCCGTCTCGCTGCTCAATCCCCTCACCGCGTCGCTGCAGATGCTGAGCATGGATGCCCACCGCCGGGCGCAGATGCTGGGGCTGTTCTTTGCCATCATGCTGCTGATCACCTCGCCCCTGGGCGCGGTGGGCGGCCTGCTGTCCGGCATGAACCGCGCGCTGCCCTTTGTGCTGGCGTCGGGGCTGTGCGCGCTGGCCATCTGGATCGGGCAGAGGATTCGGTTGGAGGGAGAATAAATAAAGCGGCGGGACGCCGAGGGCGGCGTCCCCTACATGGGCTTCAGATTGTTGTTCAGCCGGTCGATGATCTTCTCCAGGCGTTTTGCGCTGGCCTCCTCGGATTTGGTGTCCAGGGAATAACCTGTGTATGCGCGCCGAACCGAAGGGGACATGGCCATCAAATTCGTATAGGCGGGCTCGAATCCCTTCACGCTTTCGATGAACTGCTCCATACGCTCCTGGGTGATCTCCGGGCGCAGCTTGGGCTGAAAGTGCCCTTCCCGCTTGGCTTCTTCGATCTTTGCCCTGCCGAAATCGGTCATTCTGCCCGCAGCCTCTAATTGAGCAACCAGATTGATATTTTTTGCCGACCACTCCGACTTTTTGCGGCGCTGGGCAAAATACTTGCGATAGCTCTTCTCGTCGACGCTCTTCATCTGTCCGTCGATCCAGCCGAAGCACAGAGCCTCCTCCAATGCTTCCTGGGCGGTGAGCGTCTTTGGGCCGCCCGGCTTGCCAAGCACCAGCCAGACGCCTTCATCGGCCAAACAATTTGCCTCAAGCCAAGCCCGAAAATCCTCTCTCAAAGCAAATAACATTTCTGCAGACATAAAGAATTCCTCCTAAAACTCCAACCCCTCAAACCGCCTGCACCACACATACTTCGAAATCGCCGAACGGAGCGTGCCCGCGCCGCTCAGGGCGGCTTGCAGGTAGCTGGGCAAAAAGCGGTTGTACTTTACCTCCAGCACCTCCCAGGGACAGTCGTAAAAAGGCGGAAACGTGGGGATGTGGGGGTTGAACATATCCACGCTATTCAGGCCGGTGCGCAGCTGCTTATCGAAGGTAATGCGCACGTCCTCGGCCTCGTGGATGTAAGCCTCGCGATAATAGTCCACGATCACCACCGGGCGCATCAGGTTCAGGCGCATCTCCCGGTACATGTCGTGAAACAGCGGGTGGCGCATAAACTGCAGGCCGCTTGGGTCGCCGGCAATCAGCTGCTCGGCCAAATCCCGTGGAATCTTGATGGACTGCTTGGAGATCAGGTCGTTGTACTTGGATTTGCATTCCAGGCGGATGTTGCTATCCGAAAAATTATAGATGCGCATACGGTACTTTTTTCGCCGGTCGTACCCGGCGATTTTTTCTTTGAGCGCGTCGTTGCGCAGGGTATCAAAATAGAGCGAGCGGATGTGGTACTCGTTGCGCTCGTCGCCGTTGTCGTCGGGCCTGAGCAGCGCGCCGATCACCCTGCGCAAGTACTCCAGCTCGCCCTGGTTGATGTGGTACTTGTACTCGTGCCTCAGTGGGATGTGGGTGATTTCCATAGCTATTCCTTCTTGCTTTGAGTTCATAATGCGAACCGGATGTAGGGCGCGGCGACTCGACGCGCCGCCGTATTGCGTCAAAGACGCATTTTTTTGTGCGAATCACGGCGCGTCCGGTGGCCGCGCCCTACAGCCAGCAAGCCCACCGTTCCTGTAGGGGCGATTATCAATCGCCCGCCAGCCTTTTCGGGCGATTGATAATCGCCCCTACATTCACTATGCCCTAGTTCCCCGTCTCCGCCTGGCAAGCGATCAGCGTGGCGTTATAAACTCCCTCAATGTCAAGCATGCGGTTCACGATGTCGTACCGCTCGTTGAGCTGCATCTCTACCGTAAGCTCGGCCCCGCCGCGACTTACCGTCTTGGAGCGCAGGCGGCGGTTGCGGATGCGGGCCAGCAAGGCTTCGATGTCGGACTCCACCGCCTCGTCGTAATGGACCACCAGCAGGTAGGAGTTGGGGGCCTTGAGGCGGAAGTAGGAAAGCAGCAGCATCGCCACCGATATGCCCATCACCACCACCAGGGCGATGATGTAGAGCTCCGCCCCCAGCAGGATGCCCATAGTGAGCGCCCAGAACATGTAGGCGGTGTCCAGGGGGTCCTTCACGGCGGTGCGGAAGCGCACGATGGATAGGGCGCCCACCATACCCATGGACAGCGCGATGTTGGACTTGATGCACATCACCACCGGGGTGGTGATCAGCGTAAGCAACACCAGCGTGTTGGCAAAGTTGGGGCTAAAGAGCACCCCGCGGAAGGCCTTGCGGTATACCAGGGCGATGATCAGGCCGATCACCAGCCCCATCGCCAACGCGATGAGCACCTTGAGCGGGGTAAGGCTCTGGAATTGCAGCTCGAAAAAATCCAATAAGCCGCTGTCGCCTGCGATGATGCTGTTTCTCATGGGGTGAATCCTCCTCGTCGTGGCATTAAGATAGTGGCATTACGGTGGATAATTGGCGGGTTTGACCGGCTTGGGGCCAAGGTACTCCCGCATCTGCGCGTTGCTCAGGCCAAAGTGGTCCTGCACCATCTCCCAGAAGCGGTAGTGCCGCCAGTTGAACACGTTATACGCCCGGTCGTTACGGGAAAGCCAGTAGTTGTACGCGCCGATGGGGTTTTTGGGCACCTCCATGCTCACTTTCACGTGCATCTCTTCGGCCCAGCGCTCGTGATGCAACTGCATCTCCGGCTGAATCTCCCCGATCATCTCCTCAAACAGGGAGATGATGTTTTGGGGCCTAAACACGGTTTTGTACATATCGCCCAGCCGCCGCAGGAATTTGTCCTGCATCTGGGGGTTTTCCAGCACCTTGCGCAGCAGCAGGTTGTTGGTGCGGTACGCGCCCATGCCCCTGGGGGCGAGCACGAAGGCCGGGCCGCCGTTCTGGTAGCTGAACAGGCCCCAGTCCATATCAAACCAGATCCAGCGCCACTTGCCGTCGGGCCCGTGCTTTTTGTAGAAGCGGATGTTGGCCGGATCGGTATTGCCGATGTACATCTGCAGGATGAAGTAGTCGAACATATTGTCGATGTCCACGCGGGCGGCCACATAGTCCATGGCGGCTTCATTGCGCAGGTCGTTGGCTTCCAGGTAGTCCATCAGCGCGTTCCAATCGGAATTGCTTCCCCACTTGATTTGGGTGCTCCGGGTGCCGTCGGCCTGGAGCAGGTCCATGGCGTTTGGGTCGCTCCACCCCTCGTGCTGGGCCACCATGTGGCGGTTGACCCGTTCCCGCATATTGTAATGGCCCCAATAATCGCCGTT
>Ga0123353_10003438_pt1 | contig 20000 bp, 21 predicted proteins | sample TergutLab28metaG_3_FD_92763 | JGI IMG/M metagenome (GOLD analysis project Ga0123353, IMG submission 92763) | Labiotermes labralis P3 segment gut microbial communities from Petit-Saut dam, French Guiana - Lab288 P3 | ecosystem: Host-associated > Arthropoda: Insects > Digestive system > Gut ... | reverse complement strand
GGAGAGATCGGTGCGGTACTCGTCGACAGAAAAGTTTCCGCGGGAAAGGACGGATATGCGATTCACTTCAGAACGGGAAATGACGCCTCTTTGAGATCAATGGATCTGGCTAATAAGTGCATGCAGATAGTTGAGGCCCTCGGGACAAAAGCGGAAGATGTTGTAAAAGCGGTACAGAACATCAAACATATAAGCATCGTAAAAACAGAACAGCTCAGGTCCGCCATATCAAAAATCATAGGCGGCTTGCGTCCCGAGATCGTCGGCAACGTATCCGTCTATTCCGGTATATTCGAAACGGATGACAAAACGGTGATCGCGGATGCGGCTGAAAAAATAAAAACGGAAGGTAACGTCTCCGTTCTTTTGGCGAAAGGAGAATCGCTTTCCGTGATCGTCTCATCAGGTACGAAGAACATTGACTGCTCGCTGATATTGAGAGATGCCGTATCAAAGTTCGGCGGCAAAGGCGGCGGAAAACCCGATTTCGCACAAGGCGGAGTCTCTGACGCGTCCGTGTCGGCGGATTTGTCGGATGATTTGATCCGCCGCGTGAAGAATGCACTGAATCAGGAAAATTAATTATAAGAAACAGCATAGGGAGGCAACATGTCCGGAATGGGAAGGATAAATCCGCGCCAAATGAAACAGGCCATGAAGAAAATGGGCATCCGCAACACGGAGCTGAAAGATGTTTCCGAGATTATTATCAGAATGCCGAACGAGGAACTGGTGTTCAGGTACCCGGAGGTCTCGATCATGGAAGTGCAGGGAAATAAAACATATCAGATCTCCGGTGAGCCGGAATCCAGACCGCTCGGGACCGTTGACGGGGATGCGGGATGTGCGGTACCTTCGGAGGACATAGAACTCGTGATGTCACAAACGGGCTGCGACAAAGACACGGCCGTGAGCGCATTGCGGGAATGCAACGGGCAACCGGCGGAAGCCATAATAAAAATCATCACATCATAAGGTGCGAAAATGTGTCTGGCACTTCCGGGTAAGATCGTTTCCATTGACGGAGATACGGCGAGCATAGACTTCGGCGGCGTTGTGAAACAAGCGAATATTACCATGATCGAACCGAACATCGGCGATTGGGTTGTCGTCCATGCGGGATTTGCCATTGAAACAATGGATGAGGAAGAAGCACGGAAAACCCTTGAGCTGTGGAACGAAGTGCTCGCTCACGATGAAACGGACATACGATGAGAAGGTAACGATTTTATCGGCGGATTCATTGTTTCCGGAAATGGCCCTGGATCGTATGATAAAAAGAACGGATTGTTTCCTTGAAATTAACGGCACCGTACTCACCTGAGACAGAAGAATGGGTGCCGAACAGTTGCCGGATCTTGTAATATCGCGTGTACTTTCCGTGAATCCCGAGGTAAACATCATTCTTATCAGGGACGCATCGGAAGGACATCCGGGTCGGATACTGCGGGAAACGGACCATGGGAAGGACAACCGCATATTCGTTTACCGTGAGATCGGTGACGATGTTCTGAAGGATATCGGGACGTTCCCGGATGCGTGCGTGTATCGGGCGCGGGAGCTTTGCCGCCAACTGCCCGCCCGCGTAAGAGAATCATGACAAAGATGCTCGGCCGCGCCGGGGCGGAAAGGGTCATTGATACGGCAAAACGTAAGACGGACCGAATCTCATGATTAAAATCTCGAAGGAACCTCTCGTCAGCCTTCGGCAACAAACCATATTATAGTGATAAATACATCGAGGTGACAGGTGTGTGATGTTGTACATCCGGTCGGCCCGCGGAATTTTTGAAGCATGGTCCTTCCGCTCACACGAAAGAAAGGTGATTTCTCATGACCAACGAGTTTACGGTGAAACGTGATGTTCTTTTCCGGCTTTACGACATAAAGATAAGAGTTGCGGGCGACGAGGACCTTGTGACGATATCCAAGGATCTCGGTCTCGGTCTGTCGCTCGATGAAATGAAGATGGTGAAGGAGCGCTTCATCAAAGAAAAGAGAGACCCGTCGGACATTGAATTACAATCCCTCGGACAGGCATGGAGCGAACACTGCTGTTACAAAAGTTCCAAAGCGATACTGAGGGAGTTTGTTTTCGGTATAGACAACAAGGATGTGATGTCACGCGGTGACGCCGGAGTCATGAGATTTGACAAGAAACACGGATATGCACTCAGGATAGAGAGTCACAACCATCCGTCGGCGATCGAACCGTACGGCGGTGCCGCCACCGGCGTCGGCGGGATATTGAGAGACATCGTCTGCATGGGTGCATATCCGGCGGGTATCATCGACCCGTTCTGCTTCGGTATGATAGATACCGTTGCAAAACTGCCGAAGGGGACGAAACATCCCAAGGAATTGCTTGAAAGAGCTGTTGACGGCGGTCGCGACTACTGCGAGAAGTTGAAAGTACCGGCAATATCGGGTGCATTGTTCTTTGATGAACGGTACACCGAGAACTGTCTGGTGAACGTCGGTGCGCTGGGCATCGTGAAAAACAAAGAATTAAGAAACAACTTCGTCAGCGGACCGGGTGAGATCTTCATATTATGCGGCGAACCGACCGGGCGCGACGGCATACAGGGCGTCAACTTCGCATCCATGGACCTTTCGATGGCGGAAGAGAACAAAGGCGCAAAACACGGCGTCAGTCCGATACCGAAACGCTTTGTTCTCGCCGCAACCCTTGATGCCAACAGGGCGGGCCTGATAACCGGAATGAAGGATTTGGGAGGCGGAGGGTTGAGTTGTGTGGTGGGCGAGATGGCATTGGCGGCCGGATGCGGTGCCGAAGTGAATCTTGAGAAAGTGCCGCTCAGAGATAAAGATCTTGTTCCGTGGGAGATCTGGGTCTCCGAAACGCAGGAAAGGATGATGCTCGCCGTCAAAGAGAAGAATGTGAAGAAGGTCCTTGACGTGTTCAAGAAGCATAAAGTTCCGGCGACCGTCGTCGGAAAGAGCACGGACACGAAAAGAACGAAGATATTCTGGAACGATGAGCTTATCTTTGACATGGACCTGGAGTTCCTGACGGACGGTCCGGTTTACAACCGACCTTATGATTTACCGAAAGTGTCAACGAAGGCCGATGAGAAGATCCCGATCCTGCCTTCGGATAATGATGTCATACTTACTTTGCTCTCCGACCTGAACATTGCTTCGAGAGAGTGGGCAATAAAACAGTTCGAGAGAAGGGGCAAAAAGACCGTCGCCGGCCCGACCGCGGGTAACGGACCCGGGGATGCGAGCATCATTGAGCCGGTACCCGGAAGCCGAAAGGGTCTTGCGGTTACCGTCGGGTGCAATCCTTGGCTGGTGGCTGCGAACCCGTACCGCGGCGGAATGGGATGCATCGATGAGACTTGCCGCAACCTTGTGGCGGTCGGCGCAAGACCTCATGCGTTCACGGACTGTCTGAACTTCGGTAACCCGCAGAAGCCCGATCGTATGGGCGAGCTGAGAGAATCGGTAAGAGGTCTCGGAGAGGTCGCGAAAGCGTTGAAAGTGCCGATACCGTCCGGAAATGTAAGTTTATACAACGAATCATCCAACGGATTGTGCATATTGCCTACGCCGATGGTGATCGGTACCGGGTTGATCGATGACAGCAGAAAAGCGGTTACGGCCGATTTGAAAGGAAAGGGCAATGCGCTTTACCTTGTCGGCAAAACGAAGGATGAGATGGGCGGTTCATTGCTCTTCCGCAAGTTCGGCGGCAACGGAGGAGATGTTCCGGATGTCGATCCAGCAAACTTGAAGAAACTTATGAACAGGATGCTGAAAGCGATGGACGCGGGCCTCGTGAAAAGTTGCCACGACTGTTCCGACGGCGGTTTTGCGGTCGCAATGGCGGAAATGTGCATCGCCGGCAACATGGGCGCGGATATCGATCTGTCGAAGATCAACGGCGACCGCATGGTAAAGCTGTACGCCGAAAGTCACACAAGATGGATCGTCGAGGTTGCCGGAGAAAATGAGGAAGCGTTCGGAAAGATCCTCGGTAAAAAAGCTGTCATCATCGGAAAGACGCACGGCAACCGCCTGAAGATAAAGGATTCTTCCGTGGACATATCGGTGAATGATATGAAAAAGGCATGGAAAGAACCGATCGGAAAGATAATGTCATCGTAACGGCGAATTACGTGACCGTCATCTTACGGCGGATATCATCCGCCGGAAAGGTGCGCGTAGAGAAGCATTGCCGATATTGCCGATGCCAGATATATCGTCCATTGGATCCGGGGGATCATGCGTTTGGTCTCGGCCTTCTTTATCCTGTCGTAACCGAACGTGCATGCCCATGACCAGTACTTCGTGTGTCTCAAAACATCGCTCCACAGCATCAGGCCGACCATGACGACCATGGATGCGATTATCAGCACCGTACTGAACCTTGCACCGATCGCCGCTATGCCGGCATTGCCTATAACCAGAAGAATAAGGATTTTCCTTTTCTTTTCGTCGCTGAACCTCGGCTGCGATTCGAATTGATCCATTGTGATCCTCCGCTCTCCGACCGAATAAGGAAAAGGATGAATAAAAACAGTACGGCGGGAACCAACATTTTGTAATCGGGACATAAGTGCGGTCGGCCTCGGTTCTTTGCGTTGCCGCAAAGAACGAAGTCGTTACACGGGATGCCGGGACATCATCGGAACCGCATCCGTTATACGAGACGAATGCCATGACGTACGTAGATAACACACGGGTGAGACTGAATGAATATTTTCCTCATGGCGGCGATAACGGTAACAATAGCGGTCATAGTAAGCGCGGTATGGTTCCTCCTGAGAAAATCGAATGCCGAGTGAACACCGAAACGGAAAAGGCATCACCGCATTTTCGTTCCGTCGACATTGTCGGGCAACGGTTTATAAGCAGGAGTGTTGACGGCGGCAAAGACTGTTTTGAATTATCCTTCGTTTCTTTGAAAATTTCTTACAATTCATTGGTAAATTCGTCAATTTTACGTTGCTGGGAGGCTGTTGTTCCCATCGCAGGATCGTTCATGAAGATGCGATTATCCCTATCGGCGGCTATCAGGAATACTTATATATTCGCAGTCCCAATCAATGGCGTCAGCCATATGTCTGACAGGGGATGCGCATGAAAAAGGACGCCGGGAGCAGCGACGGCATTCTATCTTTCCTTGGCGGGAACAGAAAGGTGGGCGTGAATGCCGGCGAAAAGAAGGAGAGCATATTCAGCAATATAGGCTCCGCCGTACGTTACACGCTGATACTTTCGATGCTTTTCTGGTGGCTGCCGATAATAGGACAGGCGATCGCCGGCTATGTCGGCGGCAGAGTCGGAGGGACACCCGCCAAGGGGATGGTCGCCACGCTCATGTCCGTTCTCATAGTCTTGGGAGCGATAGCCGTTCTGTCATCCGGCATTATAAGGGGATTCGACTTCCTGAACGCGAATCCGGAACAGACCGCGGCATCGGTCGGAGAGATGTCCGCTCTGCTCGGATCATTGCTGGGAAGCATGTTGACATTCCTGCACGGATTCTTTGATACGATGGGATTGACAACGTCAATGATGATCAACCTCTACATAATCACGGTCGTGTTCGGCATGGTGGGCGGCGTGATCTCGGCGCAACGTTCAAAGGAGGCGTCGCGTAATGCGCCCGTTGAGCGTGTTTTCATGCCGAGGTCGCTGGCGGCGCATGTACACGGGAAGAAGCTCGGATTTGAGGATTTTGACGATCGTCTGTCAATAAGACGGGTCAAAGCACCGGAGCAAAGGGTCGCCATTGCCTGCAATTCCCTGGTGAGAGGGACCGTTGCGAGAGAGGAGCCGAAAGCGATATCCGCGGGTGATGTTCCGGTCGCGGTACAGGACGCGGAACAGCGCGAAAGTCCTTTTACCGGCCTTATACACCGCGCCGAGAAGAACGATCCGGAAAAAGAAAGGGTGAGGCACAATCTGTCCAGAGAAGACATGGAGTATGTGTGAAACGCCCTCAAAATACCGTGTTCGGGGCCGGATGCCGCATCCGGAGTGTTGCGGAACGGACACTCGCGGGCGCACGCATACGACCGGTTTTTATACCTAAAACAAAGTCAGGTTACAGAGGCTGATTAGTTGTTTTGTTCATGCGGATCGATGATGTTCCCGAAGGAAGGGCAGTATGTGTGCAACAAATGTGGCACCACGAAAGGTGTTGAGAAAGCACAGCATTTTACGACCGATGCAAAAGAAAAAGAGACTACCATCATATCGGAATCGTCCGCCACGTTGCCGAAGACGAGGATACCTTGTACGGAGTGCGGCAACAAAGAAGCGTACTTTGTTCTAAGACAAACGCGTTCCGCAGATGAACCGGAAACAAGGATATACCGTTGCTGTAAATGCAGCCACTCCTGGAGGGAGTACTGATATGTCGTTCGGAATGATCAGCAGGGAGGAGTGAATATGTTTAAAGCGGAGATAAAATCTGATACCCTCAAAGGCCTGGTGAACGTGATATCGACACTGGTGGATGAGGCCAAATTCAATATAACGGGGGACGGCGTCAATCTGAAAGCGGTGGATCCCGCACATGTGGCGATGGTCGACCTCACGGTGGGGAAAGGTGCGTTCGAATCGTTCTCGGCGGATCAACTGGAAATGGGCGTTGATTTGGACAAAATGAAAGAAGTGCTCAAGCTGGCAAGCCCGGGAGATATCGTTACCATGGAACAGAATGAGTCACAGGGGAGACTCATACTGAAGGTGGGGAACATAACAAGGTCGATGAATCTTGTGGATACATCCGGTATGAATGATCCCAAAGTACCGCAGCTTTCGCTTCCGGCAAACGTGGACGTTGCCGTTTCGGAATTGCAGAGGGGAATGAAAGCCGCTGAATCTGTTTCGGACCACATCGCACTGTCGGCCGATGCGGATTCATTCGAGCTTTTCTGCGAAGGAAACACGGATACCGTAAGCCTCAAGCTTGACAAAACGAAGCTTGCGGGGATAACGGCCGCATCAAAAGTACGCAGTTTGTTCCCTCTGGACTATTTTGCCAACCTTGTAAAGGCGATACCGTCCGATACCGTCGTAAAGATTTCTCTCGGCGATGACTATCCCGTAAAATTGAGTTTCACTTTCGCCGACGGCAACGGAAGCGTCGGCTATCTGCTTGCTCCCAGGATAGAGAACGACTGAGATGATGCACATGGAATCGGGTGGAATTTTGAACGATGTTAACGATATAAGGAGAATGGCCGATAAGATCAGGATCCATATCATCGAGATGACATGCGAAGCTAAATCCGGCCACCCGGGCGGCTCCATGTCATCCGCGGATCTGTTCGCCGCCCTTTATTTCAACGTGTTGAACCATAATCCTCAGGAACCGGATCGTAACGAAAGAGACAGATTCGTCCTTTCAAAGGGACATGCGGCACCGGCCTTGTATGCATCTCTGGCGGAATCCGGGTATTTTCCGGTTGAAGAATTGTTGACGCTCAGGAAATTGGGATCCAGACTGCAGGGGCACCCGGTAAGAGGAAAGCTTCCGGGAATAGAAATGTCCACCGGTTCGCTGGGCCAGGGATTGAGCATGAGTTGCGGCATAGCCTTGGCGGCGAAGCTCGATAAAAACGATGCGAGAGTGTATTGCCTTCTCGGAGACGGTGAACTTCAAAGCGGCCAGAATTGGGAGGCCATGATGCTCGCGTCACACTATAATCTTGATAATCTGACAGTGTTCATAGATCGCAACCGTTTGCAGATAATGGGTGATACCGAAAAGACAATGTCGATAGACCCGCTGATGAAAAAACTGAAAGCATTCGGTTTCGATGTCGTGTCGATAGACGGGCACAATGTGAAGAAAATAATCGGCGCATGCGGTAAGGCAAAACGATCAAAACGCCCGACCGCGATAATACTGAACACGATCAAAGGAAAGGGCGTGTCGTTCATGGAGAATAATCCTGACTTCCACGGCCGCCCGTGCACGCCCGACGAAAAGGCAAAAGCGCTGAAGGAACTTGAGGAGAGGATATGTTGACGAATGCCGCACAGCGCATATTTTACGGGAAAGCATTGACCGAACTCGCCTCAAGGAATGACATAGTCGTTCTTGATGCGGACCTCGGAGGATCCACGAAAACCTCCGATTTCGAAAAGGCGGCGAAAGAAAGATTCATTCAGATCGGTGTTGCGGAACAGAACATGATCGGTGTTGCCGCGGGATTGGCGGCCTCGGGGAAAACCGTTTTCGCGTCAACCTTTGCGGTCTTTGCCACCGGTCGTTGCTGGGAGCAGATAAGACAAACGGTCGCATACCCGCGGCTTAACGTAAAAATCGTGGCATCGCATTGCGGAATAAGCGTCGGCGGCGACGGTGCATCGCATCAGGCACTTGAGGATATTGCAATAATGAGGGCACTTCCCAATATGGTCGTCATCTCGCCGGCGGACGCAAATGAAGCGTATGCGGCAACCCTTGCCGTTGCCGAATATGACGGTCCGTGTTACATGAGAATGGGACGCGCCGATTTCCCGCTGGTGACTCCCGCGGGAGCAAAGTTCGTGATAGGTAAGGCAACGGTCTTCGAAGAAGGAAAGGATGTGACCCTCATAGGCACCGGCCAGATGCTGACATCATGCATTGAAGCATCCGAAATACTGAAACGGAAAGGAATATCGGCAGAAGTGATCAACATATCCACCATTAAACCGCTTGATGCCGAAACGATAATATCTTCGGTGTCGAAGACACGGTGCGTTGTCACTGCGGAAGAACACAGCGTGATCGGCGGTCTGGGATCCGCGGTCGCGGAGTGCCTTGCGGAAAATTTACCGGTGCCGCAGTTAAGGGTCGGCGTAAAAGATTCATTCGGAGAATCCGGCGATCCGGACGAACTCATGAAGAAATACGGCCTCACGGCGGATGATGTCGTTGCCGCGGCCGAGGATGTCATCGCCCGGAAAAAGAAGGTGACGAAATGAAGATATTCATAGACACTGCGAACATAGAAATAATAAAAGAGATCAACAGCTGGGGCATACTCGACGGAGTAACGACAAACCCGAGCCTGATCGCAAAGGAAAAAACGGATCTGAGAACGTGCGTCAAAAAAATATCCGAGATCGTGGACGGACCCATATCCGCGGAAGCAATGTCGATGGATGCGGAAGGAATGATAAAGGAAGGACGTGAACTTTCCTCGATACATGAGAACATAAATGTCAAGTTGCCCATGTGCGCCGAAGCACTGAAAGCAACTAAAGTATTGTCATCGGAAGGCGTTGACGTTAACGTAACGCTGATATTCTCACCGCATCAGGCTTTGCTTGCGGCGAAGGCGGGCGCAAGATTCGTTTCACCGTTCGTGGGACGTTTGGATGATATCGGACAAATAGGTTCGGAAATGCTTTCACAGACGGTTGCCGTGTTCAGGAATTACGACATCGACACGGAAATAATTGCGGCAAGCATCAGACACCCGGTTCATGCATTGGAGGCGGCAATGATCGGTGCTCACATAGCAACGATTCCGTATGACGTTTTGAAGAAAATGATCTCCCACCCGAAGACCGATGAAGGAATCAAACTGTTCCTTGCGGATTATGAGAGAACGAAGTAACATGAAAACACACGATGTGATCGTTGTCGGCGGCGGACCCGTCGGCAACAAGGTGGCTTCACTCCTTGCCAAAGAATATGATGTTCTCGTGACGGAGGAGCACCGGGTCCCGGGAAAACCGATACAGTGCGCAGGTCTTGTATCGGAAGAGGTTTTAGAACTGTCCGGTGTCAAACCGACGATATTGAACAAACTGTACGGTGCGAACATTTTCTCCCCGAGCGGCCGGAGCATAGAAGTGAGATCAAAGGAATGCAAAGGAGTGTTGATAGACCGTTCCGAATTTGATGCGCTTATGGCAACGAAAGCGGAAGAGAGCGGTGCAACGCATATGTATTCCTCACGTTTCCTTTCGCACGGGATATTTAACAACAAGGTCATCGCGGAAACCGATAAAACAACGATGGAAGCGTCAATTATCGTCGGAGCGGACGGCCATAATTCCGTGCTCTCAAAAACAATAGAGAATAACAGACCGGCGGAATATGTGAGAGGTATACTGGCAGACGTAAAGTATACCGCGGACGATCAGGATCTGGTGAACATTCGTATGGGGTCTGAAACGGCACCGGGGTTCTTTTCGTGGGAAATACCGTTCGGCGATATGACGCGGATCGGATTGTGCACATCGTGGGATGCGGGTCCGCCGTCCGTATATTTGAAAGCGCTGATGAAAAAGATCGGCCTCGATGATAAAGCGATTGTAGACAAATACTGCGGCAGGATACCGATGGGCGGCCAACGAAGAACGTATGCCGATCATTTGTTGCTGGCGGGCGATGCGGCGTGTCAGGTGAAACCGGTATCGGGCGGCGGCTTGCATCCCGCATTCATGTCATCGTTTGCTCTCGCTGAAACTGTCACCGAAGCGTTCGACGAGAATGATTTTTCTGAAAAATTCTTATCGGTGTATGAAAAAAGATGGAAGCGCGCAGTCGGTAAAGAGTTGAAGAGAGGTTATACGCTCAGAAAAATGTACACTTCCATGAACGATAATGAGCTGAACAGAGCAATGAACGCATTCAGCAGTGAAAGTGTAAGAAATATGTTGAGAGACACCAGCATAGACCGTCCGAGCAATCTGCTGTTCCGAATGATGAAAGACCCGATGACAATGATGCGTCTGATGCCGATCATGGCCAAAGCGATGATACGGAGCATTGTATGAAGCTTGCAAAAGTACCCAACGAAAAGGCATCGGAATCAATTCCTTTTCTGATATCCGAAGGATTGGCGGATCCTTCTTTGAAAATATGCAAAGGCGACGGCGTGAGATATGTTCCGTTATCGGGCGGTCGTGAAAATGAAGTGTCCGCAATGGGCTTCGAGGTCGTTGACGGAAATGCATTCGGTCGTGAAACGAGAAGTCCTCAGAACAGAATAAAAGAAAGACTGGATCATCTTCCGGCAGATGTTATTGACCTGTTACCGATGAGATGGGAGTTCATCGGGGACATAGCGATACTGAGAATGCATGAGAACTCAAAACCGTACAAAAAAGAAATAGGAGAAGCGTATGCAAAGGAATTGGGTTCAAAAACAATATGTGCGGACATCGGAGGCGTGTCAGGTGAATTGAGACAACCTAAAATGGAAGTACTTTTCGGCAATGACACGGAAGCCGTCAGGCTCGAGAACGGGATAAGATACAAATTCGATGTAACGAAGATAATGTTCGCATCGGGTAACGTTGACGAGCGATACAGAATGCGTCAACTCGACTGCAAAGGCGAGACGGTCGTTGATATGTTCGCAGGAATAGGTTACTTCACGTTACCGATAGCGAAGTTCGCCAACGCCGAAAGGATGATCGCGTGTGAAAAGAACCCGGATTCATTTCATTATTTGCGGGAGAACATAAAGATCAATGGGGCGGAGAACATTGTAACGCCGATCATGAAAGACAACCGGGAATTGGATATTGTTAACGCGGACCGAATAATAATGGGCTACGTTCAAAAAACATCCGAATTTCTGGACAAAGCCAAAGAGATGATAAGATCGAACGGAATCATACATTATCATGACACTTTTTACGTCAACGAATACAATGATCGGCTGAATGACATATTCTCGAAGGTCTTCGGAAACGGATATGAAATACTTCAGGTCAAAGAAGTGAAATCATTCGCTCCTTCGGTGTCGCATTATGTTGCCGATGTTAAGATATTATAAGCGTTCCCCGGAGCCGGACGCTGTCAGCAGGTTCTCCATTGCGTTGATGTACGCTTTGCCTTCCGAGGCCGTCAGCTGATCAACGAACGGGCAAAGGAACTTTGCCAGATCTTCTTCGTCGGTACTCCATTTCCACGTGAACGTTCCGTCAACCTCGGATGATATTATAAACGCCCTTGCCAATGATTTTGATCGGGTTTCTTTAAGCGAAGCGGATTCGATCTCTTTCTTCAGAAGCGGTGTTCCGCCTGCCAGGAAAGACCTTGCAAATTTGTCGGCCAATTTCCCTATCGGTCCCAATCCTTTCAATTCCGGTATCTTTTCGGCGACGGACAGCCACATCTGACCGATGATGGCATCCTCTATCGCATGCACCGGAACCATCTTGGACAGGTCGCCCATCTTATTGACAACCTCTTCGGATGATGCTGCCACCAATATCTCTCTGGCACCGTCTCTCCACACCGATGACAGAGCTTCGCTCATCCTGTCGTTTCTCAGTATGACCGCTTTTTTGTTGTTGGAAAGATATGTTCTGAGAAGTTCCTTTTCCTTGTCCGTACCGTTCAGATCGTTCATGAACGCATCCAGGTCGGAACCGTAATGTTTATTGTCGATCATGTATGCGGATACGCCGCTGCTTGTCAGATCCTTCTTTTTACCTCGAAGGATCGATTCGATTATGTTGCGGTCGGTGGTCTTCCCGAATGCGTATTGTTTCAATGCGTCTCCGGTTATCTTATCAACGCCTCCGTCTTTTGAAGCGTGATATCTGTGCTCCACGGAAACATCGAAATCATCCAGCGGATCGATCGCGATCATTCTGGATATGAGATACATCAGCGTGGAAACATCTTCCGCGCAGTCACTGCATATCCTGATGCCTGAGTTGAGAGACTTGGAACGTATCACTAAAACTCCCTCGGCCGCATGCCCGCAGTCGATCCCGTCGTCTCCGAAATCATACGGCGTTTCGTAAAACAGGTCGAGAAGATAATCTCTGGGCATGTTCGCTGTGTTCGAACAGACGAGTTCATCGTTCAGCGAATACATGTGCAGTTTCTTCTTCTTGGCGAATTTATTGTAGAGCAACAGTCTTTTCTTCGGATCGTCATAATACTGCACGCCGATCAGTTTGTCCTTTCCGACGCTCCCTCTCAGTACGAAAGGAACGTCTTCTCCGGCAAGCTTTGCCGCCGTTAAGCAAGGAACGGCTCCTGCCGCATACACTGAGATCGTTCCCGCGTACGCCTTGACGATATCATCGCCGCCTCTCTGTGATATCTTGTTCAGGGCTTCGGCGCTGCTTTTAAACTTATCAAGTTTCGCAATCTCCGAGAACGTCTTGTCGAAATGGCATTTCCTGCAGTTGCCGGCGCATTTTGGCCTCAGTAAACCGGGATCTTCCCAAAGAGCCTTGGACATCGCCATGATGTCGCCCTCAAGACGTTTGGGTGCGTGCCTGGCGCCTCTGAATCTGCCTTTCTTTTGCATGAGTTCCGTATTGTTTCGCGAACTAATAACTTTCCTCTGTAGTAAGATGTCAAACAGATAAGGTCCCGTGAACTCCTTCTTATCAACATTGCCGCGCAATGTTAACCCACTGCCGTGTAGAAATGAGCTTAATAAGATAGAAGTGAACTTTTGTACCTCTTTGTTCGAGATATTCATGGTCCAATCTCTGAACTGATTGTCAGGCGTGCGCATGTTGCCATGGTGCGTCGCCTTGACTGTCGATAAATAGCCGAGCAAACTCCAGCTTTTCGCTGACCGGATGATTGGTCGGAAAATGTCTTGCCTATTACAAAATGTCTGTAAAAAACCTGAGTAACAGTCCGGCGACAGCGACCGATATGGCGAATAGTGTATAGTTGGTTGTCAGTGTCCTGAATCCCAATTCCGCTTTGAATATGGCATCCTCATAGATCATCGCCGCCTTTTCAGATCTGGCATCCATCGTATCTCTTAGATCGTCCGCATCATTCAGATCTTTGCTGTATATCTCCAGAAATCTTTCGAGATATATGCGATTGGTCTTTGTTATGTTATCATATTTCTTCGCTGCCAACAACCTCTTCTTCCACTCTCTCCTCGCCCATCCTGCCTTCTTTTCATCCCATTTTATTGAGATCGGTGTGTCCGTCAGCCATTCCAATGTACGTATGAACTCCTCGGCTATTTTCTGTTTTACATCCTTCTCCGACGACCATACCGGTATGTCCATTGCACTGCAGTCACAGACATCATTTGAACACGAATCTATCCCGGAACGGAATTCTTCCCAGACGGTCGCGATAAGGATCCTTTGATAGACATCCTCACGATCGCTCTTTTCTCCTGCGATCTCTATCGAGCACAGACCTTTCTTGTCGTGTATCTTTATTTCGATCGTTTTGCCTTCCTCTTTAACATTCACGACCTTTTTACAATCACCGTTCCGTGCACAGTCTTCTTGCGGACAATCACAGAACCCGCTGTTATCATATACTCTGCCTGATAAACTCGGGATCCATCCCACCAGCCTTCATCTGACATATAATTCACTTGCTCAGACGTTGGGGGCCGACGGTCGGACATTGTGTAACTTCTTGCTTTCTTCGGTCGCCCCGGCATACGCTTTGCCGTCTTTTACCGAATATTCAATATGTTTGGCGCGGACCAGTCTGTCCAGCATCTTAATGTCTTCCCTTTCCACGGGCCTTATGTCATAATACCTGAAGTAGGTCTCTTTGAACTCTTTTCCTTCCGTTCTATTCATGCCCTATCTCCTTTCCCGTCCCGTCACCGCCAATCCGAAATATCGGCAACGCTACGATAGTATTCCGTCTGTGCTCCGAAACCTCCGTTGCAATCTCATGCGGAACCGACGGATCTCTGATGCACGAGACATGAAACTATGACATATAAAATCTGTCGTATGATGGATGGCTCCCCGATACCGTAGGAATATCTGAAAAAAACTCTGATATTACGGCTTCCGCGGCTTTCCGCATGACAGTTTGCCTTCCGGGCAATGGGATCTCATGCACGGAGGTCCCGCATTTCTGAAAATGACCGGAGATACGTCTTTACATATCCGTAACATGCGATCTGCCAGATTTCTTATTTCCCATTGGGCGCGCTCGCAACACCGTAAAGAAAAGAAATGAAGAAGCTCGCGGGCATTCATCGTTATCGTGATGTTCGTCGTGCAACCGTTGGGAAGAACATATCTTGCATCCTCCGCGGGAACGTGTTCACTGAGTTTTCCGTAAGCCTCCCATATTGTGTCCATCAGTTCCGTGTACGTGTTCAATGAATTCGGATCCGATGAGATCGTTTCCGGTACAACGTACGTCGGCTCGTTCAGTGAAACATACCGCTGGCTCTGTTGTGAAAATGATGCGACCCTGTGCCTCACGAGCTGATGTGTCAGAACTCTTGATACACCTTCGACCGAGAACGTGAAGACCGCGTGTTCAATCACCGAATAATGGCCCAGGCCGACGATCTTCGACAATATGCGCTCCGGATCGTCAACGTGATCCATCAGTTCATGCGACGGCTTCTCGGAATAGCATGAATTCCCGGCGGACGCACATATCCTGTCCGCATCCTTTGTGTTTGTCAATAATTTAACAATCATTCGTTCAACTCCGGCGGTCCGGACCATAATTCCGTTTTGAGCGCATTCATGCTTTCCTTGTCCATGAGCGTTTTCAGCCTTATCTTTCTTATGCTTCCGGCTTCTCCTTCCAGTGACCTTGCGATGCCTTCCACGTGCCCGTCGCCTGTCACGACGACTATGCTTTCATAACGTTTCATCGCTTCTTTGATCTTTTCGGACATGTGATCATTCCGTTCGTCTATCAGTTTTCTGACAAGCGTCGGATATCTCTTCCTCATTTCGCTGAAGTATTCGTCCTCGTTCTCCGCAAACTCTTGGATCATAACGTCCGCTTTCCTTCTCGACCTGAATCTGTCGGCGAACATGGACAGCGAGAATCTCATCCTCTCGCGGAACGGCATCTCATCCCACATCTCCTTCATGGTAAGGCTTGCATCTTTGTCGATGAACTCAACGGCAACTCCGAGCATTCTTCCCGTTTCAACGGCGGCTATGAATTCCGAACCGACCTGTGAGTCGTACTCTTCCGCCATTCTTCTCTGGTACTTGGCCATCTTCCTGTACGCCCACGGTGAACCGCCGTCTTCCGATTCGTTTACCGTGTCTGCGGTTATGGCGCCGTATCTCGACGCATCCAGTTCAACGAGGACCGCATCGGGCCATATATTCTTCACTATGAACCTGACCTGCTCGGCTATCTTGAAAACGTGACCGGTTCCCACCAAAGTTATCATTGTCCGTCGTAGGCAACAACTTTTTATTAACACTTGTGCTAAACGACCGCGTGAATAACAGGTACAAACTCGTCGCCTTTGACATGGACGGAGTTCTGATAGATCATGAAGGTTCGTGGACGTGGGCGAACAACAAGTTCGGAGTGCACAACAAAGGAGAAGCATTCAACCTGTTCAAGGCCGGAAAAATAACCGAGATCGAATATATACGGCATGATGTCGGTGTTTGGCTGAAAAAATATCCGAACATGAACATTGCCGATGTTACCGATGCGTTGCGGGATGTCCCTTTGATAAAAGGAATTCGGGAAACCGTTGCCGCACTTTCACGGAACGGTATACGAAGCGTCATAGTAAGCGGCGGCATCGATAAAGCTGCGCAAATGATCGCCGAAGAACACGGATTTGATGATTACGCCGCAAACACCATTCTTTCGTACCCGGACGGAAGACTGACCGGTGAAGGACGGGTAAACGTTGACCTTACGGACAAAGGAATAAAGACACGTGAATTCATGAAAAAATATGGTGCCGGCAAAGAAGAGACGGTGGCGATCGGTAATTCATATTATGACGTGAAAATGCTTGATGCCGCCGGTTTGAAGATAGCTTTCAATCCCGTTGATGATGATATCATCAACGCCGCGGACAAGGTTGTGCGCAGTAAAAGTATCGCAGACATTCTCGATGTGATACGTTGAATGTTCAGTAGAGCAGAAAGAGGATCTCGCGACACCTTACTCTGCTCAAAGTCGAGAATCAGGTTGATCGGGTCACGCGACTCAATGGTATTTATTTGTCCTAATTGTTCCTCAAACCACACAGTAAAACCTCCTCAAACCACACAGTAAAACCTCCTCAAACCACACAGTAAAACCTCCTCAAACCACACAGTAAAACCTCCTCAAACCACACAGCAGATTGATATATCATCAGAAAGATTCGTACGATGGTATGAAAAAAGATTATCTGCCGAGAGTCATCGACAAAGAATTGGATCTCACACTGGGATCATCGGGCGCAGTTCTTATTGAGGGAGCAAAATGGTGCGGAAAGACGCGCACCGCGGAAGAACACGCTTCCAGTACTTTGTATCTTCAAGACGTTGACAACAGGGATTATTATCTTCATTTGCTTAAATCAAAGCCCTCCGCTCTGCTGGAAGGGGACACTCCGAGACTGATAGATGAGTGGCAGGATGCTCCGATCCTTTGGGACGGCGTCCGATTCATCGTAGACCAACGCGGAAAAACGGGTCAATTCATATTGACGGGTTCGGCAGTACCCAATGATAAAGACCGGCCGATGCATTCCGGTGCCGGCCGTATAGCGAAGATATTCATGCGCCCCATGTCACTTTTCGAATCACGGGAATCCGAGGGGAACGTATCATTGGCATCTCTTTTCAAAGGAGATGATATTGAAGGCGTATCGTCATTGACGATAGAGGGTCTCGCCTTTGCGCTGAGCAGAGGAGGATGGCCCGCCTCGATCGGAGAAAAGGATTCTTCAGCGTTAAGATATCCGCACAATTACGTGAGAACAATAATCGATTCCGATATATCACGCACCGACGGCGTGAAAAGGGATCCGATGCGTGTAAGTAAGTTATTACATTCTTTGGCGAGGAACATATCGACGGAAGCCAAGCTGGCAACATTGCATAAAGACATCAACGGCGCGGATGCGGACAACGGTATTTCCATGACCACGATCGCATCGTACATGAATGCATTGGAGCGCATATTCGTAACAGAAGATCTTCCGGCGTGGAGTCCCGTGATGCGTTCCAGATCCGCCTTAAGGAATTCACCCAAACGCCATTTCACCGATCCTTCCGTCGCGGTAACGGTCTTGGGAGCATCGCCGGAGCGTCTGATGAAGGATTTCGGAACATTCGGTTTACTCTTTGAATCACTGTGCATACGCGATCTCCGTGTTTACGCGCAGGCGCTTGACGGCAAGGTGTTCCATTACCGTGATTCCGATGATTTGGAAATCGACGCGATCATCCATATGAACGACGGAAGATGGGGTGCCGCCGAAATAAAGATGAGCGCAAACGATATAGAGAAAGGCGTCAGGAATCTGATGAAGCTGAAGGAGAAAGTTGACACGGAAAAAACAGGAGAACCGTCTTTCATGATGATCCTAACATCCACGGAAAGAGCGTACCGTCGCAGCGACGGCGTATACATAGTTCCGATAGGCTGTTTAAAGAATTGAAGAAATCCGTTTTTCCAAGGCTCAAATGCTCGATGTGAGGAGAAGTTGCGCCTGTATCTGCGTTACTTGGCGAGTTTACCGGATTCCGGTCGGATCTCTTTGTCTTCGGCTACAGATCCGTCCGTCATGGCTTCGACGTCTTCCGCGATGTTCTCTGCGGCATCTTCCGCTATGTTTTCTCCGGCACCTTCTGCCATGTTCTCTTCAATGTTCTCCGCGGCAACAAGTTCGTTCATTGCATCACCGTCGATCAGATCATTGTTTGCTTTGACATCGCCGTTGAAATTGAAATCGCCGTTTATGTTCAGGTTTCCGAGTATTGTTATCGAGCCTCCGTTGTTTGATGCCGCTGCGGTGTTGCGTTTCTTTCTTCCCGCGAGCAGTAACAATAATCCCATCAGTGCTAACACTGCAATCGCCGCTATCAGATACAACAACCATGACGGCCAACCGTCATCATCGTCATCATCGTCTGTTTCCTCCGGCGCGTGTATCATGAACGATAATGTCACTTCTCTTCCGAAGTGATCGCCTTCTTTCGTTATTGTTATCGTCACCGTTGCCGTTCCGGTGTTCACGTTGTTCTCGAACTCAAGCGTGAATTCACCTTCCTCCAGCCATATGTCATCAAGATTCAGGCTGATGTCCGGCATTATTTCAGAACCCGTGTACTCATACGATCTTTGAAGTCCGCTGATGATCAGTAACATTCCGTCGACGGTCCTGTCTTCTATGACTATCAGTATTCCGCGTATTATCAGATCGCCGCCGACCTTCAGATCGCCTCCGACTTCGAGGTCACCGTCGATGATCGCGTTCCTTCCCACCGTCAGGTTTCCGGTTACGATGACATCGCCGCCTGCGATGAGATCGACATCTATTGTGAAATCACCGTCAACGTATGTATCCCCCGTTACGGTTACCGTTCCGGTTACGTAGATGTCTCCGGTGACATTTATCGAGTCGGTGTCCAGTGAACCGTTTATCGTCAGATCGACGGGATCTCCGTCACCGGTTGTCAACGATCCCACGGACACGTCTCCTTCTATCGTCACATTTCCGTTGACGATCAAGTCTCCTTTACCCGTTACGCCGTCCGTTGTTATCAGGATCGCGTCTGTCAGTATGAGTGTTCCGTCGCCTATATCGACGCTCTTTATCTCAACGACTCCGTTCTTTAATGTTAATGTTGCGTCCTCTGCGAATATCAGGTTCACCGACGGGTCTGATAATGTTGCGTCTTCGAGATCGTCGACGATGTTACCGTGTACTATGAGATTGTTCGAACTTCCCGGTGGCGCGGATGCCAACGCATCCGCGAGCGTAAGGAAGCGTTCGTCGCTTCCCGCCCATTGATACCATCCGTTCGGTTCGACACCCGAGAGTGTTATGGTCATGGGGCCGGTTATGTTCTCTATCGTGTATTCGCCTTCATCGTTGATCGTTACGATGAGTGACGATACGCCGTCGGATTGCAGTGTTCCGCCTGCCGATGTACCTCCCGAGGTGTTTGCGCCGTTGACTATTGTTCCGTTCACGATTATCGGTTCATTGTTGACGAGTATCGTGTACGATGACATCGAATGGAATCTGTCTAATTCGACAATGAATGTGAACGATCCTCCGTGCACAACGGGTGACGACGATCCTTCGGATTCATGT
>Ga0123353_10003437_pt1 | contig 20005 bp, 19 predicted proteins | sample TergutLab28metaG_3_FD_92763 | JGI IMG/M metagenome (GOLD analysis project Ga0123353, IMG submission 92763) | Labiotermes labralis P3 segment gut microbial communities from Petit-Saut dam, French Guiana - Lab288 P3 | ecosystem: Host-associated > Arthropoda: Insects > Digestive system > Gut ... | reverse complement strand
TGAGCCTGAGCACTCGGTTGATGAGCTGCCCGAACGAAACGCGCCAGACGATGCCGACTTTGAGCTGCATCAGGCCCTGTTCGCCCTTGATGAAACGCTCAGGCTTCCAGCGGTCTTGCATTACGTCGAGGGATTCTCAATTCGCGAGGTAGCGCGAATCCTGCGTTGCCCACAGGGTACCGTTAAATCGCGTATGTCACGCGGGCGACAAGAACTAAGAAAAATACTATCAGGAAAGGCTGAAGGCTAATGAATAATATGGCTGACTTAAAAAATGCTTTTGGAAGACCGGACTCCGGTTTCAACCAAGCGGTACGCAACACTATGGCAAACCTTCAAAGAAGCACAGAACGGGTACCCGTACGGCACGCTCGGCGGGCGCGAAGAGTGAGCCTGCGTCTTGCCGTGGCAGTCCTTGTCTGCCTGTTGCTCACAGGAACCGCTCTGGCACTTACCAATACATGGGGAATAATGAGCTTCTTGCGCTACAGAACCTTAGCAGGGGTCCCGACGGGCACCGAGGCCGGTATTCAAAAAGACCCGGCTCAAGAGGGCGGACATTCTAAACGAGCGACCTTTATCGTACGTGAGGCAATCTTTGATGGGCAAAGCGTGTTCCTCAACATCGCGGTGAAGCCAACAAAAGCAGACTATCTGTTGATCGCCACTGACACCATGCCGGATTATCCGCTTGATGAACTGGGTGCTTCTTTCGCCGGTAAAAGCGGAAACATAGCCCAGTACGCAGAAGCAAACAATCTGGCCGTCGTCCGTGCCTGGGTTGGCATCGAGGGCTTCGGGATTACTTCCTACGATTACGTGGTGGAAGACGACGGGACATTAGCCTTCTTGGTATCTTCAACGGTTACCAGCAACGAGGAAAGTTTGAAACTGGAAGCGCGCTGTGGAACCACTCCCTTCATCAACGACGGGAGCAAGTGGGCGCTCGACGAAACCGCCACAGAAGAGACTACGCTCTCATTCAAGCTCGACAACAACGGTAAGCTCGTGCTTACGCTTTAGAGCTAAGGGCTAAGGGGGGCGCTAATCTCAAAGACAGAGCGGCCATGCGTGAATTCTTAGCCAGCGAATCTCATAGATCTCTTAAATCTAAGAGATCTATGAGATTTAAGGCAACGACACTGCAAGTCCGCCGTCAGCATCAAGCCCGGCACGGGCAGGCACGGCTCCGAGAGCCTCGGAAGAGGTGTTCGCATGTGACCTTCCAGCGCGGATGCCTGTGTTGGCGCACGCGATTGCCCCCGCACCGAGCGCGAAGGTGCTAGCACGCAACCTCCACCATCTTGCAAGATCCCGCGGGAGTGGCACCCACGCATCTGATGCTGCTAACCGGTCAAGCACCTGGACGTAGTGCGCCTCATTCTCCGGCACGCCGATATAGCCTTCTGTGGGATCGGGGTGCGTGAGGATGCAGGCCATGCCATGCGCGGCCTCGATCTGGTCGAGCTTCTCAAGCCAGAGGTCCGCATCCGTATGGCCGAGAAGCCCAAAGAGCGTGTGATCCATCACAAGCGTCATCGGCAGCTCGACGACACCGGCTGCAGAAGTACTGCCTTCGGAAGGATTGCGCCTAGAAGTGTTGTGCTCGGCGATATCTCCTATGAGGTACGGGAAGAGCGACGCACAGCCACCTGGCTGGGGCTCGAACGGTGCCACATCGGCAAATGAGGAGTCGTACTCGACCTCGAGGGCACAGAGCCAGTCGGGGTTGCGGTACGTTGCGGGTGAGCGAAAGCCGACGGCACCCCACTTCTTGGCCTGCGCGTTGATCTTCTCGGCACGCTTGATAAACGTCGACCACTTGAGGAACATCAGGCCGTCGTGCGTGTAGCCATGCACGCCGACCTCGAACCCGCCCTCGGCAAGGGAGGCAAGCAGCTCGGCGGGGACATCGTAATCGCGCACGACCATGTTAAACGACGACCGGAGGCCGCGGTCCCGCTCAAGCGACATGATGCGGGGGATCGCGCCGAGGCCGGCCGCCGTCTCAACGTCATGCGTGAGCACCGCCGCCCACGGGTGCGCTGACGGCCAGAACCATATGAATGGCACCTCTTCCCGCCCGCTTGCGAGAAGGAATGTGCGCATGAGCAGCCTCTGGATGCGGTTCAGGCTGTCGTCGGAGGGCCAGGAGAGCACCTGAGACCCGGCATCTAGCGAGGGGCGGGCGACACCTTGCCGAAGCAGTATCCGGAGCGCCGGGGGAATAAGCGGCCTGAGCCGGTAATACGCGGCGAGCACGGGGGTCGGGAGCAGGGTCTTTCTAGCGCTTTTCTGCATATAGCGCTCGAACCACAGCGCCCTGATGGCCTCGCCCGGGTCAAAGGGCACGACCACGCAGCCTTCGTGCGGATACCAGAGCACGTACGAGTGCGGCTTGCCGTGCGCGTCGGTGATCCTGGCAAGCACCTCGGCGTTGTCGGGCGGCTCGGCGATTGGATGCACCGAGCAAAACAGCAGCGCCCCACGGCTCCCCGCGGCGCTCGCGCTGCCGTCGTCATCAGCGCCACCCTCTCCCACACCGCTCTCGAGCAACCGATAAGGCTGGGGATCGCCGGCTGTAGGAAGCACCTGGATCCCTTTGCGGCGCGGCGCGTCCCACTCGGCAAACGAGACCAGGGCCTCAAGCTCGGCGGGATCTACGAGTGGTTTCCAGAAGGCGAATACCGGATCTAGGGGCCCCATACTCATGCCAGACCCGCGTCCGCCGCCACAACCGAACTCGCGCCCACAACCGAGCCCGCGCTCATCGTCCGCTGCCCTTGCCGAGCACCCCGCCGACTTCCCCGCCCCTGAAAAGGCCGCGCAGGCGCCCCATCTGTTGTGCGCGCAGGTACCTGACGGTCTCGGGATCGGCGATTCTCGGCAGCTTGCGGAAAGCCGCCTTGAGGTAGCCCCACAAAAACGCCGGCCCTCCGATCACGTACGGTGAGCCGAGCGCCAGCCGGGCTGCACGCGCAAACAGGAACAGCGGGTGGTACCCCAGCAGGTAGGCACCGATGCCCTGCCTGACCCGAGCGTGGAGAAGGCCCCCGATGGTGCCGGTTGCCTTGAGATGGTCCACGATCAGATCGAAACTGCCTGTCCGCCAGCCATGCATCTGCGCCTTGATCTCGTCAAGCGCATCCCAGGCGTACACGGGCGGTATCCCGCCTATCTGCTCGAAGCATGCCTTCCGATACATCTTGGTCGGCCCACGGACGTGCGTGCGGGGGTTCCACTCGATGATCCGCACCCCATCACGGATCTCATAGCAGTAGCCGCCAGCCATTCCAAGCGACGGATCGCGCTCGAACTCATCGAGCAGCGCAGCGAAGTACTCGGGCCCGAAGCGGAGGTCTCCATCAAGCTTGACGATGAAATCGACCGCGTCCATGTCGACCTCGGCAAGCCCCGTGTTGAACGCGACCACCTCGGCCGCCCATAGCAGACGATCCGGGTTTTTCTTGGCATCGTCGGTCAACGAGAGCAGCTTGATGAAACGATGCCCTTGGGCGAACTCGCCAACGATCTTTGCGGTCTCATCGGTCGAGCCGTCATCGACGATCACCCAGATAGCAGGTTGCTCGGTCTGCCGAGTAACGGATTCCAGGGTGTGGCGGATATAGCCCGCCTCATTGCGCGCAGGAGTGACGACGGCGTACTTCCTCCCAGCTCCGCTTGCCATAGCCGATCCGCCCCCCTCAGTGATTGCCCCATGCCCATGTCACATGCCCCATACCCATGCCCATGCCGCATACCTCATGCCGCATACCCCATGTCACCCTACCTGATTGTATCGGCAACAGATCCATGCCGATATACTTACGGACGGTAAAGGAGCTCGCAATGAAAGGGTCGGCCCATACTTACGGGCGCTAGAGGAGCCTGTGGCAAAGGAGCTTGCAGTGGGAAGGGCCGATCCATAAATCGAATGGATGCTGAAGTGGCCGAGGATCAAACGACGGGCGGGCGCAACCGGGTGCTCATCCTCGTCGAGAATGCCCCCCTCCCCGGCGACAGGCGCGTCGAGCATGAGGCCGTGTCGCTTATTGCGAACGGCTATCACGTCAGCGTGATCTGTCCTGCGTGGGCAGACCAGGTACCTTATGAGTCGTTCAAAGGGGTTGACGTGTACCGGTACCGGATCAAGTCGCCCGAAGGGGGGACGCTTGCGCATGTGCTCGAGTACCTGGAGGCACTGGCTAAGACATTTTGGCTGATGCTTAAGATCTCGAGAAAACCGGGTTTTGATGTCATCCACGCGTGCAATCCACCGGACCTGTTCTTCCTGCTCGCCTGGCCGTTCGTGCTTTTTGACAAAAAGTTCATCTTTGACCAGCATGACCTCTCGCCTGAGCTTTTTGCATCCCTATATGGGCACGACCGCAGCCTCGTAATCAGCCTCTTGAGGCTGACCGAGTGGTGCACCTACCGCCTGTCCACCGTGGTGATCTCTTCCAACGAGTCCTACCGCAAAATCGCGCATGCTCGGGGCGGGATCCCGTTTGACCGGTCGTTTGCGGTGAGGAATGGGCCACGCGAGGACTGGCCAAGACCGGTCGAGCCAGATGAGTCGCTTAAGGCCGGCAGCAAGTACCTTGTCGGCTACATGGGCGTGATGGGCAAGCAGGACGGTGTTGATGCCCTGCTATCGGCCATCGACGTGCTTGTGAACAAGCAAGGCTTTACCGAGGCGCAGTTCGCGCTCATCGGCGATGGGAATGCGGAGGCGGAATTAAAGAAGCAGGCCGCAGACCTCGGCATCGAGAGCTATGTGGACTTTGTAGGCTGGGTGGCCGACCAAGACCTGTTGTCGCGCTACCTCATAACTGCCGATGCCTGCGTATGCCCCGAGACATCAAGCCCGCTTAACGATCACTCGACCTTCATCAAGGTCATGGAGTACATGGCCGCAGGAACGCCGATAGTCGCATTCGACCTCCCGGAGACGAGGGTCTCGGCGGGAGATGCCGCCCTTTACGTGCAGTCCGGGGATATCGAGGGGTTTGCCGTCTGCATAAAACAGGTGCTTATCGATGAGGATCTGCGGGCAAGGATCACCGCTGCTGCTGCCAAAAGGATCCCGGGACTACGCTGGGAGACCCAGGTGCCAAACCTGCTCGCCGCTTACCGCAAGGCACTGTCCTGAGCCTATTTTTGAAGCACACACTCAAACGCATCGTCTACTTCAAGATAGATGCTATCCAGCTCGCACCCATCCAAATCAACAGCCGAGCTGTGCTGATAAAGCACGCACGTCCCGCATGAGGAGCTCACTTTTCTCGGCACAGGCTTCAGCGTGGCGCTGACACCTTGCCCTTTCAGGGCCTTCCAGTATGACAGCGCGCCAAAGTGACTGTGGAAGGTTGCTACGTAGCTGCTCATTCTGCTACCGCAATGCCCTTACTCTCCTTGCCAAACGTATTGTATACAGCAATGGATATCACGGCGGCAGCGGCTACAGCAAAGCCGATTTTTCCGTTTAAGGTAACTCCTGCTTCAGACGAGGCCATCTGGAAGTTATGCGCAAGCGCTGCTCCCGCCGCCATGCCAAAAACGGTAACAACGGAATCAGAATTACCACTACCTGCAAGCACCAGCTGCCGAAAAGGACATCCACCAAGCAAGACCGAGCTAAGCCCGACCAGCCCCATGCCAAGGAAGTTCCAGAGCCCATCGGTGTGGGCAATCGGCTGATTCCCAAAACCAAGATTGAAGCTGCCAAAAGCCAGGTTCCCGATCATGCCCACAGCAATAAGTGCCGTGAACGCAGCGAGCATAGGGAACTCCCCAAAAAGAACGGAGTCTCTGATGCCCGCAACAAAGCATAATCTTGAAACAAATCCCACAGCACCCACCACAAGCCCTGCCACAAGGGCTGCTAAAAGCGACGCGTGCATGCTACCAGGCCCCTCCGTTGAAAAAACCAGCACAGAAGGAAAAGCGACCAGCAGGCTCAATAAGACGAGGGCGATGACCGGCAACAGAAAGCCATCGGTTCTAGAAACATCGTATGTCCGCCTGAGGGTGTACCCTTTGTTGAGAAAGAAGGTGCCGCCAAGGACACCGGCCACGAACCCCACCAACCCGACAACGGCGTTCAGGTCCCCCCCTGCGATCCTGAGTGCCATCCTCAGCGGGCAGCCAAGGAATATCAACGCGCCGATCATCATGGAGAACCCGAGGATGAACCGCGTCACGGGTGCGGAACCGCCTTTGGCAGCAAACTCTTTTTGTGCCAAAGAGGCTACGAACGCGCCGAGTATTACGCCGATTATCTCTGGACGCACGTACTGGGCCAGGGCTGCGCTGTGCAGTCCGACCGCTCCGGCGGTATCCCGCAAAAAACATGCAATGCAAAAACCCATGTTGGCAGGATTGCCAAGCAAGACCAGGGTTATTGCTATTGCCGCCACGAGCCCGCCTACCAGCAGCATTTGTAGAGTTTTTGTCACACCATGACTCCTTTGCAATGCACTGCACAGCGCTGCGGCATTGCGCTCCGGCACAGCGCTGCGGCATTGCATTGCTCTGCTCTGCACTGCATTGCTCTGCATTGCTCTGCATTGCACTGCTCCGCTCCGCGGCATTGCTTTGCTCCGCTCTGCGGCACGCAGTGTAGCAATTAAAATTAGCTGCTACAATATATCAAATTAGTTAACATGATATAACCATCAAGCTGCCAAAGGGATTACGCGGAGATGACTACAAGAAAAGTGTACGCAGACAACAGCTCGACATCTTTCCCGAAAGCCCCGGGTGTCTCGGCTGCAATCAAGGATTTCCTAGACAACATCGGCTGCAACGTGAATCGGGGCGGCTATGCCGATGCATACAACGTCGCTCTGGACATACTGGAAACAAGGCAGCTGCTCGCCAGTATGTTTCATGTCGGGGATCCACGGGAAGTGGTATTCACGCCGAGCACGACGTACTCGTTGAACATGTTGCTGCACGGGTTCTTGCAAAGCGGCGACCACATAATCACCACATCAATGGAGCATAATGCGGTAATGCGTCCTCTGCACGCGCTCGCAGAAAAAGGCGTTTCTTGCGATGTCGTTCCCTGTGACAAGAATGGCTTGCTGGACGCAGATAGCATCACTTCGGCTATTAAAAAAGAGACCCGAGCCGTTGTCATGCTGCATGCATCCAATGTGTGCGGCACGGTTATGCCGATAGCAGCAGTGTCTGAGATCTGCGACGAGCATCAGATACGGCTTATCGTCGATGCCGCGCAAACCGCGGGGGTCATCGACATAGATGCCAACAAAATAGACGCATTGGCGTTTGCCGGACATAAAGGGCTTTTGGGGCCTCAGGGTATCGGCGGCTTTGTTATTAAAAAAGAGTTCGCCGATGAGATCGCACCTCTCATAACGGGCGGCACGGGAAGTTTTTCCCATAAGACCGAGCAGCCGGATCTCCTGCCGGACAAGTTTGAATCAGGGACGATGAACATTCCCGCAATTCTCGGGCTGAAGAAAGCTATCGAGTACATAAACCTGGTAGGAATGGAGTCGATACGCGAAAAGGAGATGCTGCTTACCTCCACATTCATTTCAGCGATGAAGGGCATTAAAGGCGTTAATGTGATCGGCAAAGATGACACCGTCGGCAGGGTGGCAGTGGTCTCCGTCGATTTTGCGGGAAACGACAATGCGGAAATCGCTGCCGCGCTTGATCGGGATTACGGGATCATGACGAGGTGCGGACTGCATTGTGCGCCCATTGCCCATAAGACGATGGGCACGTATCCGCACGGGACAGTGAGGTTCTCCTTCGGCCATCTCAACACTATGGACGATGTGGAATACATCGTGCGGTCAATAAAAGCGATCTTGAAGGACGGGGGAAGCGTGCTATCCCCCGCCCGATTCCCGTAAGGCCAGGACCGCTTCCCAAATGACATGCGCCCGCGCATCCCAGGAGTTCTCGTGCGCCACTTGCATGCGTGCGGCAATGCGCTCGGCATCTGAGCGCTCGGCGATTGCGGCCTCGCACTGCTCTACGAACTCCTTCGCATTGGCAGCGATCCTTGCCTCGCCGAGCGACACGACCTCGGCAAGCGGAGTCGACACGACACCAACTCCTGCGGCGAGGTACTCGTAGACCTTGATGGGGTTGGTGTCCTCGGTCAGGCCATTGAGCTTGAACGGTATGGTCGCAACATCGAACGCCTCAAGATAGGCGGGGACATCGCGGTACGCCCGAGAGCCCAGGAGATGCACATGCGGCAGGCCTGACACCAGGTCAAGGGCACGCGCATCGCCCATGGTCTTTCCTTGGAATATCGGCCCGATGAGCAGGATCGACCAGTCGGGGCGCAGCAGTGCAACATCGCGCAGCATCTCGAAATCAACCCACTCGGCAAGCGCCCCCACATAGCCGATGACCGGTCGGCACAGGTGCGCGATGTCTCCGGGGACCGGTCGTCCGGCAGGGGCGAAATGATCGATGTCGGCACCATTGCGGACGAGGAGGACCGGTGCCTCCGTGCGCGTGCGCTGCACATCATAAAGCCCCTCCGCCGAGCAAAACACCACGTCGGCCGTACGCGCCAGATCCCTTTCATCCTGCGCGCCCCTTGCGCCCAAGACAGGATCTTCGAGGGCATCGGGGAAATCAGACCAGCGATCCATGCAGTCATAGACGCCCGGCCCACGCTCATTAGTCGGCCAACCGTCAAAGCGCATCGGGAAGCTTGCCCATAAGAGCGGCCTACACACACCAAGCCGCCGAGCCGCACGAAACGCACGACGCACCATTCTTTTTTCTTGGCGGGTTATAAGCCTGTTAAGCAGCCATGGTGTCAGCATAAAAGAGACACGTTGCGACGGCACTGCGATTATCGGCGTCACCGCATGGACACCGGGCATGACCTCATCCACCCGTCCGGTTACTGCACGCGCCAGCCTTTTGCGTGCGTCAGGGCGAAACGCCCGTCGCCAGTTTTTTACCACCGAGGTGAGCGAAAGCATCGGCTCCACGTAGATGATTTGCGCATGCGCCATCAATTTGAGCATCAGTTGCCCGGGACGCTTCATGTCGCCCCAAGCATCGGTCGAGAAACAGACGATGGCATCGACCGGGATGGCGGCGACCGGCTCACCCATTATGATGTCCTCAGGTTCTTTATGGCGGATCTTATCATCGCCCAGTCATCTGCTGGAACCGCCCTCAATACAAGCACGGCTGCAAAATACGTGGCAATCCCTGCTACGACGAGTGCGAGCAGCACAAAAAATCCGGGAACTCCGGGAATGAGTGTTTTTGCAAGCCCTTTTGACAGCAGCAGCACGCCAGCCATAGCCGCAGCGGAAAGAGCGATGCGCACCGTTGCCCCGAACCTGAGCCGCCGCCTCAGCTCAGGAGGCAGGAACGAGAAGTTCATCACGATCACAAGCAGTTCCGTCAGCACGGTTGCCATGGCCGCTCCAAGAGCACCGAATACCGAGATAAGGACCAGGTTTGATGCCACGTTCAGGGCAGCCGCCACGCCTGCGGTAACGGCAAGCCGCTTTTGCCGGTCGGTTGCGATCAGCAGCTGGACAAAGACCCCGTTCGCGTACATGAGCGCAATGGCAACTGCAAGCACCTGCATGATCATGATCGAATCGGCATACTCTTTTGCACCGTACAGGGTCCCGATGAGCTCCCTGGAAAGCACGCACGTGCCCGCAGCTAAAGGAAGCCCGATCAGCATGAGGATGTCAAAGCTCTTTTGCGCTGCAACCTCCAGACCGCCGCCCTTGCTCGGCGAGAGACGGGAGAACAGCGGGAAGAACGAGAACAGGAACGCCTCGGGCAGGATGTACGTTGTCTGGAACAGGCGGTATGCAGCACCGTAGATGCCGACAGCCTTCTCGGATGCAAGCAGTGAAAGGAATACCACGTCAAGCCGAAAGTAGATCGCGCCAAAAAAGAGCACCGAGAAAAACGGCAACGCCCGGATGAACAGTTCTTTGACATCAACGGATTTTGACCCCAAGCGCAAGGAGTTGCCTTCGGAAAGACGGCTGAACCACCAGAAGTCCAGCACAGTAGCGGCCACCAGGCTCACCAGGGTGACCACCGCGATCGCGATCACGCCCTTCCCCATGACCAGGACGGCAACGCCAAAAACGACATAGATGATCTTTTCGAGCATAGTGCTCACGGCAATCCAGCGCATACGGTCGTTCGCCTGCAGGATTGCAATGAGCAGCGTTGCGATCGCGGTAAAAAGCACCGAGATAGCCAAGATCAGCGTTGCGATCTGGGTCTCAGCGGGATAGCCGATCACCCGGACCACGATCCCGAGGATGATAGAGGCCACCACCCACAAGACGACCTTGATGATTCCGGCACCCAGAAGGTAGCGCCCTGCCTCTTCTTTGCGCCTGGCAACCTCGCGCGCAACAAGCGAGTCCAGTCCGAACTCGACAAGGATCGACATGACTCCCGTAAGCGAGAGCGCCGTATAAAAACGCCCGAAGCCATCTGCGCCCAAATAGCGGGGCATGATGACCGTCATGATGAAGGCCAGCACCCACGTCGAGACCCTCGCCCCCACCAAGGAGACACTGCGGGACAGTGCCCCTTGTGTCTGCTCCTGGATCAGGTCCTCGTCACGGTCATACTGCTCTGTCATCGGCAGCCCCCTCCCCGTCAAGCGTGTGCATCCGCGCCATAAGCCCAACAAGCACACCCAAGAAAATCATGTTGCGGGAAAAGGACAGCTGCAAGTCAACGTAGGACACCGCACACTGCATAGCCATTGCACAGGCAGCAATCAACGACACTACGCGGTAATACGGGTTTTTCAAGCTGTGAAAGCCAAACACCCCCGCTGCGACGATACTTCCCACCATCGCCCAGAACACACCGAAACCGAACGTGCCCATCTTCGCCCATATCCACACGATATTATTGTGCGGAATGACATCTGCCAGGCTGAAATTAATATTGACCAGAGAGCCTGCTGCCTGGAACGGGCGTCCGAAACCCAGACCGGTGATCGGGTTGTTCTCTATCGAGTGGACGAGGTTGACCATCTCGGCCTTTCGATAATAACTGGAGTCCTGATCCTCTTCATCGTCGGGAGCAATGATCGACTTGACCACACCGGCGGGAGCCCCAAGCGGCCCGGTGGCGTTCCAGCCCACGGGAATCAGCACTAAAAAGATGAGCAGCATCGGTATTGCCGCCTTGACGATCACCGCCCGTTTTTCTTTCTCCCGCATCGCATTCACTGCCAGGATCACAAGGCCGAGCGCTAAGGCGACATAGGCAGCGCGTCGGTTAGTCACCGCAAAGGTCAGCAGAAGCACGGGACTTGCTATCCCTACCATGATCCGCTGGAACCGTCCGACCTCATAGAGTTTGAGCGCGATGAAAAGCACGAGTATCCATGCGATAAAAACGGCGTCCTCATGCCCCGTGACCGACCTCTCGCCTGTCGTATCACCCCCCAGGACAACAAAGAAGTTGTAGGCTCCCTGGATGGCCTTGACAATCACTGCAAGAGTCGCCGTGCCGAGCAATACGCTTACGTCGCGTTTTGTGAAGACCATCTGCGGGGTGAGGAATACGATCAGACAAAAATAGGCAAGCGCACGCATCTCCCAGAACGCGATATTTAAGGCACCCCCCTCAAGCAGCCCATAGCCGAGCCAGAGCACCATGCATGCCCCAAACACCAGGACCGGCATCGCCACAATGTTTTGCTCCGCCTCCTTTTGACGGAGAAGCAGCCTCAAAAAAACCGCCGCCGTAATGACAACAAGCACCACTTCAATGGGACACGCCACAACACCCTCAAGCTCCGTGAAATTAGCGATGTTCTCAAAGAGGGGGATCTCCCGTGTGATCGGCACATACGATCCGAAATCGAACTGCTCGACAAGGATCGCCGAGCCAAGCACGGCCGCAAGCGCCCAAGCAGGAGCCCGCCACGTTAGGATTGCAAGCCCGATAAGGCCGCTTATCACAACCGCCCACCACCCGGGAGGGCTGGCAAGCAGCATCGCACACATAGCCACCGAAGCCAGTGCGCCAAGCGCAAAAATCAGCCGTTCCCGCTTGAGCGCCTGCTTATGGTAGTGCTCGGTGGAGTTGACTGTCTCAGATTCCATGCCGAGGCCGCTTTTCTAATGATGGAGACGAAAATAGGTGACCAAAAAGACCATTGAAGCGGCGATAGAGCAGATGAACACGGTCACATAGACGTTCAGCCCGACTTTTTTCACCGTCATCCCAAGCAGAATGCCCAGTGCCAACACGAAAAGGACTAGTTCCATACTTATATCCCGTTAAGAATAGCGCCGAGCAGACAGGCACCGTCTAATGCCTCCTGCGCTTTTTGGATGTCCTCTCGCGGCGTGTGGTTGGCACGGACGACCAGCGCCACCCCATCGGCAAGACGGCACAAAGACGTTGCCTCAACAGCTGCAAGCACGGGAGGGCAGTCTAAGATGACATACCTGAACTGCGCCCGCAGGAGGTCTATCTGGGCCTTGGCCGCATCAGATGTCAGCAGCTTGGCAGGGTTCGATGCGAGCGCACCGGCAGGGATCACCCAAAGATTGGGCAGCCTGGTCTTGTACGCGCAGGTCGCAGAGGCTTCGGCGCTACTATTCTTCTGACAAGGCTCCCGACTAGCTGCTGCCGTCACAAGCTCGTGGAACCCTGGCGCGAGGGGTGTTCCCATAAAGCGGTGGAGGGCCGGATGCCGTAGGTTTGTGTCAACGATAACCACGCGCTCAGTCGTGTTTGCCGCAAGGGCCAATGCAGCACCCGTGACAACCGTAGTGACACCCTCACCAGGCACCGCGCTCGTCATCGCGAACACATACGGGTCGGCCTCCCCTGCATGCAACAACCGAGCGGCCAGGTTCTCATACTGGGTCGCCGATGCACCGTGGGAGCTATGGCCGAGAAAACCCGGCGATCCCGATGTAGGCAGATTAAAGCCCTTAAAGCCCAAACCCTAGCTCATCCTCCTGCACTGCGACCCTTGGCGGATCACAGAGTCCTTTTATCTGCAGCGTCCCTGACCTCGGTGAGCACCGCAAGGTCAAGAAGCTGGCCGACATCACTGGCAGTATGCAATGAGCGGTCGGTGAACTCGGCAATGACCACCACGCATATGCCTAAAACAAGGGCAGCTACAAATGAGAGGAACCAGTAGAGCACCATCTTTGTCTTAGAGAATGACAGCGGCTCAACAGGCTCGTCAACTATGCGCAACCCGCTCATGTATTTTTTGGTTTGGGCAGCATTGATCGCTCGGTTCTTTGCAAGGTCCTCAAGCGCGCCCGCATACAGCTCCTGCGCAGACTGCTCTTCCATGGTCAGTCGCTGGAACTCCCCCTGGACAAAAGGGGATACCGTGATCGGCTGTGTGCTGAACGTTTTCTCGGCAAGGACCAGCTGCTGCGTCTCCGGATGATCCTCTTTGAACTTTTGTAGCTCGATTCTGATCCTATTCAGCTCTGTGCGGTAGCCCTCCGTGCTCTCGGCGAAAAACGTCGTCGACTCCTCGTTTTGGGTCTGCACCGCCTCGCGCACCCACTCTATAAAGACATCAGAAGCGACTTGGGCAAAGAGAACCGCCTCTTCGCCGTCCTTCCCATGAAAGGCGACTTCAAGCGCGTTTGGCCCCACCGCGTACAGCCCAAGGTTCCTTTGGATGTACTTAATCGCCTTCTCACGCTTTTTGGGAGTGCTCAGATCCGCTTTGAGAGGAGTCTTCTCGATGACTTTTATCACAAAGGTACGACTTTTAAGCAGCTGTTCGAACCTGCGGCTTTCCCCTTCGATCGTGGACGGGATGACATCGGCAGGCGACTTGCCTTCAAGCACCGCACTGATGCTTAGGTCGTCGTCAAGCCACAAAAGGGCGTTCGCCTTATACTCCCGCATAAAGATAAAGCTGAAGACGCTTGGGAGGACGAAGGCGATACAAAAGGGAATGATAAACAGCCACTTGCGCCGTTTAAGGACCTCTAGAACCTGCTTCATCCGTACACTCCCTTTGGTGTTGCCTTTTGTGTTTTAACCATTTACCGCCGATCTACTGGCGTGCCGTATGGGCGGTCCATAAGCCCCGAGGAGCACGTGAGGGCGCTCACCTTGCTAACGACCCTTGCGGGGTTACCTGCAACGACGGTACTAGGCAAAACGTCTTTGGTAACGACCGATCCGGCCCCCACGAGGGCTCCGGCACCTATCCTGATGCCTGGAAGCACCGTCACGTTCGACCCGATCTTGACACCGTTCTCAACGACCGCCCCTCCGACGCACTCGGCGTAACACGGGCAGGGTGGATGCAGATCATCGGCAAACACGACGTTAGGCGCAATAAAGACATCGTCTCCGACGCTCACCATCTCAAGGAAACAGCCGGTGTGGATGCGGACCCGGTTGCCTATGCGGTTGCCGGCCTCGAGCACCGCGTTGGTGCCAACGGACACATCATCGCCGATGACATTGTCCTCGCGCACTGACACGCCCTGGCCTGTCTGGAAGCGATCACCGATGACCGTCCCTGCATACAGGGTCGCAAACGGCCTGATCACCGAGTCGGCACCGATCCGGAGCTCGAGCTCACCGGACGCGGCACCACGCGGCGGCTTGCCGAGGACACACGGCTCCTCGATCAGGGTTCCGACCCCAACATAAACGCCTGGGCCCCTCGGCAGATATCCCAGTTCCTGATCGTTTGCCATGGGTCTCCTAAACCGTCGCCTTCATCGATGTCTCTGCCCGCTCAATCGCACGCACAACACGCAGGCCGCTCAGCCCGTCGGTCTTCGGGGTCTTGCCCTCGCGAACGCACTCTAAGAAATGCTCGGCCTCGACGCGCAAAGGCTCTCGGCCGCTTATGTGCGGCGACACGATATCGCCAGTCCGGTATGAGAGCTGGAACTCGCCAAACGACTCCGGCTCAAACACGTTGACACCGTGGTCAAAGACCTTCACCTTCTCCACGCTTTCGGTGTCGTCGTAAACGAGCATCTTCTTGCTGCCTACGACAAGCGTGCGGCGCAACTTGACCGGGGAAAGCCAGGAAAGCTGCATCTCTGCGATCGTCCCGCTGGGGAACCTGAGCGTGACAAACGCGACGTCAGGGATCTCGCTCCTGATGCATCCACGTCCCATAGCGGTGACATCCTCAGGCTCTTCCCCAAGCCAGTCGAAGAGGATCGAGAAGTCGTGCGGGGCAAGATCGCAGATGACGCTGACATCCTTCTGGTGCAGACCGAGGTTGATGCGGCTCGAAGAGATATAGTAGATGTCGCCAAGCTCTCCTGACCTTATAAGATCGCGGATAGCCACCACCGGAGCACTGTACTCAAACGTGTGGCCGACCATCAGCGTCACGCCGTGTTTCTCGGCTGCCATGACAAGCGCCTCGGCCTCAACGGTCGTCGCCGTCATGGGTTTTTCCACGAAAACATGCTTCCCGGCATTGATCGCTGCGACCGCAAGGTCATGATGCGTGGAGATCGGTGTTGCCACGAGCACTGCGTCGACCTCGGGATCACGTAAGATGTCGCTGTAATCCTCCGTCACAGCCACTGACGGATAGCTGCTCTTCGCCTTGGCCTGCTTGCTTGCATCGCAGTCACAGACCCATTTGACCGTGGCCTCGGGTATCTCCATGTAATTGCGAAGCAGGTTGGGGCCCCAGTACCCATACCCGACCAGTGCCACTACCAGGCTATTCTTATCCTGGCGCATCACCATGCCCCCTTCCCCCCAAATACTGCCGGTATCGTACGTGCAAGGATGCTCACATCCAGCCCAAGGGACCAGTTGTCAATATACTTGACATCCAACTCGACCATCTCGTCAAAGGTAGTGTCGGCACGCCCACTCACCTGCCAAAGCCCTGTCATCCCCGGTGTCTCCTCAAGCCGCCTAAACGCATGCTCGGGGTATACCTCGACCTCGTATGGGAGAGGAGGCCTGGGACCGACAAGGGACATCTCCCCCGTTAAAACGTTGATCAGCTGCGGCAGCTCATCAATACTCGTGTGCCGTAAAAAATGCCCCAATCGCGTTATCCGGGGATCAGCGCCAAGTTTAAACGAACCGGTCTCGCCTTTTAACTCCTCAGAGCCATCCGTGATGAGCCTTCTCACGTATTCTTGGTGGATTTTTGAGTTGTTGCCGTTTTTCATCGTCCGAAACTTATAGAATGTAAAGGGCTGACCGTCTTTTCCTATGCGCTCCTGCTTAAAAAATGCCGGCCCAGAGGATTCAAGCCTGATCGCAGCGCCTACCAGCACAAAAAGTGGCGAGAGGACAACCAGGCCAAAAACCGCCCCGAGGAGGTCGATGACCCGCTTACCAAACCGCTCCACCGAATAGCCGAGCATTCCCTTATGGAACCGCTGCTCGGCAGAAGCGCCATGGGAACCCAGCCATACCGGTTGACCCGCTGTTGCAGTAACAGCACTGGGTTGCCCTCTGTCCTGACTAGCCACTAAGGGTCTCCTTCACTGCCTCCGAGACACGCGTGATCTCGTCGTAGTCGATGTAGGGATACATGGGCAGGGAGAGGATCTGAGCCGCTGCTTCCTCGGCAATGGGGAAATCGCCCTTCGTGTAGCCGAGGCCCTCAAAGGCGGGCTCAAGATGCAGCGGCACCTGGTAGTGGATCCCCGTCTGGATCCCCATTTCCCCCAGGGCCTGCCTGACGCGGTCCCGATCCTTTACCCGGATCACATACAGGTGGTAGACGTGCGTGACCCCCTCGCGCCGCACCGGCAAGACCGCGTCCGTCTCGCCGAGCAGGTCGCCATAGATCTCGGCGGCCCTCATGCGCAGCATGTTCCACTCGTCCAGATACGGGAGCTTTTGTTGCAGGAACGCCGCTTGAAGCGCATGCAGCCTTGAGCAGTAGCCTGACTCGACATGCAGGCGGTCTTTTGCCTCTCCATGGTTGCGCAGCAGCCTGATGCGCTCGGCGATCTCATCGTCGTCAGTCGTCACGATCCCACCATCGCCGAGAGCGCCGAGGTTCTTGCTTGGATAGAAGCTGAAGCACCCGATGTCCCCGATGCCGCCCGTGCGGAACAGGCCGTAGCGGGCGCCATGCGACTGGCAGGCATCCTCGATGACCCGAAGGCCGCGGGAGTGGGCAAAGTCGAGCAGCGGCCCCATCTCCACCGGCTGGCCGTACAGATGGACCGGAATGATCGCCCTTGTCCTAGAGGTCGCCGCACGCTCGACCGATGAGACGTCCATCAGGAGGGTGTCGGGCTCCACATCGACAAAGACCGGGGTGGCACCTGCCATGAGGATCGCTTCGGCAGTAGCCGCAAACGTGTTCACGGCGGTGATGACCTCGTCGCCTGCCCCGATCCCGCATGCCCGAATGGCCAGATGCAGGGCATCGGTCCCCGACCCAACGCCGATGCCATGACCCACAGCGATGTAGGCGGCAAACGTCTTCTCAAACTCCTCAAGCGGTGCGCCCATGGTGAACGCCGCGTTTTCCAAAGTCCTTAAAAAAGCGGCATCCAAAGAACCGCCCATCGCATGATGGAGCCTTCGTAGGTTCACGAACGGGACTTGGCGGGCTTGATCGGATACAGATTGCTCTTTCATGTGTGCCCCCATAGCAGTATATGCATCGTGCATGCGTGTTCTTCTCCTGCGGATTTGCTGCGCTGTTTCAAAGACCACTCCGGCTTAAGCTGGCCCGGCTGAGCTGGCCCGGCTCAATTCTGCTGCCGCCTGAGTGTTGTCCGTGGTGAATCTACCATTGAAACCGCCCCGGATTGCGGCATTCATCCGCTAACCGTCTGAGGGGATGAACCGCTATCAGCCCCTGGTAGGAGAGGCATCGGAAAAGACTGGCCAAACGGCCTATGGGGTGCTAGAGAAGCTCCCGCGCAACCGGCGGGACCGAGGCGAATCCGATCGCTTTCTCGAGCGCGCGCGCCGTCCGCAAAACAGTCGACTCGGCAAAATGGTCCCCGATGATCTGCAACCCGACCGGAAGGGCACTTGTCGCGCCAAGCCCTATAGGCAACGAGAGCGCCGGCTTGCCGGCAAGGCTTACGGGGATCGTGTAGATGTCAGCCAGATACATCGAGAGCGGGTCGGCTGTCTTCTCCCCTATTTTGAATGCGGTTGTCGGTGCTGTCGGCATGAGCAGGACATCAAACTCGCAGAAGGCGCGTGCGAAATCCTCGGCGATAAGGGCCCTGGCCTTCTGGGCCTGCCCGTAGTAAGCGTCGTAATACCCCGCGGAAAGTGCATACGTCCCCAACATGATGCGGCGGATGGTCTCAGGGCCGAACCCCTCGGCCCGTGAGCGCATGTGGAGATCGAGCACATCGCTCGCATCGCTCGCCCGATGCCCGTAACGGATGCCATCGAAGCGCGCCAGGTTCGAGCTCGCCTCGGCAGGGGCAATGATGTAGTACGCCGAGAGCCCATGGTACGCCGATGGCAGCTTCGCCTCGCCGACTGAGGCCCCCAGCCCGCCCAGCCGAGCGGCCGCATCGACGACGGCATCGTGGACCTCTGCCGAGCAGCCCTCCATCTCGAGCGCGTCGGTCACAAGCCCGACACGCAGGCCCTCGATATCCCCCGTGCAGTCAGCCGGGTAGTCCTCAACCGGTCGGGGGACACTCGTCGCATCCATCTGGTCGTGTCCGGCAATGACGCCGAGCGCGGACGCACAATCGGTCACGTTCCTCGCAAAAGGCCCGATCTGGTCGGTCGAGGAGGCAAAGGCGACCACGCCGTACCGCGAGACGCGCCCGTAGGTCGGCTTTAAGGCGACCACGCCGCAAAACGCCCCGGGCTGCCGGATGGATCCGCCGGTGTCGCTGCCCAAGGCGATCGTGACCATGCCCGCAGACACCGCAGCGGCCGATCCCCCGCTCGACCCCCCAGGCACCCGGTCGAGGTCCCAAGGGTTCCTCGTCGGAGCAAGCGCCGAGTTCTCTGTCGAGGAGCCAAACGCGAACTCATCCATATTGAGCTTGCCGATGGGAACCGCCCCAGCGTCAAGCATCCGTTGCACGGCGGTACAGGTATACACGCTCTGATACTCCTCGAGGATCCGCGAGGAGCAGGTCGTCTTTGTGCCTACCAGGTTCATGTTGTCCTTGATGCCGACCGGTACGCCTGCAAGCCGAGGCAGGCCGTCTAAGCCAGCACCAGCGGCCACCATGTCGTCGATCTTCTCGGCGGCATCAAGTGCAAGCCCTGGCACCACCTGGTTGAATGCGTGCAGCCGGGTATCAAGCGCATCGACGCGCCCGAGCGCGGCCTCGGCTATCTCCCGGGCGGAGAACTCCTTGCGAGCGATCCCGCGACGGATGTCCGTCACGTTGAGGTTTTGGAGGTCGGCCATCATGCACCTTCCTCGCCCACGCCAGCGATGCGGGGGATCTTGAACGCCCCCGCCTCCGCGTCAGGGGCATTGAGCAGGGCCTCCTCCCTCGAAAGCCCCGGCGACACCGCGTCCTCGCGCACCGCGTTGACCATGGGCACCGCATGCGTCATCGGCTCGACCCCGCTCAAGTCGAGCTGCTGGATGGCACCGATATGGCCGAGGATCGAGTTAAGCTCGGTGCGAAGCGCCTCGACCTGTTCGTCTGTGAGCTCAAGCCGCGCAAGCATTGCCACATGCCGAACCTCTGCTTCCGACAGCGCCATGGGCAGACATCCTTTCAGATCCTGCTAACGTATCTGCATCCTATGGTCACCATACCACCGCAAGCATCGCCCGGTAAGGCGCTGGGGCGAGGTTACAGCCTATTTGGGGAGCGACTGCTATCGTGATCAGTTCTTAGAGTGTGTCGTCACAAGTTAGTGATATAATGATGAAGGCTGAGAGGAGGCCTCCATCATGGTGACGAGTGCGTATTGATTATTCCGGTTGATTTGAGCCACCCGTTCTGACTCAATTCGAGCCAGTGGTTCCGGGATAAAGTGCGCCACCCGTTCTGGCTGAGAATGAGCCACGGGGCCCAATGGCTTTTCTTCGGTT
>Ga0123353_10003435_pt1 | contig 20016 bp, 14 predicted proteins | sample TergutLab28metaG_3_FD_92763 | JGI IMG/M metagenome (GOLD analysis project Ga0123353, IMG submission 92763) | Labiotermes labralis P3 segment gut microbial communities from Petit-Saut dam, French Guiana - Lab288 P3 | ecosystem: Host-associated > Arthropoda: Insects > Digestive system > Gut ... | reverse complement strand
GGCCCGTCCCTCCCCCCCCCCCCCCCCCCCCGCTGTACCTTCATGGCGTACAGAGGGGCATCTAATCTTTACTTCAACGAATGTTGGCTCGGAGGCAGCCTACTTGAGTTTGGGAGTTTTGTGATTGTTCTCAATCTCCAGACAATTCGCTCGCAGCGTATTTTATTTTCACATCGATTTCTGACGAATCGTTTCGTCAGTCAAGGCATGATTGCGAGTTCCCGGGCACCTGATGGACACTAAAGGGGTACGAAATGCTCCGAAAGTGAATTTTGTAATGTGCACTGCCAAGCACAGAGGGGACATCCTCCCCCTCCCCCCGCGAGATATAAACACAAGTAAATGCTGCCAAGCATTGTGTCGGAAGTTGTGCCCAACTCCTGACGGTGGTCATCGTCATTCATCATCGTAGACCTTAGACGTGGTAAACGGTCTTGTGAAGCAACAGAATAAACGAGTCGTGGCAGATACAAGTTGTGTCAGAACTGTGGTTATTAGCTCACGATTAAGGCGTATAGAGTCATGACTTGGTCTTTAAGTTCAACAGCAGATTCGGCTTCATTTTCCGGCCTGTATAGCTACGGGACACCTGAAGCAGCTGAAACTTGGCTTCAGCCGGTCTGAAATCGGTGGTGCAGAGAATTCCACCTCTACTGGGAGTATACCTCTCTTTGTCCTGCAATTGAATTGCCTGACTAATGAGGCTCATAATTATAGGTGCTTTGTTTTGTGCCTGTTAGTGAGATTCATGCGGATATTGCGTCACAATTACTGCCCCAAGAGACCACGTGTTGTCGGTATCGATCCCGAATGAGGTCACTTCCGTGGATTGTCTGTGCGGCCCTGGGCCTGTGAGTGACATGGACAGGTCTCTGGTGATTGGTATTCAAGTTGGAGCCACTTGTCTCGCAGTTTGTCATCAACCTGTTTTGTAATACAGTACGCATGTTCCTGTTCCGTGCTACAGTGAAGTATCTTTTCCACTTCACTTGAGTGCTGTCAAGTTCATTCTGATCGATTTGCAGGTTGTTAGGTCACTGGCGGAACGTATTGTCGAGGAATTGTTATTTGTGTACTGTCCTTCAAAAATTCGTTGTTACAGTAAGTTTAAAAAAAAAATGGTAGGCGTGCATTGTGACCACCCTTGCATTCCTTCGACCATAGACTCATGCAGTCGAACCCGGTTATAACGACATTGGTTTATACCACACTTCGTCTATAGCGACAGATATTCTGTCGTACCAATTAATTTCTCACTGCTGACCGTATTATTACACTCATCGGTTAACGACACAAAATATACAGTCCCTTCTATGGCGTTATTAACCGATTTAGGCTGTAATTTATGTTTCTCCGTGCGTGAGAATTTTTGGACGTTTTTATGGGAATATCTTGTGAAAAATGAGTAAAGTGGCGTCCCTTCAAGTAGATGTTAGATTCGATTCCAGGCAGGAAATTGTAATTTCTTGTAATGTTATTGTTTTGGTGCTTTCATTATTTCCGGAGTGAAGACCTCGGTCGAAGTGTGAAGATTTTCTTGTACGTCTTGTTGCATGGTAACCAGTTGAAGCATAATTGTGCCTTCGCCCCACACAACACCGTTAGCCGTCTTTTGTATGTCTTGGTCGTCTTTTATGGTTCATTTGACTTTGAATTCCTTGCTGATCTCCTACACACCCGCGGTACTGACAACTTAAAGCAAGGCGGTCCGCTCATTTGCTCGTTTGGCAGAATTAACTCTTTGAAGCCTAAGATTAACGTGAATTATATTTATATCCATCTCGCCGTGCGCAGTCGACACCATGCATATCGGTTATGAGAACCAATCAGTTAATGCCGCACAGGGGAATCCCGTTGCTTGTTCCGACATCCGTACCAAACGCATAAATGAATTGTGCGCGCAAAGGTAGAATACACCAGCCGGAAAATTTCTCCGATTCTGGCTGTGGTCCACTGGACCATACTTTTGATAACTTATATTTCATTTTTTTTAAATTGTGTTGGTGTCCGGTTGTACACTAATTACAATCGTCCCGGAATGTGGATTAAAGGTCTGTACCGTTGTTCATTATTAAATACTTCGTGTCTAAATAAATACCAGCGTGTTGCTGCGTTTGCAGTAGATATCAGCGTTCCGGATGAGATACCGCCAGCTTTAAAGCGGATTGATATGGTGTGGGAATTTTTTGTTTACACCTGCACGTGAAATTTATAAAACATATTGCCTTTCACATTGGGAAAATATCAAATGATATAGCTGTTTTACGTTCATGGTCGTAACACTAATACTCTGGTCAGAACGTATAGTGTTTAGCTTTCTGTTTAAAGGTTCACTGCTCGAATCTGTACTGATTACGTATCGTAATGCTTCGTTCTTTGACGAGTACACTCCTGCGCCAGTTTCTTGGCGCATGCTTTGTTTCAGTCTTCAGTAGAATCTTGGACTTTTTCAGTCGTCATAACGAAGTCATCGTGTTGTTTGTTATTACACACTAAATTAATGGTTGAATGGGTTCGTTGGTACTGTTCTGTGAGAAACGTACAGACTGCCTCGTTCAGGTTCCGACTTTTGCTGTTGGTGGCCAGTTTCTGTTGTAAATGTGGGATATGCGTTTCCGCGTTATGTTCAGTGTGTCCAGCTTAAAGCGGAATCCGCTCATATAACCTACAGATTTCCTCGTAGGTTGTGCAAATGTCTACTGTGTCTGGCGTTTTCTACACACCGCAGAGCGACTGGTAACGCCGTCCGTTCTTCAGTGCTCAGCCCCCCTTCCAAAGAATCTCTGTATAACATAATTTAATAATTTTACCTCTTTGAATAGGAACTAAATTCACACTGGGAACAGAAGGCTGCGCTAGAATTGTCATATAAGGGCTTCAGAATACACCGTAAAATGATACTGAACTTTGTTATTACTTCCAGTGTCAGGTATTGCCAACACTTCGTTTTATGAATTCTGTATAGGTCAAGATCGATGCCAGGAATGTGGGTCCTGCTGACATCGTCTTTGTTTGCTTATTGCCCCGTGTGGTAGCGTCGTTTTCGGAACATTGATCGGGCCTTTACTGCGTTCAATCGAATGCGTCCAGCGCTAAGCTATGATTAAATTGTACTGTACGTACATAATGATTGAATATGTTGTGAACAGGACTATTATATAATACTCATTTTCATATCCATGGAAGGGGAAGTGGGTTAAGCTTATTTATGACGGTATGTAAGAGTTAATACAGTGATACTTCGGCTAACGAAGATAATTCGTTCCGGAATCACATTCGTTAGCCGAAACACACATACAGACGGAAAAGATAAACTCCTGGAATGGCCCGACCGCTCATGTTTGCTGCTTTATGTTAGCGCGCGCATCCACTAAACATTCGTTAGCCGAATCCATATTCGTTAGCCGAGTCCGAAGAACAGCGAAAAAAATCTTCGTTATCCGGGTCACTCGTTAGCCGAGGTATCACTGTATTCGTTTTAAGTTTCTTTTCCGGACAAAATTGTCCGTGTATATTGATTGGCACGGTCTACAATATTCTACATGTTTTTCTCGTCCTAGGCAGCGATGATAGTTGCTTGGTGTTTACCAATACGGAGTTTTGTGTGTGTCGTAACAGTTCAGGGCGTGGGGGGAATGTTTGTCGTGCGGCTGTCCTCATGCCTTGTACGTCGTGTTCCACACACACACACGGTGCCATGTTTGTTACATTGTAGTATTGTAAACGTGCTATCACTTCTGTTTCAGATTGATGGTGCAGGGATTTTAGACTCGAAGTTACTGCGTGCTTCGTTTTCACCGGCATGTAAATTGCAAGGTTACTACGCGGAATTAACGTGAACTTGAAATTGTGGGACACGCGATATCAATTCAGAATACTGAGTGGTTATCAGAAATCTTGTTACGACGCTTGTTCTCTAAACTCCAGGGAGCAGGATCATTGAGAAGCTAACAGCTGCTTATCTAATCGAGAAATTTCCCGCATTCTGTGAAACTCAAATATTTGTTACCGCATTCACAAGGGCTCACCACCGCGTTTCTCTGTCCTGAGCCTAAGTCCGAGGCTGGAGAAATGGTTCGTAGCATGGTTAAGTTTTTACGGTGAGGTGTTGTTAGCACCTTGCCCAGTCCCCCAAGCTCGAGGACCACCCCTTGCCGGCTTCCGCGACTGCTTATTCAGTATATTCGCAGCTGCCCTCCATATCGAGTACGCAGTTGCACTGTTGGTGGAGGCACTGCGCTACAAGCCGGAAGGTCGCGGTTTCGATTCCCTATGTGGTCATTGTGTTTTTTTTTCACTTAATCCTTCCTACCCCACTATGGCCCTGGCATCGACTCAACCCCAAACAGAAAGGAACACCAAGGGTATATCCTTGGTAGGGGGTAAAGACGGCCGGTGCGTAGGTCTGAGAACCTTGCACCCTTAATGTGCTGATTGTCAGAAATTCTGGGAACCTTAGCCTTCTGGAGCCCTAAGGACCTGTCCAGGCCTGTAAGGGGATAACTTTTTTTAGTTCCACTATTGGAGGCCGATCCTTCTTCTGTTACTCGACTTAATTTCAGGTATTTGATTCTTGTGTGGCATCTAATGTTTGGTTTATTCTCGGAGTAACCATGTAGCTGTAGTTGTGCCTTTTGTCCTATTCTTCTGCATCTGTAGACCACGAGCTTCGCGTTGATTTCCTTTTGCCACAGCAGATGCCGCTGTTGAGTGTCTGGGATGTACCCAGTTCGAGTCTTGACATTGGGTGGGGCTGAATTTCTACGTGAATTTCCTCAGTGTCTCCATCTGACTGCTCTGATGTTACGTTAAAGTTAGGTCATTCATGGTCGTTCCCAATGACCCTGGATCATCTTCAGGCTTATCATTGAGACAAGGTCAGCTGATGAATTCGTAGTCACCAGACTGACAACCACATTCTTTAACCCTTTAAAGACGAAGCGCAGGCTGCTTTATTTAAAGACCCAGTCCGTACCGTGCAGTAAACGGTTTTCATCTCGGTTATAAAAACCCATTAGTTTATGCTGTAAGTGGCACAAGTCGCTGTTTGTTCTGAGATACTTACTCGATGGTGCAGAGTCCTTCTTGAGAAGCTCACTGGTTTGCAGCTAGTCAAGAAATTCCCCGCATTTCACGGAACCCGAAGGTTCATTACCGCACTCACAAATGTCCGCCACCTGTCTCTATCCTGGGCCAGCCCAGTCCAGTCCATATACCCACATCCCACCTCCTGGAGATCCTGTGTTGTGAAGAAACCACAGCTGGACTGAAGCTCCCTGAAGGTGGTGGTAATAGACACCAAAACTCATAGGAACAAGAACGAATAAGTGAGTGAAGAACACAGTGTAGTGCACAACAGTTGGTAAATAAAAGGATAGTATAGAACGTGGTGCATGGTGTGTACAGTATTGAAAGGTAGTGAAATATTAAAATTTATCGTTAGTTGTGGCAGTCTTGCATGTGTGGTTTTTGTGTATAGACACATTTAAAAATAAACCCATGAGCCAAAACGATACTGCACTCTGCCAGCACTGATGGAGTTATTATGGTAGTAAATTACATGTGATTAAAAGGCAGTGACTAGCCAGTAGCAGTAGTTTATTATGCCTATTTATTACCAAAGCAGAAATATCCTACAATTTGTCTTATTACGCAGTATTAAAACTACAGTAGTATACCTACTTACTTACTCCATGGTGCAGAGTCCTTCTTGAGAAACTAACTCGTTTGCAGCTAGTCAAGAAATACCCCACATTTCACGGAACCCGAAGGTTCATTACCGCACTCACAAGCGTCAGCCACCTGTCTCTATCTTGGGCCAGCCCAATCCAGTCCATATACCAACGTCCCACCTCCTGGAGATCCGTCCTAATATTATCCACCCATCTACGCCTAGGTCTCCCCAGTGGTCTCTTTCTCTCCGGTTTCCCCACCAAGACCCTATACTGTACTTAAAATGAGATAAACACAAAACAGATAAATACAGTGTGGGCAGAGCGACAGTTGTTGAATGTTAAAAACCTGTTGGTGCACCACGTAACTAGCAGGCCTTAAAAGGGTAAAGTACGAATATGGGAAACGTCGTATGCAATCAGTATGCACAAGTCCTTACACTCGCACTGGGATAATGTTCTTAATAACAGACTAACACTGCAGGGTGTACTCCCTTGTTTTGTCTATTGTGCAGCGACCTCATTTCGTTCACAGCCGGGACCTTTTTAAACGGTTTTTATCAGTCACAGGTTAATAGCATGATAATCACATTGCTCTCTTCTTCACACTTTAACTGCCGAAGGATCATGGCGGTGCTCAGTTTATGAATATTTCAGACGTCCCTTGTCTGGCATATGATTGATATGCATGTCGTTTTCGTAAGTTGGATGTTTTCCCGAAACGATATGTACAGTTCTAGCAGTCTGCTATTCGCATCTGGTTCAGTAAATATGTAAGGTGTGTGTGTGTGTGTGTGTGTACAGTATACAGGGTCATTTTAAGTTTAAGTCACTGAAGTTACGTAGAACTAGTTTGGTAGATGTGCGCTTGAGCCACTTCCCACCGAAGACAAAAACTGCAGTGTGTTGGATATTATCCCGCTACGATTGACAGCAAATTTTGCGCCCCCTACAAATTCAAATAACAAAATTTTACATATCCACTTCACTGCCTTCCCACCGAAAATTAGAACTTAAATGTCTGCATATCAACACGCCCCTCGTTTGTCAGTGTAAATTCCCAGTGTCACGGTTTGCACATAGGTGTGGCCTTGGCTCTATTATTTGCACCTCAGATTTCAGTGAGGAAGATCGGATTTTGGTGTATGTTACGAGTCGGACTGGTAGGGAACAGACATCGGCCTGCTCACGTCTTTGAGCGCTCAGCAGAAGTGGTAACTGCTGCGCTTTGATGCCCATGTTTACAAGAGTTTGTAGGCGCGTTGTGCAGAGTAAAGGTGAAAATGGGCTGTACGTGGGTTAAGGCTGTGGTGGTGCTAATGATGCAGACTGTATTACGTCTTTCGGAAGTGACGTGTCGTGGTGTGTAATGCAGTAATCCCCCGCACTTCGCGGTTTAGCTAATTCGCGGTTTCGCCCCGAGAATAAAAATACATCACCCAGACTGTTAAGTGGATACAAGCATCTAAAGTGTTCGATGATTGAAACATGTGTTCGAGCCATACCGCATGATGTTCAAGGAGCTGAAGGAAAAGTAGTAGCTGTTCCTCATCACAGTGTTTGTGCAAAGAGAAAATTACCAAAACACTGTTTTTTGGAGGGGCGATCACTTAATCACGTATTTTCACTTTTTGAGGGTGTCTTGGAGTCGTGGAACATAATCCCCGCGAAAAGCGATGGATGGCAGCAGTGTTCCCCTGCAGGTGACGCATGTCATGACACGCACGTACCGCCGAAACTTCGGAACTGTTGGGTTGAGCGTTGGGAACTCGCTAGCAGTTCGTAGGAAGCACACGTGTCCTTCTTGTGGTAATATTGTTGGAGATTTTTTTCATCATTCTTCAACCCCGTGCACGCAGTGATTGTCCTAAACTTCTTCATAGTCGTCATGAAATAGGGGGCCTTACTTGAAAAGGGACCCACTTGATAAGACACAGGTTTGATACTCTTATCACACATCAGTGTATTCCTTACAGAGAGCTGACTTCAGTGCATGCTGATTAATACGTTTACAAAATGTTCAGTTGGACTGTCCTGCATAGTGATAAGTTGGCGACCATCTGAAACTGTGCATATAAAGATATACCTCCTCGCTCTGTGTTCCTGTACTGAATTTCATGTTGCCCTCATGCAGACCATTTTTCTCCTCTCCCCCGCAGGCACCTCAGCAGGTCTGTCTTGAGATCCTTATGCTGTGATGATCAGTGAATCGTGAATTGGGAATGGTGCGTAAGCAAGCGGCCGTGGCGTGATTTCAGGTACCATTCCGGTATTTGCCTAAGGGATTGAGGGAGATAAAAGAAATCAGACAAGTTTTATGGCCTTGATTTGAACCCTGGATTACCGGAATACAAGGCATTGCGTACATCGAATACAAGAAAACTACATTAACAGCAGTTTTCGTCATTACTGTCGTCTGAGATGGGTGTGCCTGAGGATGGCCAGTATGGGTCGAAACGTGTTGTAATAAATGTGAAAGTGTATGGTATAGTGAAGACTGTTGTGTCGACTGGAAACCTCGTGCAGTTGTCGGTTTAAATTTATCACAAATGACAACGGGGTGGCAACATTAATAACGTTCCTGCGCTCTAGATGGAGACATTCAGTCGTCCGCATTGTTTCGAACTGTTCCTACGTAGAAATAAAGTTTTACGGGGAGTGCGAAGTCCCATTTAGGCCTATTTGGTCAGTGATTGTGGTGCTGGCAGTAGTAGTAATAGTAGTAGTAGCAACAGCAGTTGTTGTTGTTGTTGTTGTATGAGGAGGAGGAGGAATAGGAGTAGTAGAAGAGTGAACCCGGATTGTGAACATATATAGTGCTACGTACAGAGGCATTACGTTGTGCACTCTGCTTATTGAATCGTCGTTTGACGTTGTGTTTGGTGTTGTCAGTCAATTGGACCTAGACAAAATGAGCCTCAGTTCTTGCATGGTGTATCCAGCAGGATCAGTACACGATTAACTTCTAGGGATTGCAGCTCCTCTGAGAACACACAAATTTTGTTGATATTGCGACATAAATATGAGTGTTTGATCACAATTTGAAATGACGAGCTCTTCACCTTGTGGTGTAATTGGTTTCCTTCACGTATCCTGCTGGGATGATGAGCTAGCTGTCTAAGTTGAATGAGATGTGGCAGCGTGTGGGCTCCCTTAGCCGTCATTTTGTCGTAACTTGCGGTTGTCGTCAGGTCAAAGTCATTACCACGTACAGCAACTGGTTTTCTATGTCCATGTGGGGGATGACTGCGGAATACGTTATCCAGAATCGATACACGATTTTCCGAGGTTCCTTTCACGTATAAACTGGTGCCAACAAAGTTTGTTGTTATTCAGTAATGTTTATTAGTCATAAGCCAAAGTTTTCGAGGCTTATGACCTGCCTTGGAGAGAATATATGAATATACAGAGGTTTGATTGGGAAGCCTGATGGACGGGACCGCTTGTAAGGCGTAGGTGTAAATAAGATAATACTAAAATAGATCTTCATTGTGTGGAAAGGATGTGGCCTGGATTTATCTGGTTCAGGCCGTGGACCTGTAGCGGGCAGTTTCGAACATATAAATTACCTTTGGGGTTCCACGAAATAAATGGTAACATCCTGATGAACTGAGGAACTGTTAACTCTCAAAAAGGGCGCTGCATGGGTTTAGTTCAGCCATGAATAAAAATCGAATACTTTCATGGCCTGTGTTAGGACAGTGTCTGTGCGTGGGTGCGGTTCGTGGAGACAATTTCCTGTTTCCTTCGTCATTTTACATAATTCTTTTGTGCAAGTGATTAATTATGCATTTTTTCTCTTTGTTTCAGGTAAGTTAGTCTCCTTTTCATGGAACTGGCTTTTTGTGTACATCCGGTGACAAACAGTGGTAAGTGGCTGTCTTTTCCTGTGTCAACTTGTTCCTTCGTACCGTGGCCATAGGACGTGAAGGGTGGGGGGGGGGGCTTTCTGTTGATTACGTTGTGTCTCTGGACTCCATGTAGGCGTATCCGAGTTTGTGCTTTCGAGATTCCGTTCTTGTAGGCTGCTAGGCGAATAGAAATCTTGACTTTTCGAACATCGTGGGTTTGGGGTGACATGGTGTAGCCACTTTGCTACTGTCTGAACCATGCAAGGGCAACATATTTTACTCTCCTAAACGCCCAGACCGACTGTGGGGCACATTCGTCCTCCTGTTCCTAGGGTACCGGGAGAGGGGGGGGGGGGGGCCGGGGACGCCGGGGCCGGGGCTTGAAACCAACCACTTGACTCCCAAGTGTCAGTGATATGGGGAGTGCAGCTGTACCTCTGCTCCCTCTGCCTTATGATTTGATGGTGTACTTAGGGAAATATTTGTTGTTATATTTTGTTTTGTTGTTACACACCCGAGACGGAACTGGAAATCTATATCGTGGAAGTCAGTGTGTTGGGTGTGGGATATTTTTCTACCATGTGTGTTAAAGTGACTGTCCATTCCCACGACTTCTAAAATGCTCGTGACATCCCGGTACGATTCTGAAATGTATAATTGTGGACGTTACATTGCATGTTCGTGATATTGTGGATTCATTTCTTTTTACGTTAAAATATGCGTTGTGCGCTGTCTTATGTTATTTTTTGTTAAGTCCTTAAGTTTTCATTACGAAGGGATTTCATTGGACACTATTACAGGTTCTGTTCACGTGCAGTGACTGTACTCGTATATGAAATGTTATGAACTGTGTACGCGAAACTGCACATACTGTATGACCGATACTTTTTATTTAAAATTTGGTCCATTTGAACCTGATATCTGTTATAAATGGCTTCTAAGTTGAATGTGGTTGTTACTTTGTAGTTGTAGGTGTCTGATGTTGCTTTGAAAATTCCTGGAGATTCGTCCAGTCCAACTTCCCTGTTTATTTTGGATGCTACTTTGTTTCATTCTGTTCATATATGTATGTTGCGTTTTCTTGATACGGTACGTTCGTTGTGTGCTGCTGCATTTAGGGTCTTGTTAGGGCTGCTACTGCTGCAATTGGATATTGTAGTAAAAACGCGTAATCACGTGTGGTTGCAGTGGTTGAGGACGTAACTTTATGTTCACCTTCGTACACAAACGCTGAGTTTTTGTATGTAGTTCGTTCACCTCCGTCTTCAAGAGAAATTTTTAATATCGTGTGTAGTGCGGAATTAGCAGTGTAGTTAGTCCGTTTCAAGCAGCGATTCCTGCGAAATAAAGAAAACCGTATACCTTTTTGTCCTGTTTTAACAAGCAGTGAACACGCATATTTGTGCCCACCTTTATTCGTAACCCAGTTAATAACAACTGTGGAACTCGCTTTAACACTGATTCAGCTGTTCAGAAAACACCCGGCTGCGTTAAGCGTGAAGGTTCGTCGTCAGTCAGTAAGGTGGCCATTTTGTTCACATTTTAAATGATGCAATTCAGCTCACTCCCCATGTAATACGAACTCCCATCATCTCGAACTCACCAAGTGCCCTCTGCCCATGAAGTCGAACCAAAATATTGGGTTCCCCCCTCCCTTCAAGTGCCGTACATGCCCACGTAGTTTTAGAAAATTGACTTGCCATCAGGTTCTCCATGGTTAGTTCGTCCGCATGAGTTCAGAATGTTGTCACGTACAGGATATTTACCATAACTGGTACCTTACAAAATGGAATGTTAGTTTGGTAAAATAAAGCTTGATGAGACAGACGTATGTAGAAGGATAATATTAAAATGGATCTTACAGGATTAGGAAGGACTGTGTACGTATACCCATACACGAGTAATATGTGTTGTTATTTGCGTATATATCGGTCGTATTACGGATACGAAGTGTGAATTTATGTGGCGTTATCGTACAGAAGTCATGTTAAATATTGGAGCTCCGTTTTTCCCCCTTAAGAACGGAATGTATTGCATTTTTATACCGGGATACAGTTAATTGTGGCCCCTCGTATGGCCAGGATCCCACAAAGCATAATCACAGGGCCTACGGGTAGGTAAGGATTCTTGCTGTGGTCGTTTATTGCGCTGTCACGTGATTTGAATTATTTTTACCTAAATGCATACCGGAGTTCCAGTTGATCAGGTTTGCTGCCTGTAATGAAACGTGAACCTATTTCTTCACTTGATTACCGACAAGATGTTTGCCCATTCCGAGTACTAGCAGTCATTCGAGTATCCAGACAGACGCCGTCGAGGCTGTAGTCTCGTATTACGGTTCACGTGACCGAGACAGCAAGAAAGCCTGCTGCTTCACCAGGTGTCCTTAGGTATAACATATATCCTTACCCTGTAACTTGGGCATGCTCGTTGACCTTTCGCACCGAGGTTGCTGTGGCGAAATAGGCAGTCGTGTCATCACGACGGGTTTAATCATGCACACAAATATGATATTTAAGCCCGAAAGTTCAGCGGTGATATTAGGTAATTCCAACACCGGAGCCAGTCCTGGACCTTTTGTGTCCAATCCCCAAAGCCACTTTTCTTGAGATTAGTTTTCATAATATCCTGTCCGTCTGTCACTCGTTTTTGCCAAGTGGTCCCGCCGCAGAAGTTTTGTCTGCTTTTCGTATTCCTCAGATTCTAGCGGCATCGTAAACTTTGTAACGGGCCCAACAACAGTTTGCACTTAGAAGATAACATAAAGACAGGCTTAATATTCGTGTTTATGATGCAAACTATACAAGTAACTCCATTCATTAACACGGTCTTTAAACGTAATGCAGACAATATTGTGTCGTTTTGTTAATTAATGACAAAGAAGTTAAATTTAATAATTGTCCAACAAGATGGCGACTGTATTCAGTTTATTATATTTCTGCAGGCAGCTCTACGTGTTTCGGGTTTTGACACCCATCATCAGGAGCTCGTACAACTGTAATTACAGCTTCTGACACTGGTCAACCGGTTCTACTACCATCCGCTCTCGTTGTTGAACTGGAACTGAACGAGAGCGGATGGTGGTAGACCCGATTGACCAGTGCCAGAAGCTGTAATTACAGTTGTACGAGCTCGTAATGATGGATGTCAAAACCCGAAATATGTAGAGCTGCCTGCAGAAATATAATAAACTGAATACAGTCGCATCTTGTTGGACAGTTATTAAATTTGATCCACGATGCTCGGACCCATGAATGTAAAAAAAGACAAAGAAGTTGTCTCTAAGATAAATTTCCCTTTACAATGCATAGGACGCCGTAGCTGGTCATGTCAGATAGTTTGGTGATTGTGAAAATGTCAGTTATTACCTGTTTCTTGATTGTATGGAAATTAATCTGTGGCCGTAACTAGAATTCGTACCGTGCATCCCTTAGGTATAGATACGGTTTGATCCAATTTGTTTTTTTGTAATCTGTACACTTCCAGTGTTGGCGTTGTCTGTCCAGCGTTTGTACCAAAGGATATTGCCATCAGAAATGTGTGCCTGCCCCTCATAGCCTACAGATTTTTCTCAGCGGACATAAAGCCAGTAAAACAATAACTGTGACTAATTCAGCTAAGAGAAAGCTCAGCAGTGGCGGCCAGGCATGTGACTAGTTGTCTCGCTGTTAGTCACCCTCGATGACGCTTATGAGTGATAGTCCTAGCGACCTGAATTGGCGAAGATCTAGTTCCGTATGTCAAGGCAGAGTTTCTAGTCGTCGAGGTTAGAGGCCATTGAATCACGATTCGCGATTCAGCTGGAATCGTCACGAACCACGTATTTGCCGTCGTCACGCGTCGATGATTGTTGCAGTTATAACGTAAGTAGGCCTACTTCGAGATTTATAGTACCAGACTTCCAGCATGTCTCAGTTTTGAAAGTATGGACATGTCTGTACTGTCGGTAACGTAATAAACAAGTACGCCCGTTTACTGTAGAAGGAAATTGTTTCGGCCGTGTTGTGTTCTGGGTAGATGCATGTGAGTGTGTGCTTGTCGTGTCAGAAAACAACGTGACGAAGCTTTGTAGGCCGTTGCTTCTGTGGGGCTGTTTTGCATGTACAGTAACATAAAAACCGGAAATTGTGCAATAGCGGTTTCATGGGTAAAAGAGCCCGAAAGTTCTGCTCGTCGATTGAGCTACTGTGAGTCTTAAACGTCGTTTACCTGTGTGTTTTCCAAGTTTTTTGTTACGTTGATATTAAGCCACTATACCAGGGTTCCGCAGAGTACTGTTGACGTTGTTGGATTAAATACACACAGTTTTTGAAATTTTGAAATAGCGTGAAAACGTCCATATTTATCTTTTATCTTAAAGTGTAAGCTGGCACTTCAGGAAGTAGATCAAAAGTGCCTTGAATGTTTTTGAAGTGTGGTTCTGGAAGAGGATGGAGAACAGTTGGACCGATTGTGTGAAAAGTGAAGTAAAGGGGGAAAGGAACGTCTTACGTGCAGTAAAACGAAAGAAGGATAACAGAATTGGTCGCACCGTGTGAAGGAATTTCCTTCTAAAACGTTATTGACGGAAAGGTAGAAGATATCTGAAGGTGAGACAGTAAAAGCATGCAGCTAGTGGATGCCCTAAGGAAAAGAGAAGATGGTGGAAATTGAAAGAGGAAGCACTGTGGACTTGTCGCAAAGACAGACTTCATAGTGACTTGAGTGTAGGCTTTGTATACATAGCAGCGGTTTTGCAAATAAACACTAACTGCTTCAACAGTACCTGATTTGTGCTCCCCGCTTTCAAAATCCTACGGCTTGTAAACGGTTTTGTAGGTAAGGGTTCCTGGGAATATAAAAATTGTTTGAGGGATTCCTCCGTGGTAGAAGGTTGGGGCACGCTGCTCTAGATATATCGGGCTCTGTGTTGCTGTTGGTAATGATGTAGAGATCTGTAAATGTCAGGCCTGGTTTAGTTGAGGGTCCTGTCTTGTGTTTGCCGAGAGGTACTGAGAGAAATAGAAAATGTCGGTCAGAAAAGTGGAGCCATCCGAATGAAGGCCATTAATATGCTGGAATTAAGGTATGTAGGTCTCGTGCTTCCTTATTCAGCGACCCTGCGGGCATGAAGACTGGATTGTCAAGCTCCTCGAGGAGTACGCGAGTTCTGCGTACTGGCTTGAATGTTGCCTTTCCGCTCTGAGTATGTATTTTGCCTGCTCCCGCAGAAGGATTATTTGCCGTCGTTGATCATTAGGAAAGTTGAAATAGCCTGACTGCTTTTCATCGGCAGCAGGAGCAACAGTGTGCAAGCCATTTCAGGCTCATCCCTTCTGAATGTGTGTTGGCTTCTGCATCTTTTCCTCGGTCGACATACGTTTCTGCCAGTCGGAGTGTATCTTTTGTTCTTAATGAAATGTTTCCATGTACGTCTGTAGTCCTCTATAATTTCATGGACGTTTAATACCTATAAGCCCGTCAAAACAAGTCCGGCGGAATAAGGATGGGAACGGACGAGCCGACAGGCGCGATATTCATTCAGTTCATGCACACACTGCAAGAATGGCGTTTTTAATTCAGTAGTTGCTTTCTGTGTCCTGTGTATGTGTTTGTAAATAGTCGCAAAGGGATGAGAACTCGTCCTGTTTTGCAGATAGTGAAGTATTGATTTCTAAACTTGCAACTTGTGTACGACCAGAAAATTATTTTGTCGTGGTGACCCTCTGCATGCTCTATCTCGGAACAGGTATCCCCGTAATTTACCATACATTCAGCTCAGATTGTCCCTGCCGGATATTTCGCCCAGAATTGCTCGTCTTTTTTAAAGGTTCTTGCATAATTTTAAGCAGATTCATCAGAATTTACAACTTTTTCATTTTCTGAATAGTCTGTTGAACAAGATATTGTGGCACACTGTTTGTGACTATATGCAGGGTATGTAATGTTGTAACCTTTGGTGCAACGGATTTGCAACCTTGGTGATGGATTTGTAATTTGCATTCTGAATATTTCGCCGAAATGCATTCAAAATGGCAAAGAACATTTCTGGGTGATATGCCCTAAATTCTAATGTCCCTTTCCATTCTTGCCTTGTAATTTGCACTAATATTGAAAAATTTAGACGCCTAGAGAGTGATTTTCCACGTGTTTTTCACGTTGTATTTTCCGTCATTTTTACACTCTATTTTCCTATCAGACCGCAAGCCATAGATTTCTTTTAGAAATTTAACTCCTTTCTTTCACGGTTGCGTCGAGAGTTGTGTTGAGTGTGTATTTAGTTCCGTTATTTAAGGTCCTTGACCTTTCGCAGGGTTTTTTGTTTGTTGCTATCACCTTGGAGATGAAATGTTATCTTTTAATGTTTATCCATTCGGTGTGGAATTATCGTTGTCGGTAGGGAATTCAAATGCGGTGAACAGGGTCGTTAATTTCGCAAACATTCCTGTGTTCATTTGACGTGGAAAGTGGTTGTAATTTTATTGTCGCCTGTGTGCCTGTAATGTTTCTTAATGCTGCACTCATAGTTGCCGTCGTAGTGTATTTGCCAAACCATGCGCCAGAGTTATGCTGATTTCAGTTTTTATGTTAATACAAGTAGAGTGACGTTTACTGCATTTCGCAGCTTTTGTGCTATAGATAACCTTGGGTAATGTACGTTTTTATGTATCGCAGCGGCACTGCACTGGTTTGCGTGACATCCGACATCACATTACATTATTATTAATGGAGTGTTCTGATTTAAACAGCTGCTTTTGTGCGTTCTGTGTTAGAAGGCTGGTAGCCCCCCACTCATTTTTTTTTTGCAGGTTATGTATGTTGAACCGGATTTGATTTTAAGGCTAATGCCAGCAGAATGTTTCTAATAAACTGTCAGTCGTCAGATTGCGATACTGCCGAATGATGGAGGTTGTCATTGAATCGCTGCGTTACTGTTGTGCAGCGTTTCTTGACGCATGCATACTGTAATACGGGTTTCTAAATATTCCGGCGATTGAAGGCTTTGTCTGGTTTCGCCAACCTGTAATTCGTATCAGACCGTACTCACTTTTTAAGTTATTACGAATTGGTTAACTGAGAACATGGTTGTTTGGGTGGTTGGTTAGTTGGTGTCCAGTTCGAATGTCGTCCTGCTTACTAATTCAAACACTTGCTGGCGGTTGTCGAGGCTTGCTTTGGGGTAGCACTATAAAACACCTTCCCGCTTCTTATCTCCTTGGATGGTGACAACCTACTCTATACAGCAGCATTAGGTAGTAAAGGTCGATGGGGTTATTCTTCGTGTGTTAGGTATTTCGGGTCTCGGCTTTGTCTTCGGTTTGGTTGGCATAGAGGGTGATTGCAGTCCTTCCATGTCACGATTAGTGCCATTCATGGTTGATTCGAACGAAATGGAACCATGCATTAGTTGCTTAATTACACGGAATACGTCGTTTTGAAATGCTTTCGGAACATTGGTTGAGGCCTTCCCTGTTGTGAATATTGTGGTTTGTGGTTTTTTACCGACGCTATTGGGACAGCATGTCTTTTCCATCGTAGATTGCTTGATCATTGAGGATTGGACCGATAAGCTGTCCCGAAACGTCGGTAACTAGCTTCAAACATGTGTCATTTAACATCCAACAAGAGTGAGGACGTCAGCTACATGGCGTCGGACGCCTGAAATCTCGAAAAAATACGTTCTTAGGACCATGTTTCGCTGCTGATGACATTTGTAAGTCTGAATCAAATGGCAGCTTGACCCCGTCTGGCGGTGACGCATTGCCCTGTAAGGAATGCAGAAGAACCGTTACAGTATGCTCTCCTGTAGCTGTTCTTGCATCAAACGCATTCGGTCAGGTCGTAACTTTGTGGTAGTCCTTTTACGTGGCCTGCTGAGAAACTCGTAACCGTAACTTCGACATGCACATACTTTTTTGTGTTTGACATTGACATTGCTGACATTTTAAAATTAGCTTTGGGTGCATCCGATGCGTTTCATGACAGCTTGTATCTCATATTCCATTATATATCGGATTATAATCTTATAACGCGGCTTCAATAAAGACTTATTGCAGTGTTCAGTTATTCTTACAAGGGAGTAGAAAAACGTTCCACTAGCCCGGCTGACAATCAGCATATTGCGGATGGTGTAATATGGCCAGTTGCAGCATACTGCATTGTATGTGCCTTGCTGGCAGGCTTCTTGTGTTTGCCATTCTTTTGCGGTTGGTACAGTTCTGATAACCCAGCGACACGGCGGAACGGTTAATATTCCCGCTGTATATTCGAAGGTTCCAGGATCAGTTCTCGCCCTTGAGGTTTGGCATCATTCTCCTGGTTTTATTGTCATATCCTTCTGGATCGGTATCTTGAATTACGCCACGATGATTCCTTTCGTATGATTTTCATTGCGTTATTCTCTGATTACATTCGACTTTTATGTAGATTCAATCTATTAAATCGAACGGACGTGAAGTAACGTACGAATCCGTGATATTAGTAGAGGTACAAAGTATTCAGACGGGCCGGGTAACTCAGTCGGTATAGCGACTGGGTACGGGCTGGACGGTCCGGGGATCGAATCCCGGGGGGGGGGCGAGATTTTCCGCACCTGTCCAGACCGGCCCTGGGCCCACCCAGCCTCCTGTACAATGGGTACCGGGTCTTTCCCGGGGGTAGAGGCGGCCGGGGCGTGGGGCTGACCCCCCACCCCATCTAGTGCCAAGGTCCTAGAAAGAGTAGAGCTATACCTATGCTCACCCTAAGGGCCTTCCTGGCCTATAAAAAACGGGTGAAACCTACCCTACCTACAAAGTATTCAGTCCAAACACAGTTATTTATAACTTTTAAATGAGCCATCACCGTTGTGCTACATACAATAATGAAGATAGGTAGAGTAAGTCAGACACAGCTTATGAATATCTTATTGCTAAGGAGCTTTATATACATAGCGTAACTTAAGAGCAAGAGCAACTTGCTGCTCCTGCTGTTAAGGTACTCGATGTAAATAAAGCTCCTTAGCAATAAGATGTTCATAAGTTGTGTCTGACTTACTCTACCTATCTTTATGATATTTATTACTCAAACACAGCTACCTGTTTCGGCTAAAATATAGCCGTCATGAAGCTGATTGCGCGAACCCAAAGAAAAGTTCTGACGATGGCTGTGTTGTAGCTGATATTTTGAGTAATAGTTGTTTGGACCGAATACTTTGTACTTTTAGTTATACTGTACACACAGCGGGGTTGAATCACCCTAAGAATCAATAATAAATTCTTTAAAAAATGTGTAACCATCAAATACAAAATGTTATCTCCTCAGCGGAGTTTATTTTTCTCGTGGTAACGGTATCGGCGAGTTGACACAAGAGAACTGTGTGTGTTCGTTTAGTGACGTGGCGAAGGTGATTAAATGGACTTGGTTGAGGACTTTCCTGGATCTGTGGGCCATTTCCTTATGCGCTTCGTCTATAGTGGCTTCCATAAACCATTGATCTCTGTCTAGCAGGATGTGGCTGCTGCTCTCAGCATTTAGATTGAATTATGTCATATTTTTCAACCGTGAAATATGTTTCCATGGCATGAATCGTATTTATATGATGAACATCTTAGAAGAATGTTTCAGTTTATACGTATCTGATAAATTAGCGTGTATCAGTAAATTTTCAATCGTGTGAAAAATTCTCTAAGGACCATTTTTCAAAGGTGCAGTTGTTGTTGTTGTTAAGACATTCTGAGATTGGAAGTGAAACGTCTTGCGTTTATTAGCTTTGATGGGATCGCTCTACCCACGACATGAGATTTACCACAGTATAAAGAGATTGTACTATTCCCCCTCTATGTCATATTACATTTCACGCTCATGCGAAAAATTTGTGGGATTTTATTAAGTTACGTACTTCCTGGCGTGCTTTGCAGGTTGTAGTTGTCAGTTTGTAATGAAACTAACTTCGAGACGAAATCTGTGATCTTGGTGCATGTGGCCTGATTTGCTGAGGCGTTCTGTTTCAACCTCGTCCCATTTATTATCGTTAAATCCATTCATTAGAATACCGTGAAGTCTGTTGTATCTAATACACTTCGAATTTCTTGCTGCGAAACTGAATGCAGATTGGTACTGACAATTCGCTGACGAATTACATTTTATGTGCCTTCATATTCATTTAGTTCCGTGTCGCCGGGCTTAGGTCAACAGCAGACTTTACGTACATGTTCAGGTCTTTTTTTTCTACCACGCTTATCTTCTGAAGTTTTCGTGTTTTTAATCATGCGTTCGGTGTTTGTGAAGTCGAGCTCAGCAGGCAGTTTTCCGGATCAGCCTTTCGGTAAATTTGTTCCATGTAAACATAACTAATAACAGTTTGTACAAAGTGCATTCTTTGTCTGTGTTCCGTTCGTGCTGTTACTTGTACATTAGTCCCGTTCAACACATCAAGTCCTCTGTGCAGCTATGCTCGTCATTTTTCAGGTCGTCGGTTTCGTGTGTTTCTTTTTTTGGTGGGGGGGGGGGGGGGAAAACGGGAGGTGGGGTGG